>Ga0153922_1000840_pt1 | contig 11644 bp, 11 predicted proteins | sample TSNJ006MetaG_FD_104723 | JGI IMG/M metagenome (GOLD analysis project Ga0153922, IMG submission 104723) | Attine ant fungus gardens microbial communities from New Jersey, USA - TSNJ006 MetaG | ecosystem: Host-associated > Fungi > Mycelium > Unclassified | place: USA: New Jersey, Brendon T. Byrne...
CCACTGATATCTTATTTAAGTCTCTCGTAATTGAATGGACACAGACCATCTTTCTTTACTCTCACCCCTCTGCCCTTGGACTTTTATTTCCATGACTTCACCCAATGATAACATGGTGCTGTCAACAATCAACGAGATTCGCGAACACGAAGAAACAGTCAGCATATCCATGTCGTTCAGGGCTCAACGATATGATCCCTCATAGAGATGTTGTCGTCCCTGTGCTTGAGAAACAGCGGCATGACCGCAACCACAAGGTAAGGACATCTGTTGTTTTGCATTGAATGTCAATTGACATAGGATGACAACAAGGGCAAGGCCTTTGTTGGGTTTATGAAAAAGATCAAGTCCAAGATGGCAAGTAATGTGAAGAAAATGCAAAGGTGGACTGTAAGGAAAGCAGATTGTGAGTCAGGCATCTGGTCTCCCTTGAGCAACAACTGACAAGACCACAAACATCCACGCAGAATTCAATCATATATTCATTCATCTTTTGTTCGTTGCAAGGGTAAATTTCTACATATACTGTTTTTGTTTTTCAATAATGATACACCGAGTTCGTATCCCTACTGAGTTGAAATAAATTCAAACACTGGTCAACGCATTCTGTTTGTGGCTGGTAGGTGAGGCTTGCGATCGATCTTGCGTACCACTGCAGCTTTCGGGATGACCCTGCATTGACCCTGTCGCTTGGACCATGCGGTTCGCATGGCCTCCCCACGTCATTTACACCCCTTAGCTTGGACCACACTCATCATTTCACCTGTATATATTTAGCATGATCCTCCATTGTGTGACTGTCTATTGTTCTTTCGGTACCATTGCCATTGCTCTCCTCCCGATCTGGGGTCCGCCCTTCGCCACACATCAGAGTCCTACAATGCACTATTTTGGGACCTTCGCCTTCTGAACATAAGTTTGGCTTTGACATCAGGGAACAAGGTACTCCCAATCATCCGGTCGGCAGGCCGATCCATCGATCCGCCTTGGAGCTGGATATCATAATTCAGGATGCAATAAGTGAAGATGGCCTTCAATTCACTGGCTGCGAAGAAACGACCAGGGCTATTCATAGCATCAGGCATAGGCAGCAGGACAGGGATGGCTCATCACACACCAGGCATGGCGACCATGTCCGAAAACAATGGTGTCGAGGGACAGTGCAACCATTTGGTGCTTAATACTGTCAAGTTCCCCATCTCCGCTGCGGAGGTCGGCGTATCTGAATCCTTTGAACACCTCTGGCTCGCAGAAAAACGACTGAATAGATCTGAGCTGGGTTGATGATGCGCCCTGTCACAAGACACACCTCGTCCCGGTTCATGGGAGCACTGGCCACTCCTACGAACGTACCTGCAGGAATGACGGTTCCATCTGAAAGCAACCAGTCTTTCTTGGCTTTACGAAACATTTGAACTGGTGTGGGAGTTTGAATATGGGATCATCTCTGTCTCAATCCAGACTTACCATATCCGAGGTTGTGCAGCCTCTGTGACTCTTTGAGGAAACTGTCGATCTTGCGCAAGTGCTTCATGGCAGAATACGTCCATCCGTGGGCAGATATCACACTTTCAGCTTCGTCGCGCATCCCACTGAGATATTTAGGCTGTGTTGCGAGGTCATACAAGGCGTGCGTGCATGCCTGTATGGGCCGAGCCAACGTCAGTCCAAATAAATCGAGTGGGGAAATGACCACGCACCGCAGTGGAAGTGTGGATGGCAGCAAAATTGACGGCAAGAATACGGAGGACAATATCGTGGACGGTCCGATGCTCTCCAGGGGCATCTTTGAGCAACCAATCGATCAAATTCGCAGGAGATACACCAGATCCATCATCCAACTGCCTCTTGTCCTGGGACAACTTCTCCTCAATCATAGTTCCTAGATAGCTCGAGGCTCGCCTTATTCTTCTAGGTACAAAGTTGAGAATGTTTCCGATAATCCTAAGAGGAATGAGGCTCGCGTCAGCCCACATGGGAAGTACCAAGAGAATGTTACGGTTTGAGGAAGTCTGGGAAGAGATTGATGATGGTCGCAGTCACAACCACTTGAATTGTAAAATTCTCTTGAAGCGAGATATATCCCTGCTCACGGCCTATGGCAATTTCATAAAATCATAGTTTTACCGCCCGAGGTCAGCGGACGCTCACAAAGGGGCAACCCAACAAAATAGCGGTTACTGGTTCGACATATAATATGCATCAAGGTCTCGTGTGCTGGGACTGTGGTCCACTCTGATTTATTATGAGCATCTGCAAGACGGACAGGAAATTTCATACGTTCAGTGATCGGTATGTAGGTCTTGAGTGATTCCGTGATTTCATCTATGATCACATCAAACCCCGAAGCAATATTTCTTGTGAGAGATGATTTGACCGTCATGATGTGATATGGATCGTCGAGGACACTTCCCAGGGTATATTTTGTTTGGATAGCCTGAGATACATCGACGGTGAGGGAAAGGGATGCTATCCCGGATGGACGGGAACATACATCATCTATTGCCTCTTGGAAGGACAGAACATCGTCGGGAGCTTTCCTAAATTCGTCGAGGTGGTTTCTGCCCGTAACAACGACAATCCATTTATTGATGGTAGCCACCTTGAATATGCCGTTCGGGTACTAGATCGACCTCAGTCTCTCGCATTCACATCGATGTATGTGAACGGAGCCTACGCGGTCATATCCTTCTTGGACGAGTTCATGTCCTGCATTGAGCCATTTAAAAGCAGTGATGTACGAAGAGAGAATTCCAGAATATCCGATTGTGGGAATAGCATTGAGCTATAAACTGTGTGCAGTGAAGAAATCTAAGAATAGTATGACTGTACGCACAGGTGATCGGTTGGCCTCGATGTATTTGAAAGCTCCCAGTGTCAAAACGAGCACACCCACCAAAAGCAGGCCGATGAAATTCAAATCGAGATTTTTCAGGGAGGGTGAAACTTCAAATGAATTGTCGAACATCGGGGGCCAAGAGGAATATGACAGCATACTTTTCCCACCACCTGGACTTCGATACTCACGCTGTCCAAAGTACGAGCGTCTATCATTTTCCTGCGTCTGGATCAAGGACTGGCAGGCACGATGATCCCTTTGAAGGAAGGAGATGATCATAGCATGTCTGCCTTGATGTTCTCAGTTCCAGCGGTCCCTGACTTGGATGCTATCCAAAAAATGGACAGCTTCGCGAAACTTTTCAGGGAGGCTTTGAGTGCACTTACCAGCTCGTCTATACGTCGGCACCGCACAATAATTAACACCTATTTTCTTGAATCTAATTGTTTTAGGCTGATGTTGTCGGTCTGTCGATGATGTTTCTTTCACTTTTGTCGCAGCTACGCGCCTCGGTAGGCGTAATATCATTTTTTTATGGTCACCTTCAAGGAATGAAACAGTTTGTGCTCACGTGTCCCATCAAAACATTATTCAAATGTTGACACAATGCACAAATGATTGTTCCTTCAGTATTGATGATGATGAACTGCTTCCAAAACTGCTTCCCTGTCCCCTATGATACTGAGAAAGCCAGTTTTTCTTCAAGATACAACCAGAATTTTGTGGAAAGAGTTATATCAAAACCATCATTATTAATGAGAGATCAGTCAGGAAGCGAGTTCAATTAACTGTCTGATGTGGCAGTCCTTCAGGGTCGGAACTGAAATGCAGATAATGGGGATTTGTTGAAGGGGAGGGGAGAGTGGGATAATTATTTCAACACTTTGACCTCTCTAACATTACAACATGAGAAACTAGATATAGCAGCACCACTACATCATATACGAGTGATATCGAAACCCAGCGGAGATTCTTCCTTTGGGCTGTAGAAATCGATTCTGGATTTAGGGATGTTTGAAATAATCACTGGTAAGCAACGCATCACCAGGTCTTGCAATTCTCCCAGGTTTGCAGCTTTCAACAGCTCAACTTCAACATCGAAGGGTAATCCAAGCTTCTCTTTGATCTCTTTAATCAAGGGAGGGTCTTCGTTTGGATAGTCGATGCTGGAAAATCTGGAGCTGATAGTTTCTTCCTCGAGTCTGACCACAATTCGGGAGGCGCAGTATGGATCTGGAGAAGAGACGGTCTTAGTCTGGAGCAGGTCAGACGCAAAATACAATCTGATCTCTTCCCAGGGTAAGACTGACAATGGGCGTAAAAACGGATCTCTTGCTAGTAGCATAGAAGGAAGCGGCTTCAGTAACGAGAGAAAAGCAAGCCATATTCGAGGAGTAACGTTTTTCAGCTGGAGGGTGCGAAGACCATGAAAATTATTTCTGAGGAAGAATCGAGCTACGTTTGAAATGTTCGCACTCATGGGAAAACTGATGGCAATCTCGTCAGAAGACACAGGAGCTGATGGTGTTGGAAAATGAATTGTAAGGGCAGTTGCAGAGCAGAACGAAGAATAGACGAAGTTTATGTATGAGTCTGTAACGAGATGGAAGGGTGGCATGACCTGGTCGGAGAAAAAGACAGGGTCTTCGATTACGCAGGTCCAACGAACAAGCCATAGCTCAAACATCATTTTTTTGGTCAATAGGGGACATTGGTGAATATTCGAAGGAAAAATGAAAGCACACACATTCGTCAGATGTAAGTGTGTCACATTCGGGAAATGCTTTGTATTAAACTTGGGAAGCACTTTGTTTACAGGGGAGAACGTTTGAAAGTGCTTCTGGTATGATGTGGTCGATGGATTCTGTTGTGAATCCACAAACGCCACCCCAAGTGTTGTGATGGATCTTAATTTAGTGCGAGCGCCTCTTGATGCTGTGAGATGGAAGTAGTCAGATATGATATCAATGTGTTCTTCATCTGCAGCAGACAAGTACAATTTCATCCACTGCGAGGATGGGAACTCAGGGGCGCTTTTGAGTAGGATATCCAGAGCACCGTTTATGATCTCTTCGACATTATCTGCATCCTTGAGCGATTGGAAGTCCAGATCAATGCAATTGAAACCTCTGCCGCAACGCTCCAAGACGACCTCCATACAATCGAGTGCTTGGCATGAGGAAGGGTGTGTGAAATTTGTGAAAGAGGTATTAAGCCAGAAAACCCGGTCAGACGTCACAATCTGACGCCAGACCCCACAGACGCTTGAGAGTTTGATTGATTCCCGAAGATGTGGCCAGGATGAACGGTGAGAAAGTATTTGTCGAACGTCACGGTCATGAGTAGAGAGCGCTGCTCGAAGAAGAATATCACGAAAAATTTCGTACGGAAGATACTCATGAATCATGTGGGACATTTGACAGAGGTGTCGTCTATGTGCAAGCTGTCGAAGAGAGCTGTTATATTGGTTGACGACGAGTCACAATACTTTTAGGAGACAAATTTAGCAGTATTGAGTCAGCCATAGTATCCCCCATTGAGTGATACTAATATGAACTGCTACACATATCAACAGATGAAACGGACATCATTCCAGGTGGGTATAACTATATTGTGAGGACAAATAACGGCCGGCAGAAAAGCACCCGAGTCATAGTTCCGCAATGATGGTGGATAAACGACCCATTTAGAAAGTGATTGAGAATTTTATTTTTGCATCGGTGATGGTTCGTTCTTTTATATCCAGAAGTTGAGTTTGATTTCTGCACAAGTGAAGAAGCGACAAGAAAGGCGACAAGACGATCATTGTGATTATATAATTATTACTACCACGTGCTGGCATTGTCTATTGACTCTTCCCTAACACTCTAATACTCTTGGCCGTCGATACCGTGCAGTTTTCTCATAGAATCAAGCTAGTCATGGACGAAATTATTGATGACGAGAAGAAACCTTTTGACGCCGAAACTGCAAACGACGATGACGCCCAACCTGACCCAGATGAACACCTTATGCTGGACCAAGGCAATGGGCGTGTGTGGCTCATCAAGGTCCCTATCATGCACCGTCGCACACAACGATCGTTCACATAAATGCGTTTTCAGATACCTAAATTTCTGCTAGAACGATGGACAGCTGTGAGAGCCGAAGACGTTCACTTGGCCACAATACGTGTATATACGCCTCCACCAGGAACACCTGGCGCAAAATCACGTTTTGTTTTGTTTCTTCCACCGAATAAGAATCCAAATGGCGGCCAAGAAAGCAATGCTAGTAGCATTCCACCACCTCCACCATCTCAGCACTCTAATCGCCCTACTTTCAACTTTGCCACCTCTTATATTACTACTGGGCCAGAGCCAGACTGCTATGAGCTTGACATGGTCAATGAGGCTGTTGAAAACCAGATTGTTGTTGCTGAACGGCCCAAGGATCCTTCGTTATCCGTTCATGGTTCAAGTGTACCGTACAATTCCAGAGCACGGACAACAATCCTTACAGGACGGATCAAACACGAATGTAATCTTCGCCCATCCTTCAGCGAGACCTACAGGAATCAGTTGCGCAGACGGCATCTGATGCATAACATAAAATCAAGGCAGATTAAGAGGATTGAGGAAACTGGTGTACCACGTGGTGGAATCAACAGACTCAGTAGTGGTGTTGGTGTTGGCGGTGGGGGAGCTTTCAGTGACCTTGTCGTGTGTATCTTGTCATCTGTTTGCTTCGCCCTGTTCACTGACGTCAATTACAGAAAACGAAAACAAAACCGCAAAAAGGGTTCGAGCGCATGGCTCGTATCCCTCGAAATCAACTTCTCGATCAACTCTTCTCTCATTTTCGCGATACGCCGCATTGGGGTCTACGGCCACTACGTGACAAAACGCAACAACCTGAGGTATACCTCAAGGAGGTATTGTCAGAAATTGCATTTTTGCACCGCAGTGGTGAGCATAATGGAATGTGGGAACTGAAAGACAATTTCAAAGATGAAAATGTACGTGACATGAGATTTTACAACAGTTTCTGGTCCGCTTACGTCTCTGATTTCAGATCAAGGCTGAGAATGTTCCTACCAGCAATTTAGGAGAGTCGTTGGGCGTTAAGATGGAACTTGAAGAGGATTATGATGAAGATGAAGATGACGACGACATGGAAGAGGTCTCATGACTTTGACTTCGTTTCGTGTTTTTTCCTGATGTGGTTTTACAACCAATTGATCCATAGATCCCACATTTTATGCATGTACTAAAGTACTCACAACCCTATCCCTATGTACTTCATCTAATTTATGTCACGCAAATGCAATTCAGTTGCTTTTCTGTCTTATGAACAGCGCGAGCTTGAGTTTGGTCTTGGAATGCAGATGTTAGAAACTGCATCAAAACAACCTGTGTCCTCCTGGACTAGCTCTATTTTTCGCCATGATACGAGTCCCTACCATCAGCAATGACCAGAATAAGCTTGTGGCTGTTTGGGTAATCTGTCGTTGAAGATTCAAGAGAAGTGTAAAGACCTCAACGATTTAGAATAGGCGGTGATCAAACATATTGAGCGAGAGGGAAATTGAAGGGTTCATATTCGGGAGGAGGCTGAGGAACGACGTTGATGAGAGAGAAGGGGCAGGGGTTATCAATAAAAGCACTACCAGGCAAGGCTTCTCGAAAGCCTGTAGCTGAGAGAGTCCGGAGGTGTTCCCTTTCCCCCTTAGACGCACACATGGCTGAGAGCTTCCAATTGACATTAAAAGAGGAATCGAGCATGCCATATGCTGTTGTTTGCCGTCCATTCGATCCTATGAGGAGAGTCTCTGAGGGTATGAACCTAGAAGAATGTCTTGCAATTTTCCTCCTTTGCGCCGTCTTTGTCGACGTTGGGACGGTTTTGGCTCGAGGCGAGGCGGTGAATATTGCTAGACCAGTCTTCAATTTCGGCGGAACGCTGCATCCGCTGTTCGTAGGTTTCTCTCTCAGAAAATTTCCACGAAAAGAACAATTGACACATGACGACCATGACGAAACGAATGACAACAACACCGATGATGAAGGCGAGAGAGAGATAGAGAATGACTTCGGAAGCAACGCAGCCAGTCGTGCTCGTATCTATAAAACCGATGGTGACGAGATCCTGTAAGCGGTGACCAACATTGTGTTCATCTATGCGCATGAATAACATCGTCAGGTCCTTGGTATTGTAGATCCCATCTGCGTGAGCCATTTCCTCGGATAGTTGACCTTGATAGGGCTTATCCATTGTAAAACATTGAGATCGAGATCATCCACTCGCAACATTGTTGTTTAAGGGGAGCCAGCGAGCATCGCACAGCGGTGAGGCGCACCAGCAAACTCACCTAGATAAACCTTAAGTTGTATATTGAGAGTTTAGAGGCAAAGGCGAAACTAAACTGCCACAGATGAACGGCGGATATCATGGAATAAGAATAAGAATTCGGAGATAGGATATTTGATAGAAGTGGAGAAGCTATGTGTTATTCTCTGCCCACCAGCCCCGTGGACCAAAGAAATGGACTATTGGTTGTGGGGCACCGTAAGGGTTATTAGAACTTTAACTGTAGAAGTTTTCTTTGGAATGTTTCAGGTAATAAAGGTAATAAATGAATTTTGAGAGAGTGTAGTGCATATGATTCCTGTAAATCGCCGTCGTGCACATGTGTCTTGTGCTGCAACATCGAGGTGAGCTTCGTATTGAACTTACCCTCGTGCACATGGTACTCAAAAGCAGCACCAGATCTCCTGCCACTATCTTTGGCTTGTTTAGTCTTGAGGAGGTCCTTGGTGGTAGGAGAAATCAGTGTTAACTCAAATTTGGTAGGTACCATCACTGTAATTTTGATCTGCCTGCCTATCGAAGATTGTTCCCCCCTATTCATGTCTGCGTCTCAGTACAGACTTTTCTGGGAAAAACAGGTTTCCCCCAGCCATCTGATAATAGGCCAAGTCCATTGTACAGATCACCTCGTAACTGGCACGAGTGGTTCAAAGACCAATGCAAGAAACAGAGACTTTTTACGCGGGTAAACGATCGTTCTCGTGGATTCATGCCTCAGAAGACAGGTAGATACATTGTATAGATCGTAACAACAGTCTATATAAAACAGAAAATAAACATTCTACTAAACCATCTGCCTTCTCCTAAACATAACTTTTGCTCTCGGGTGAGGAATAGTTATAGCTTCAAAGTAGATATTAGGGGGACGCTCCAATGATCCATTCTCAGTTCGTACATCATACTCTAACAAAATATGAGCAAGAACGGCCTTGATTTCGTTGACGGCGAAGAATCGGCCAGGGCTATGAGATCACATCAATCAAAGTGTCAACTGTCTGAGAGGTCCTTTACCATGCATGCCGGCCATGCCCAAAGACAATTTGATCAAAGTTCAAAGAAACCATTTGGTGCTTGATACTATCCAGTTCTCCATCTCTGTCACGTATATCTGAGAACCTGAATGCTTTGAAAGAATGGGCATCAGGAAATAACGCCTAATTGACTTGTTCGTCATTTCATGCTTCACTGCATCTATACAAAAAGCGAACCTCATCTTTGTTCATAGCATCACTTGCGATTGCAACGAAGTTATCGGCTGGAATGTGTGTTCCGTCAGATAGTGTCCAATCCTTGAGAGTTTTTCGAATCAAATTCACTAATCATGAGGAAATTGAGTGCATGCTGAATCTGCAGCAGTCAAATTGGACGTACTGCTTCCGAGCCCAGTAAACCGTTGTGATTCCCTCAAGAAACTGTCAATCTTGCGCATTCTCTGCATACTGTTTTTGGTCCAGCCATATGCCTTAATCATAGTCTCTGCTTCTTCGCGCATTTCTTTGACATATTCTGGATGAGCAACGAGGTCGTACAAAGCGTGAGTCAAGAACTGTGTGTTTTTTGAAGGTTCAATGGTTTCGGATAGATGGTTAAGGTCTACGCACCATTGAACTAGTGTGGATTGCTGTGAAATTTAGCACCAAAATGCGCATGGCAATCTCACGAGGGTCGAGTTGACTTTCATGTGTTGAGGATTCAATCAACCAGCTGATCAGATCGTTCTGTCATCCTGATCAATGCATGTCCATGAATATGACGACGAAGATTGACAGACTGGCATTTCTCCTTGCTCGGATTTAGGCCGTCTTGCCTGAGCTATCCTCGATTCAATAGTAGGTCCAAGGTACCGAAGCACTCTTGTTATATCTCTGCGTATATTCGTTAAACATGTGGCGATGAATCTGTTGGACCGTTAGTCACAGAAAACTACGAGAAAGGACTATGACAGACGGCCGCAGGAACTTTGGGAAGCAATTAATTATCCGAGCATTCACAACGATATTGACTGTGAAGGTCTCATTGAGTGAACGGTAGCCTGGCTCGCGGCCTAAACAGAATTGTGTCAAAGATCGTCTGAATGTCTGAGATACCCACAAGCAGGGAGCCCGACGAGATAGCGGTTAGTTGTACGACAGATAATATGCATGAGGGTATCGTATGCTGGCACAGGGGTCCAATCTAAGTATATATGTGGTAAGCAGCTGTTGCCACAACCTTTGTTTCAATTTACCTTCGGTGAGTGGGATATAGTCCCTGAATGACTCCACAATTTCATCTCTAATGTCGTCGAACTTCAAAGTCAGGTTGCGAGTAATCGGAGAGCGGACTACCGTGATATGGATGGGCTCATCACTGTACCGGGAACCAAATTGATACTTGTTGTGAGTTATCTAGTTCTTCTCAGCCTAGTCCCATAAGGATATCTGCCAACTTCATACCTCGTCTGAAGCTGCCGTGAAGGAAAGAGTGTCATCTGCAGCCTGCCGGATGTCATCGATGTGCTGCTTCCCACTCAAAACTATAATCCACCGTGATACCGTTGCTACTTTAAATGGTCGGTTGGGATACTACAGATTGGCTATCGAGCACTGAAGAAATATGGCAGAGATCTCACACACCCTATCATAACCTTCTTGAAGCAACTCAGCGGCTTTCCAATACCATTGAATCGCAGTGATATATGAAGTGAGGATACCCGAATAGCCGACTGTCGGGAGGGCATTCAGCTAGATGGGAATTAAGCCAACATCAAACGTTCGGAACAAGTGAGGATATATCTGTTCAAACGTACCGGCGACCTTTTGGCCTCTATATACTTCCAACAGGCGTGAGCGATGAGGAGCAAGCCTGCAAAATGTACAAAGAGGTATGAAAGACCCGAGTTGGCCTCTGATGCTGGCATTGAAGGCTTGGTCAATTAGGACTCCACAAACGGGAAATTACGTTGAGAATATATAAGGGTAAAAGCCGCACTGTCAGTTGAAGTTGGCGCTTCCCATACATGAGCCAAACTGAACGCCAGAGCCCAGCAAAATACATGTCAGTGCCAATCTTACGAGATGCACCATGCGCCTGTGTACGATTCCACATTGTTGTGCATTCTTTATGGATCCACCGGAACATTTCATTGATTGTAAGGGTCAGATTTTCTGGACACGTTGACCCGCTTGTGGGTTGGAATCAAAGCGAAAATAATCAGGACAACTGGTATTCATTCCTGAAGCCGAAAGTCTCGATGGCAGTCGAGGTCCGATCCTGGCGAAGTGTCTCATCATTTTCCCGACGCATAAGGATAGGGGTGAGCAGTCAAATGTTGGGCGGTCATAGAGTACAAATGTCCAAACGCACGAGGAAATGCAGCCTGAGTCTAAGAAACTTACCCCTAAACAACCAAATCGGTATTCAGTCTCCTCGCTGGAACGGAAGCAATGAATTTTCTTTTGACGCCCTAAGTGCATC
>Ga0153922_1000841_pt1 | contig 11626 bp, 10 predicted proteins | sample TSNJ006MetaG_FD_104723 | JGI IMG/M metagenome (GOLD analysis project Ga0153922, IMG submission 104723) | Attine ant fungus gardens microbial communities from New Jersey, USA - TSNJ006 MetaG | ecosystem: Host-associated > Fungi > Mycelium > Unclassified | place: USA: New Jersey, Brendon T. Byrne...
CGGCAGCACGGTGCCCGGCGCCCGCCAGTCGATATCGTCGGCGAACAGCTCTGTGATGCCGTCGACGTCTCCCTTCCCCAGGCGTTCCAAGAACAACTGCACGACCTCTGCCGTCGCCATCGTGTGTCCTCCTGTGTCGCCGGGCCGCTGACGTCATCACGCTACGCATATATATGTCGAACGTCAAGCGTTATATTGACGTCTGACACATTACGGCTTACGGTGAAGCTACCAACTACGCCAGGAGAGGGGGTTCTACCGTGACGCCGACACTCGACACGCCAGTACTCATCGCGGGCGGCGGACCGACCGGCCTCGTCTTGGCCTCGGTGCTAGCCGCTAATGGCGTCAATTGCCTACTTGCCGAGCGCAACCCGTCGACCACACGGTTCCCCAAGATGGACATCACCCACGGTCCGAGCATGGAATTGCTGCGGCGACTGGGTGTCGACCAGGAGCTGCGCCGCGTCGGGGTGGCGTCACAGTTCTCCTTCGATGTCATCTTCGCTCCCGGCCTTAACGGTCCCGAGGTCGGACGCTGGCGCCTGCCCTCGGTAGACGAGCAACGCGCGGTGCTGGCGAAGTCGGTTGACGGCAGTCGGCCCGGCCAGCCGTGGCAGCGCCTGTCGCAGGCGCTCTTCGAAAAGGTGCTGATGGAGCGCTGCCGGCGCGATCCGCTCATCGACGTCCATCAGGGATGGCGCCTCGAGAGCTGCTCGGAAATCGACGGGTTGGTGGAGGCGACGCTGGTCGGCGCTGGCGGCGACTCGACCGCTGTCCGCGCCGGCTACCTGGTCGGGTGTGACGGCGCCTCGAGTCGAGTGCGCAACGAGCTGGGCATCGCCATGACCGGCGCCCCGGAGTTCACGCACTTCGCGTTGGTGCATTTCCGGTCTCCCGATGTGGCCAATCTGCATGCGCTGGGACAGTTCTGGCATCTGTTCTTCACCAGCGGGGTCGCCGTCATCGCGCAGGATGAGGTGGACACCTGGACCCTGCACGTCGACCTTGGGCCAGAGCTCTCCGAGGAGGATCCCATCGGCGATCCCCGCGAGTTCGTTCTCCGTGCGCTGGGCAGGCCGATCGAGATCACCGGAGTCCTCGCCTCCAGCATCTGGCGGCCAACCGCTCTGCTCGCCGACAGCTACGGCCGCGGGCGCATCCTGCTCGCCGGAGACGCCGTGCACACGATGATTCCCACCGGCGGGTACGGCATGAACACCGGTCTGGGCGACGCATTCAACCTGGGTTGGAAGCTGGCCGCGGTCGTGCGCGGGTGGGGTGGGCAGGCGCTACTGGACAGCTATGAACAAGAACGCCGCCCGGTCGGTGAACGCAACCGCGACGTCTCGCTGGAAAACGCCGTTGTGCACCTGCAATACCGGGCAATGGCCGACGGCGATCTGATCATGGCCGACAGCGCCGACGGCACCGCCCACCGAGCCGCTCTGGGCGAGTTCCTGACCGCCAACGACGGCGAAAACCTCAGCCTCGGTATCGAACTGGACGTGCGCTACGACAATTCCCGTATCGTGTGCACTCCGGACCGACAAGCACCGCCGTGGGATCGCCGCACCTTCGTGCCGACAGTGCGGGCAGGACATCGAGCCCCCAACATCGTTGTCGGACCCGACGAAACACTGTTCGACAGTTTCGGGCCCGGCTTTACCCTGGTCGACGCATGCAGACACCCCGAAGCCAAGCGGTTGGTCGACGAGGCCGCACTCACCGGAATACCGTTGCACCACTTGGTTGTTGAAGATTCACGTTGTCGCGAGCTTTACGAAAATCAGCTGGTGCTCGTCCGGCCCGATCTGCACATCGCCTGGAGCGGCACCACTGTTACCGACGCGGCGGCGATCATCGGGCGAGCACGCGGCGCGGCGTGACCACCACCAAAGATATCAACAGCATTCACAGGAGCACTTATCATGACTGACAAGCAGCATCTGAAGACCGCCGACGGACACGCCGACATGCACAGCGAGCACGGCCCCAACCGCGGCGAGCACACCGGGCGCGCACTGAACCCGACCATCAAAGTCGCCGACCTGGCCTGGCTGGAATTCGTCAAGCCCGACCTCAAGCGTGCCGAAACATTCGCTCGCGACTTCGGTTTCATCGTCGACGCCAACAAGCCCGACGCGTTGTATCTGCGCGGTTCACAGCCCGGCACGCCGGCCATGGTGATCCGCAAGGGCGCCCACTCCCAGTTCGTAGGGCCCACCTTCAAGGCCGCCGAAAAACAGGATCTGCAGCGGCTGGCGCAGGCCACCGGCACGCGCGTCGAGCCGCTGGACGAGGCGATCGCAGGCAGCGTTGTGCGGCTGACCGACCCCAGCGGTTTCGCCGTCGCCGTGGCCCATGTCAACGACGAGTTGCCCGCGCTTGCCGAGCTGGCACCGCAGCTGCTCAACGTCGGCACGACCCGGTCGCGTGTCAATGCCACCCAGCGTCCGCCACGCGCGCCGGCGCCCGTGCAGCGACTCGGGCACCTGGTGTTGCAGACACCGCAGTTCATTCGCACGCTGAACTGGTATCTGGACACCTTCGGGATGATCGTCAGCGACTTCCAGTTCGCGCCGGGGCGGCGCGACCTTGGACCGGTCATGGCCTTCATTCGGTGCGATCGCGGCAGCGTCCCCGCCGACCATCACACCGTGGCGCTGCTGCTGGGCCCGGTCGCCGGTTACGCCCATTCGGCCTACCAGGTCACCGATTTGGACACCGTCGCCGCCGGCGGCGAATACCTGCTGGAGAAGGGCTACCACCGAGCGTGGGGAATCGGCCGCCACACCCTGGGCAGCCAGATCTTCGACTACTGGGCCGATCCGGACAAGATCTTCGTCGAACACTTCACCGACGGCGACATGTTCGACAACACCCTCGAGCCGGGCTGGGAGCCACTGACCGGCTCCAGCCTCGCTCAATGGGGGCCCCGGGTGCCGCAGGAATTCATGGGCGCCAAACCGTCGCTGCAGCTGGTGCGCGACGTGGTCTCCGGGCTACGTGGCGATAACGACTACACCCTGCCGAAACTGGCCGCGATGGTGAAGGGCGCCCGGCTGTGACCGCGGCGCCGCAGCGGTCAGCGGACACGGTCCGGAGTGAGCCGGGCGCCCGCGGTTGCGCGCGGAGGTACCACTTCGATCCGGCGCCATAACCGCTGCGGATGTACGGAACACCGTCCACCACAACGGCCCAGATCGGGGTCACCACTTCTCCCCCATCTGGCCGTTCGGTCGCGATGTGCACGGTATCCGTGCGGGTGAAGTAGTCGATCGCAGTGTCATTTGGGAACTTGTTCATCCTGGGTGCCTCCCCGGTTGGGTGGAAATGTCTTCGGCAGTAGGGGCTTCGACGCAGCGACCGCTCTACCCCGTGCTGGTGTTGTCGTTACGGGGTCGAGGTGATGGGAAGCGTCAGGCGCGTGTCAGCGTGGTGAATGGTGTGGCAAGCGAGTTTCAGGCTCGCGCCGGTCGCCAAGGGTTCTCCGGTGCCGAGGTTTCGGGCGTACTGGGGATGGGCGCCGCCGGAGAGTAGCAGCCGCAGGCGGTGCCCCTTCAGCATCCGGTGGGCGCAGGGCGACAGCCGCAGGGTGAGGTGCCGAACCTCGCCGGCATCCGGAAGGGGGTCGAGTCGGACAAACGCATCGGAGATGTTGTGGGGGCGGCCTTTTGGATCGACGTCGCAGATGCGGATGAAGAGGTCGGCGTGGGGGTTGTCCACGCTCAAGGACACGTCGACGACGGGGAATCCCTCGAATTCGAGGTCGGTGGCCAGGTCTGCTGTGGTGAAGGTCAAGACGTCCGGTCTTGCCTCCAGCTCGGCGTTGTTTCGTATGCCGGCGTCGGCGGCGAGCCTGCGGCCACCCACCGAGGGTGTCGGGTCGGCCGGGTCATAGCGGAATGTTGACTGGCCGCCTGCAGGGGCAGTCGTTGCCAGCAGGCCGTCGTCGCTTGGGTACCAGGTGGTCTCGGTGCTTTTCGGCGGCCACGCCGGAAAGCTGTGCCAGGTGTTGCTTCCGGTGACAAATGTGTGCACGGGTTCGGGGCGGCCGGGTCCGCCGTTTCCGAGGTGCATGTTGAACCAGGTCAGGGCTTCGTTGTCGATGACAGAGGATCCCTTGAGAATATGGCCGCGATGGGTCCACGGGCCCAGCGTCAGGGCGACCTCAACACCCCTGGACCGCAACACCTGGTACTGCTCGACGGTTTGTCCTACGAAGATGTCCTGCCAACCGCCGACGAGCAGCGTGGGTGTCGAAACCCGTTGCAGCGCTTCGGTGAAGTTGTAGGGCTGCCAGTAGGGGGCGGTCGGGTCCGGGTGTTCGAGCCATTGGCGATACCACGGCGCGCGTCCATCAAGGAGTGACTCGGCCGCGTCTGCCATGGGCAGACCTGCGAATGCGGCCTTCTGCCGGTTCACCATTTGCCCGGTTCCTGCGAGCAGCCGCCCCAACCCCGGCCGGTTCTCGAACGGGACACTGTTGGTATCACTCCATCCCAGCTGGGTTTCCAGCGCGAACGAACCGTTTTCCCAGATGGCCCGGCTGAAATCGTGCGGTCCGGCGATCATCACGCTCGCCCGCAGCTCCGGTGGTGGGTCTATCAGCAGCGCCCATTGGGTGAAGGCCAGATACGACATTCCAATCGTCGCCAACTCTGCGTTGAACCATGCCTGTTCGCGCAGCCAGACGATCGTGTCCTGGGCGTCGTCGGCCTCCCGCACAAAGGGCTCAAAGGTGCCGGTGGAGTCCTGCGTTCCCCGGCAGCTCTGCAGGATCACGTGGTAGCCCCGCGCGGCGAAGGTCCGAGCCCACAACACGTTGACCGGTACGCCTCGGCCGTAGGGCGTGCGGATGAGGATCGTCGCGGCGTCCGAATATGTGGCCACCGGCGCGTAATGGTCACTGAGCAGCACGAAGCCGTCCCTGGTCGGCGTGCGCAGACCGCGCTCGATGACGTAGTCGTTGCGCGGTGCGGGTAACTTCCTCAGCCGACCGGCAAAGCGGTCCACGGCGCGGGCGGCGAGCGAAGGTGATGTGGTCACAATGACTGCCTGCGACGGGTAGCGGTCATGGGGCGAGCAGCACGTCGTGGACGTGTTTGGTGTCTGGGTATTCCCTTACCCGCGCAATCTTCCCGTCGCGCACCTCAACGAATTTGCCCACGTGGTTGTGGTAGGTGCGACCGTTCTTCAACTCGGCCCGGCTCTCCAGGGTCATGGCCAGCCTGTTCCCCTCGACCAGCATTAGTCCCGGCTCGAACGTCACGCCACCGACGGTCCGATTCATGACCTCGTGGATGGCTTCGGTGAACTCGGCTTTGTTGACGGTTCCGCTCACCTGTTGGCCGTCGAGCGGATCGTATCCCAGCAGCCACCATTCGAGGTCGTCGCTCAGGAGCTCGAAGGCGCTGTCATACTTTCGCTGGTTCATCAGGGCGCAGTAGTGCAAAACGACCGATTTCGGGTCCAAGGCGCCCACCGCCGGCCCGTAGACCTTGGTGGCCCCTTCATTTTGGGCCATTGGTTTCTCCATCCTTGTCAAATCGTGGCCAGTGCAGCCGCGTTCATACATACAGCCGACCACCGTGGAGGAGGTCAGTCCTCAGTAGTCGCTACGGGATTGGGAGGCTCGCATCACTGAGCGGCTGGGCCTCGGTGCCTCGAGATGTCAGCCCGAGCGTGGCGAGAGTCGCTGTCGGTCAGATGGTTTTGTGATCGGGCAGCGCGTCGGCCAGCTCGTGGCGCCCGGAGACCCCCAGTTTTTCGTAGACCCGCTGGAGGTGGCTTTCGACGGTTCGGACCGAGAGGTGCATGTCGCTGGCGATCTGTTTGTTGGAGCGACCTGCGGCGGCTTGCACCGCGGTGTCGAGCTCGCCGGGGGTGAGGCGCACCCGGGCCATGATCAGCCGAACCGGGGGCGTCGCGGCTCCTTCGCAGCGGGCCAGCAGTCGCGCCGCGTGCCGCTCGGCGGCGGCGCCCTCACGGGCCGTACCGGCGTTGCGGAGAACGACGGCGGCTTCGGCGCGGGCTTCAGCGGCGTAGAGCAGTGCGCCCAGCTCCTCGAAGTCGGTGGAGACTTTGTTAAGCGCGTCGGCATCCCGGGCGGCGACGGCGGTGGTGTAGGCGGCGCGGGCGGCCACCAGATCGCCATCGACTTCGTCGGCCAGTCGTGCGAGGCGGTCAGCGACATGGCGGGCTTGGCCGAGGCGGGCTAGGCCGTGCAGCGCGCTGGTGGCGCCGATGAGGTCGCCAACCTTTTCGCCATAGTCGGCGGCCCGCTCGAGCAGTTGCCGCGCGCCAGGTAGGTTCCCGGCGGCGACTGCTGTCCAGGCCCGGGCCACGAGTAGGTCGGTCTCGGTCACCGGAACCGTTGGCAGGCCGAGCGCGTCTCGGGCGGTGAGCGTCTCGGCGGCGCGGTCGGCCTGCCCGGTCAGCGCAAAAGCCTGCGCGCCGGCGACGCAGCTCATGGCCGCCTGCACGGTGCGCCCGAGCTGCCGGAAAAGGGTGTAGGACTCGCCGGCCCGCCGAATCGCGCTGATCGCGCATCCTCGTTCGAGATGCAACACGGCAAACCATCCGGCAACGTAGGCCCTCGCTTCTGCCGCCGGTTGATCGACGACCCGGCCGTACGCGACAGTGAGGAGTTGCTCGGCCTCGCCGAGACGGCCGGCGTACACCAGCGCAACGACACGGGCGACAAACAGGGCCCACTGATCCCACGGTTCGTCGGACTCGGGTATCGCGCCCCCGCCAGGGGCGGACGCAAGTAGCTCGATGGCATCGTTGAGCCGACCGAGTCGGATCAAGCTGTAGGACACCGCCACATGCGCGGCGGTCAGCGGTCGCGAGCCCGATCGCTCAAGCATCGTCGTCGTGGTCTGCGCAGTTGCGCGGGGGCCGCTGGTCGTGCTCATCACCAAAAACCGTCTGGTCATCAGTTCGTCATGCCAGAACGGATCGGTGATGGCGTCGGCCGCGTCGTCGATCAGCCGAAGGTCGGCGCGGCCCCGGAGGAGGTAGGCATTGTCGAAGCGCAGCAAGGCGACGCGGGCCTGTTCGGCGTCGCTCACGGCCTGCGCGGTCAGCGCGGTCAGCTCGTCTTCGGCCTGCTCTGGCCGGCCCTGGGCGTGGGCGGCCTCGGCGGCCACAAGGCGGGCTTCGAAGCCGCCGCCCTCCTCGATGGCCGCTCGGGCCAGCCGTTCGGTGAGCGCGTAATCGTGGCGGGCGCGGGCGACGATCGCCCCGGACAGCAGCAGTTCGGCGCTGCCACCACCACCGACGAGGCGCAGTGACGCCAGCAATAGCTTGTCGTTCCGGCGCGGGCCGCCGGGTGTCTCGATCACCTCGGCCAGCGACCGGGCGATGGCCCGCTCGCGCACCGCGCTGATGCCCACACTCAAGACGTCTCCGAAGATGGGGTGGGACAACCACATCCGGACGCGGCGGCCGTCCACCCGGCTAGTGATCAGACCCTTGCGTTCGAGGGCTTCCACGGCGGCGGGTTCGGCCAACTGGTCCAGTTCGACCAGCTCCAGCGGCTCACCCAACGTGAGGAGCTCCAGGACGGCCCGCTCGGGACCGGTTAGATCGGCCAATCGCTGCGCCGCCAACTCGACCAGGCGCTCTGTGGGCTGCAGGTCGCCGCGCAGGCGCCACATCCCGACCACCTCTTCGACCAGCGCGCCGGTCTCGAGCGCCCCGGTCACCAGCTCGCGCAGGAACAGCGGATTGCCCTGGCTGCGTTCGATGAGCTGTCGCGTGGAGGCCGGGTCTACTGGGGCGCCCACCACCGAGACGAGTAGTTCTTCGACCGTCGCGTCGTCGAGGACCCCGAGCTCGATGCGTTCGGCCGGGCCGTCCTTCCACAGGGCCACCACCGGGTCGGGCGCCGGCTCACCTGAGCGCACCGTGGCAAGGACAGTGGCCGCGCCGGTCAGGGCCAGCTGCTGAAGCAGTATCGCCGACCCGTCGTCGAGGAGATGGGCGTCGTCGACGAACACCACCAGCGGCTTCCCCCCGGCGGCGTGCACAACCGCCCGGACATACCGTCGCAGCAACCCGCCATGGTCCTCACGGGAGACGCGATCGGTGTCCGGGTCTGGGGGCAGAAACGACGCCAACGCCCCGAACGGCAGCCGCCGCGACGCCCGGGTGGCGGTCGTGCGCACTAGCGACATCCCTCGCGCTTGGGCCAGCTCCACGCCGCTCATGGCCAGGGTGGTTTTGCCCACCCCGGGCGACCCGATGATCACAGCCCCCCGCCGAGCGACCACCGCGGCGGTCAAACGAGCCAGCTCCTCGCGCCGACCGACCAGCGGCCACGCATCCACGACCCGAGCCTACGCGGAGCGCCGAGCCGGGCAGACGGTTCCCGCGCCGCATTCAGTAGGCACTACGGAGGACTGATCACCCCGGTTGTAGTGCGCTGGATCTGTCAAGCCTCCCCGCCGTAAACCGCTGACCGGGCACCGAAAGGAGCGTTCGATGGCCAAAGCTCTCTACACCGCTCACGCGCATGTTACCGGCCGGCGCGAGGGTCACGCGCGAACCGCCGACGGCGAGCTGGAGGTGGACCTGCGCACACCCAAACAGATGGGCGGCGCCGGCGGGGGGACAAACCCCGAGGAGCTGTTCGTCGTTGGGTACGCGGCCAGTTTTGGGAGCACTCTGGGCGTTCTGGCCCGGCGTCGTCGCCTGGATGCCGGTGAGATCACGGTCGACTCGGCGATGAGTCTCCTGCCTGCCGCGGACGGAGGTTTCACACTCGCCGCCACACTTGACGTCGTGCTGCCATTGATCGGGAATCGGGAAACGGCCGCCCAGCTCGCGCGAGAAGCGCATCAGGTGTGTCCGTACTCCATTGCCACGCGCGGCAACATCGACGTCGAGATTCTGCTCGAGGGCGAGCCGGTCACCCGTCATCGCCGCGAACCCCAAGGGGATGACTGAGGACTGATGACGCGGGCTCAACACTTACGGCGAACACGGGAGTGATCATGAGGTTCACGGACAGGGTCTTTGCGGTAACCGGTGGCGGGGCGGGCATCGGCGAAGCGACCGTGAGGAAGCTGAGCCAGGACGGCGCGAGTGTCGTCATCGCCGATCTCGACTATGCCGGTGGTAATCGCTTAGCCGCAGAGGTCACGGCCGCCGGCGGTCACGCCGCGTTCGTGCCCATCGATGTGAGCGACGAGCACGACGCCGACGCCCTTGTGCGCTTCGCGCTGGACACTTTCGGCCGATTCGACGGCGCGGTGAACACCGCAGGAGTGGCCCAGCGCCCGCCTAGTCGAATACATGAGCTCGATACCGGCGCATGGGACCGTGTCCACGCAATCGACCTTCGGGGCCTGTTCTTTTGCGTGCGCGCGGAACTCAAGCACTTCCTGCGTTCAGGCGGCGGGGTGATCGTGAACGTCGCATCTGTGGCGGGACTCAAGCCCGAACCGGGAATTGGAGCCTATGTCGCAGCCAAACATGGCGTGGTCGGCCTGACCAAGTCAGCGGCGATCGAGTACGCGGCCGACCACATCCGGGTCAATGCGGTGGCCCCGGGAATGGTGGCGACGACGACGCTATCTCGCTCCATTGCCGGGGATCCTCAGAAATTGTATGCGTCCAGGCAGCCCGGGGGCCGCGCGGCTCAGCCCGGGGAGATCGCCGGCGCGATTGCCTGGCTGCTCTCCGATGAGGCGTCTTTCGTGTCCGGGGACACGTTGCTGGTCGACGCGGCATTGGCGCAGATGTAGTGCGAGCCAGCCGTATTCGGCGAAATTCGTTGTGCCGGTAACCGCGGAGTGTTGACCGTACGCGGCGGTCACTGCACGGTGTAGCCGCCATCAATTCGCAGTTTGGTGAAGTGGTCGGGCCCGAGATCGGTGAATCTGGCGTCGTCGTTGGCTGCTAAATTTGACGTGCTCCTCGGACTCAAGGTCCGAGGATTGCCGGCGGCTACGCCGCTGTTGGGTGCTTCCTGCTTCATCACCCTGTGCCTCCCGAGCGGCGGAGGGCTTACCGGGGCTCCGCCGGAACCGCTGGCACGGTCCCGCCCACTGGTGTGGGAGGCGTTTAGTCTCTCCGCCCGCCCGGCCGCGAGAATGACCTTGGCGGCGTTGTGGTCGCGGTCGTGGACCGCCCGGCACGCGGGCATGTCCACTGCCGCACCTGCAGCGGCAACTCGGCGAGCACATGCCCACGCCCAGCGGTGGAGCAGGTTTTGCTCGACGGCAACCACCGAGACACCGAATGCACGGTGCGCCCGTACCGTTCGGCTTTCTCGGCGATGATCCTGCACGAACTGGCCCCACCCCGCATCGCTGACCGCGCGGGCGAGCCGACGGTTGGCGACCATCCGCACGATGTTGAGGTCCTCGACGTGGATCGCTTGGCTCTCGCGAACCAACGCCAAAGCCTGCTTGTGGTGGTAGTCCCGCCGGGCACGCGCCCGCGTCGTCACGAACTCATAGCAGCGTCGAAGGGCCTTCGCGGTTCCGGCACGCCGTCTCAATGGCTTCTGATTGTTAGCTGAGTCGAACGAGTGTTCGCCTCCAGCGCCGCAGAGTTAGCCGCGAGTTGTGACAATCCGTCACAAAGTAACGATCGACGCAAGAAGGTGGCTAGTCCAAAAACCCGCGTCTGACCTGGGTGGCAGGTCCAGGATTCGAACCTGGGTAGGCTTACGCCGACGGATTTACAGTCCGTCACTGTCGACGTTTGTTACGTCAAACTGCGACGGCTGTCGGAAAAACCGCAGGTCATTCCTGAAGCAGCGGGGCCGGTCAAGACCCCCTTACTGGTTGTTTTCGCTGTTCTGCGGTCTTACTCGTCCCGGCTTGGGCGCGCTGAAATAGGCGTCGGGGTCAAGGCTCGGGCGGAGCCCGACGCACAGCGGCCGTACCGCCTTGACGCCGGTGCCGTCCAGCGGATGCTGTTCAGGACTGGAAGATCGTTAGGGGCTTGTGCTGCTTTCGGCTGGTGAGTGTGTGGGTCGTTGTCGTCTTCATTGCGGGTTTCCCCGGCGCGCGGGCAGGCGGATAGGGCTGCCCCTGTGTGGCAGGGTCAAGTGAGACAACGGCGATAGCCGATCATCCCTACAGGGCGAGACAAGATCACCCATTCCGATGACCTTGACGACTGCGTCGTTGCATGATTGCGCCGATACTGGCGTGGTGGCCGATGTACCGGATCCGGCCGCTCGTACTCGGCGGCGAAGCTTCACCGCCGAGTACAAGGCCCGCATCCTCGACGAGTACGACGCGCTGCCGTCGGGCTCCGAACAGCGGGGTGCCCTGCTGCGGCGGGAGGGTCTGTACAGTTCGCATCTGGCCGAGTGGCGCAAGGCCCGCGCTGCCGGTGCCCGGGAAGGCTTGGTGCCCAAGGGAAAACCGAAACGCTCGGCAGAGCAGGTCGAGCTGGAGAAGCTGCGGCGCCGCAACCGGCAACTGGAGGCCGAGCTCGACCGGACCAAGCTGGCGCTGGAGATCACGGGAAAAGCGCACGCTTATGCGGGTGATCGGTGTCAAGTGCGGGGTCCGTCGAGCCTGGTGAGCAGCTCAAGGTAGACCTTCTGTCTGCGGGGTTCGTCGCGTTGGGTGGCGTTTTCGAGCTGGTCGGTCAG
>Ga0153922_1000844_pt1 | contig 11610 bp, 13 predicted proteins | sample TSNJ006MetaG_FD_104723 | JGI IMG/M metagenome (GOLD analysis project Ga0153922, IMG submission 104723) | Attine ant fungus gardens microbial communities from New Jersey, USA - TSNJ006 MetaG | ecosystem: Host-associated > Fungi > Mycelium > Unclassified | place: USA: New Jersey, Brendon T. Byrne...
ATCCCGCCACCGATGCCGGAAAGTCCGGGGAGACCCGACCCGGGCATTCCCAGGCCGGTGGGCATTCCCAGGCCGGTGGGCGCGCCCAGGCCGGTGGGCGCGCCCAGGCCGGCGGGCAGTCCTGAAGCGTCGGGCAGTGCCCCGGGCAGTGTGGAGGCGCCGGGCATTCCCAGGCCCGGATCCGGCCCGACTGGCGGGTACTGGAAGTCGGTGGGCGCGGACTGCGAAGGAGCCGCCGCGGCTGCGCCGATTCCGGACGCCAACGCGGCCAGTGCCAACCCTGTGCATGCCACCGCCCCAACGAACAGCCGGCCAGATATCGAAGTTGCAAGCATTGTGTTCCCCCTGGTGGAGTTCCCGTTAGCCACACGTATCACTTTGATAACAGTTGTTCAAAACAGTCTCATCCGTAACACGACGCGATCACGGTTTGCACACAATGAATTTGGGACCGAGTGCCCACCTGTGACCGGCCCATGGCGCTTATGGCATGCGTGGCCGGCCACTCGGCAACAACACCGGAGGTCGGAGGTATCTCGATGGCGCGAACCGATGACGACGCCTGGGACATCACCGAGAGTGTGGGAGCCACCGCTCTAGGTGTGGCCGCCGCCCGCGCCAGCGAGACCGAAAGTGAACGGCCGCTGTTTCGCGATCCCTTTGCGCGGGTTTTCCTCGATGCCGCGGGGCAGGGGTACTGGAGCATGTTCGACCGGTCGGCATTGGCTGCCGAGCTGGCGGACGCCGAGCCCGACCTGGCAGCGCGGATGCAGGGGCTCGTCGACTTCTTCGTCACCCGCACGGCATTCATCGACGACTTCTTCGTGAGCGCGGCCGATGCCGGGCTCCGCCAGGTGGTGATCCTCGCCGCCGGTCTCGACGCCCGGGCGTGGCGGCTGCCCTGGCCGCACGGCACCCGCGTGTACGAACTCGACCAGCCCAGGGTGCTCGAATTCAAATCGTCCACCCTTCGCGAGCACGGTGCCCAGCCGACGGCACAACGCATCGACGTCCCCGTCGACCTACGCCAGGATTGGCCAACTGCGTTGCGGCAGTCCGGGTTCGACCCGGCGGCGCCGACGGCGTGGTCGGCCGAGGGGCTGTTGCGGTATCTGCCGTCGCGGGCGCAGGATCTGCTGTTTGAGCGCATTCACGGGATCAGCTGTGTGGGCAGCCGGATCGTCGTTAATGCGCCCACCAATGACGCCCTCGACCCTGGGCGGTTGGCGCGCGAGCGTGAGCTCATCGACCGGGTGCGAGCGATGGCGCCCAGACACGTCAGCGCCGCAACGCCAAACATCGATGAGCTCTGGTACGCCGAGGAACGCACCGACGTCGCCGAATGGCTCCGCGACCACGGCTGGGACGCGTCCATCGCGACGCTGGCGGAGGTGGCGGCGCGGTATGGCCGAGGGTCCGCCGGCGCCGGCGACGATGGCGCCGTGCCGGGCGTGTTGATCTCGGCGCGGCGAGTTCACTAACGAGCGTTGGGCCTGGCCCACCTGTGGCGGTGTTACATACACTCTGGTATGTATTTGCAATGGAATCTTCGGAGACGCCCGCATCGCCGACGTTGTGGACGACCGTTTCGAGCCGTGGCGCACGCCGCACCCAGGAACAGCGCAGCGCCGAGACGCGCGCGCGGTTGCTGGACGCGACCATCGACTGCCTTGTGCGTTACGGCTACGCGGGGACGACGACGCCGCGGGTGGCCGAGATGGCCGGCGTCACCAGGGGTGCCCAGGTGCACCACTTCGGGTCCAAGAACGATCTGGTGATCGCCGCACTGCAGCATCTGGCCGCCAAGCGCGCGGCCGCGGTGGTCGGCAACGTCGGCGATGTGGGCGCGTCCGAAGATCCCATTCGGACGGTCCTTGACCTGCTGTGGGAGGTCCATCAGGGCCCCATGTTCATCGCGGCGGTGGAGCTGTGGGTGGCCGGCCGAACCGATCCTGCGCTGGGTCGCGAGGTGGCCAAATTCGAGTCGATCGTGGCGAGCAATCTGATGACGGCAGTCGGCGAGTTCGTCCCGGAACCCATTCACAAGCCGATGCTCGACTTCCTGTACACCGCGATGGACGCGCTGCGGGGAATCCTCATCGCCAGTTTTGTGGACACCGACCCATCGCGCGCGCGGCGGCGCTGGGACCGGGCCGCCGCGAACCTGCGGCCGCTCGCCGAACCGCTGGTCGCGGAGTGGGTGGGACGGGGCGCTCGCGGGTAGAGGCTTTGCCAATTACGTGCAGATGTGTATGTTTGTGTCATCCGAGCGGGGCGCAGGAGGTAGAGATGGGCAACAAGGTCTATGTCGTCGGCGTGGGCATGACGAAATTCGAGAAGCCGGGCCGCCGGGAGGGCTGGGACTACCCAGACATGGCCAGGGAAGCCGGCACCAATGCGCTGGCCGATGCGGGCATTGACTACCGCGAGGTCGAGCAGGGCTTTGTCGGCTACGTGTCCGGCGAATCAACATCGGGCCAGCGTGCGCTCTACGAACTCGGCATGAACGGGATCCCGATCGTCAACGTCAACAACAACTGCTCGACCGGCTCCACGGCGCTGTATTTGGCGGCGCAGGCGATCCGCGGCGGGCTCGCCGATTGCACGATCGCGCTCGGTTTCGAGAAGATGAAGCCCGGCTCACTCGCTTCGACCTATGACGACCGCGCGCAGCCGATGGACAAGCACGTGATGGCGATGGCCGAGATCTCAGAGGTGGCGTTGCCGCCGGCGCCGTGGATGTTCGGCGCGGCAGGGCGTGAGCATATGAAGCAATACGGCTCCACCGCAGAGCATTTCGCGAAGATCGGGTACAAGAATCACAAGCACTCGGTGAACAACCCGTATGCCCAGTTCCAGGAGTCCTACACTCTCGACGACATCCTGGCCTCACGGATGATCTATTACCCGCTGACCAAGCTGCAATGCTCACCGACCTCCGACGGCTCCGGCGCGGCGATCGTGGCATCCGAAGCGTTCGTCGACAAGCACGATTTGGCCGGCCAGGCCGTGGAGATCGTCGGACAGGCGATGACCACCGACTTCGCGAACAGCTTCGACGGCACGTGCAAAGGGCTCATCGGCTACCACATGAATGTGGCGGCGGCCCAACGCGTTTACGAACAGTGCGGCCTGGGACCGGAGAATTTCCAAGTGATCGAGCTGCATGACTGCTTCTCGGCCAACGAACTGCTGCTGTACGAGGCGCTGGGCCTGTGTGCCGAGGGAGAGGCGCCAAAACTCATCGACAACGGCGACACCACGTACGGCGGCCGGTGGGTCGTCAACCCGTCGGGAGGCCTGATCTCCAAGGGCCACCCACTGGGGGCCACGGGGCTGGCCCAGTGCGCGGAGCTGACCTGGCAACTGCGGGGATCCGCCGACAAACGGCAGGTCGACAACGTATCCGCGGCGCTGCAACACAACATCGGGCTCGGCGGCGCCGCCGTGGTCACGGCCTACCAGCGCGCCGATCGGAGCGCCTGACGATGGGTCACATCGAAGCCGAACGGGAACTCCCGGCACCCCGGGACGCCGTGTGGGCGATGATCTCCGACCCTTCGACATGGGCAGACTGGTTCACCATCCACGAGAAGTGGCTGTGCGAGGTGCCCGTCACGCTGACCCCAGGGACGCAACTGTCGGCCAACATCGTGATGCTCGGCATGGCCAACAAGATCGATTGGACAGTCGAGACCATCGAGGAGCCACGCCAGCTGTCGATGAGCGGCACCGGGATGGCGGGTGTCAAGTGCGCGTTCACGTTCACCCTCGAGCCGGCCGGCGACCGCGTGTCGCGCTTCACCCTCGCAGGTGACTTCGAGGGAGCGCTGATCAAGGGTGCGCTCGGGAAGGCCGTCGAGAAGGACGGCGCCAAGCAGCTCGACACGACGCTCGCGCGGCTGAGTGAGCTGGCGGCCGCGCATGCCTGAGCTCGCGTTTGACGACTTCGTGATCACCGACGGCCTCGCCGAGATCGGCGACGGTTAGCCATGGGAGTGCTCGACGGACGGGTGGCGGTCATCACCGGCGCGGGTCGCGGGATCGGCCGCGAGCATGCGCTGCTGTTCGCCAGCGAGGGCGCGGCCGTCGTCGTCAACGACCTCGGCGGTGACAACGCCGGAGACGGCGCCGACGCGCGTCCCGCCCACGACGTCGCTGCCGAGATCAGCGCGACCGGCGGCAGGGCGGTGGCCAACACCGACAATGTCGCCGACTGGGGCGGCGCGAAAGCGATTGTGCAGCAGGCGATCGACGAATTCGGTCGGCTCGACGTGCTGGTCAACAACGCCGGGATCCTGCGCGACTCTTTCATCGCGGGCATGGCGGAGGCGCAATGGGACGCGGTGATCGGGGTGCACCTCAAGGGCCACTTCGCGATGCTGCGCCATGCCGCCGCGTACTGGAAGGCGCAGTCCAAGGCGGGCGATCAGCCCAACGCCGCGGTGATCAACACCGCGTCGGGCTCGGGGACCACACTGCCCAATCCCGGTCAGGTGAACTACGGCTCGGCCAAGGCGGCGATCGCGGCGATGACTCTGATCGCGGCCGAGGAGCTCGAGCGGTACGGCGTGCGCGTCAATGCGATTGCGCCGATCGCGCGAACCCGGCTGACGCTTGCCACTCCGGGGATGGGGGCGCTGATGAGCGAACCCGACGAGGGTGAGCCGGACCTGTTCAGCCCGGCGAACATCTCGCCGCTGGTGGCCTACCTCGCGACCGAGAAGTGCCCGATCACCGGGCGGGTGTATGCCGTTCAGGGCGGGGCGATTTCGCAGCTGTCCGGCTGGCACGACGTCGAGACCATCGAGACCGACGGCCCGTGGCTGATCGACGACATCGCGGCCCGGCTGCCCAGTTGAGAGTCGAGGAGATGCATCGATGATCGAATGGTCCGAGAGTGACCTGCTGATCCGGGACGCGGTAAGGGCGTTCATCGACAAAGAGCTCCGGCCAAACGTCGACGCACTGGAGAGCGGCGAGATCCTGCCGTACCCGATCATCCGGAAGCTGTTCAGCGAGTTCGGTCTTGACGTGATCGCCGCGGAGGCGGTCAAGAACATGCTGGACCGCGAGCGAGCCCGCCGTGGTGGGGGGAAATCGGGTAGCGGCGGTTCCGGCGTTGGCGGCCTGGGCGGCCTGGGCGGCGTGGGCGAGCAGGCGTCGATGGCCGCGATCATGATCAGCGAACTCGCCGGCGTCAGTCTGGGATTGGTGGGCGCGATGGGCGTCAGCCTCGGGCTCGGAGCCGCGACGATCATGGCGCGCGGCACGCTGGCACAGAAGGAACGCTGGCTGCCGCCACTGGTGACGATGGAAAAGGTGGCGGCGTGGGCGATCACCGAGCCGGATTCCGGGTCCGACGCGTTCGGCGGCATGAAAACCCACGTCGGGCGGGACGGCGACGACTACATCCTCAACGGCCAGAAGACCTTCATCACGAACGGTCCTTACGCGGACACGGTCATCGTGTACGCCAAGCTCGAGGACGGGTCTGGCGGCGATGAGCCGCTTGCGCGAAGAGCATCTGGCAGTGAGGACAAGCGCGACCGCCCGGTGCTGGGCTTCGTTCTCGACTCCGGCATGCCGGGATTCACCCAGGGCAAGCCGTTCAAGAAGATGGGCATGCACGCCTCACCTACCGGCGAGTTGTTCTTCGACGATGTTCGCCTCGGCCGCGATCGGCTGTTGGGGGAGACCGAGCAGCACGGCGGCGGCGACGGGCGCGAAAGCGTGCGGGCGAGTTTCGCCGGTGAACGGATGGGCGTGGCCCTTCTGTCGCTGGGCATCATCAACGAGTGCCACCGGCTCTGCGTCGACTATGCGAAGAATCGGACCCTGTGGGGGCAGAGCATCGGCAACTTCCAACTGGTCCAGCTCAAGCTCGCCAAAATGGAGATCGCACGCGTCAACGTGCAGAACATGGTGTTCTCGATGCTGGAGGGCGTCCGAGCGGGCAAGATGCCCACGTTGGCGGAGGCATCGGCGATGAAGCTGTACAGCTCGGAGGTCGCCACCGAGGTCGCGATGGACGCGGTGCAGCTGTTCGGCGGCAACGGGTACATGACGGAATACCGCGTGGAACAGCTGGCGCGTGACGCAAAATCGCTGATGATCTACGCGGGCAGCAACGAGATCCAGGTGACGCACATCGCCAAGGACCTGCTGCGGCGCTGAGGGACGGCGACGGAGTCGTCGCTAACCGCGGTTTTGCAGCTGTTCGCTCCAGTCTTGCGGGACTCGGCCTGCCGGTCCCGGCACCGGTTGGTCGGCCGGATGGCTGGTCGGCTCGGCCAACTCGGGGCCGTAGGCGACGTCGTCGGTCTCGTAGTTCCAAAACCAGTCTTCGCCCGGCTCGAACGACTGCATGACTGGGTGGCCGGTCGCACGCCAGTGCGCCGTCGCGTGACGCCCCAAGGACTGGTCACAGCAGCCGATGTGCCCGCACCTCGCGCAGCGCCGCAGATGAAACCACCAGCTACCGGCCGCATCGCACTCGGCGCAGCCGGTGCCGCTGGGCGAAACCGACGGATCGATGGGGGGTTTCACGTTGCTTATCTTGGCACGGTGGTGGGTGGGCGCGAATACAGTCGCTGCCATGGCAGTCAGTGATTCCAAGGAAGTTGTCATCGAGGCGAGCCCGGACCAGGTTCTCGACGTGATTGCCGATGTCGAGTCGAGCCCCAAATATATGTCCTCGCAGCAGTCAGCCGAGATCGTCGACACCGACGACGATGGTCGTCCGCGTCAGGTCAGGATGAAGATCAAAAGCGCCGGAATCAGCGACGACATTCTCCTCGAGTACACCTTCGCCGGCGACGTCGTGACCTGGTCGTTGGTCAGCGCCAAACAATTGAAGCGACAGGATGGCAAGTACACGCTGACCCCGGAGGGCGACACGACACGGGTGAAGTTCGAGCTGACCGTGGACCTGTCGGTGCCGTTACCCGGATTCATCCTCAAGCAGGCGATCAAAGGCGCGATGAAGGACGGCACCGACGGGCTACGCAGGTACGTTGTGTCGGTCAAAAAGGGCGGCCGCTAGTGTTCCTGCCGTGACCAACAGCGGACCCCTGGCCGGGGTGAGAGTAATCGAATTGGGTGGCATCGGACCCGGACCGCATGCGGCGATGGTGCTGGCGGACCTCGGGGCCGACGTGGTGCGGGTGCGCCGCCCCGGCGGTTTTGCGATGCCGCGCGAGGACCGTGACCTGATGCACCGCGGCAAGCGGGTCGTCGACCTCGACGTCAAAGGTGAGCCGCACAAGCTCCTCGACCTGGCGGCGAAGGCCGACGTGCTGCTGGATCCGTTCCGGCCGGGCACCTGCGAGAGGCTGGGCATCGGTCCCGATGACTGCGCAGCGGTCAACCCACGACTGATCTATGCCCGAATGACGGGCTGGGGGCAGGACGGGCCGATGGCACTGACGGCCGGCCACGACATCAACTATCTGTCGCAGACCGGGGCGTTGGCGTCGATGGGTTACCGCGACCGGCCGCCGCTGCCCCCGATGAACCTGGTCGCCGACTTCGGCGGCGGCTCGATGCTGTTGCTGCTGGGCATCGTCGCGGCTCTCTACGAGCGGGAGAAGTCCGGAAAAGGGCAGGTGATCGATGCCGCGATGGTCGACGGCGTCAGCATCCTGGCGCAGATGCAGTGGACGATGAAGGCCGTCGGCTCGCTCTCCGACGAACGCGAGTCCAGCCTGCTGGACGGAGGCGCGCCGTTCTACGGCACCTATGAGACATCGGACGGCAAATACATGGCGGTCGGCGCGCTCGAGCCGCAATTCTTCGCCGAATTCCTAAGGGGACTCGGCTTGACGGCCGAGGACATCCCCAATCAAATGGACCGGGATTCCTTCCCCCAGATGCGCAAGCTGTTCACCGAGCGGTTCGCGAGCAAGACCCGCGACGAATGGACCGAGATCTTTGCGGGCTCAGACGCATGCGTCACGCCGGTGTTGACATGGAGCGAAGCCGCCGAATGTAACCACCTGCGGGCGCGCTCGACGATCGTGAACCGCAACGGGTTCGACCAGGCTGCCCCCGCACCGCGGTTCTCCCGCACGTCTGCGGCCGACTTCGGCCCGCCGCCCACCGACACCACGACGGTGGGGGACATCGGCTGGTAGCCAGTTAGCTGAACACGCGGGGGCGAAAACCGCTGCCGGAATTGCGGCAAAGTACTACCCTCGATGCGTGGCAGTACGCGCTTCGCGTGAAGTGTTGATCGATGCTCCTCCCGAGGAGATCCTGGATGCGCTTGCCGACATCGAGTCGGTGCCGTCCTGGTCCCCGCTGCACAAGCGCGTCCAGGTGCTCGACAAATACGATGACGGCCGGCCCCGCCACGTCAAGGTCCAGTACAAGCTGATGGGAATCGCCGACAAGGAATTGCTCGAATACCACTGGGGGCGCGACTGGATGGTCTGGGACGCCGAGGAGACGTTTCAGCAGCACGCGCAGCATGTCGAGTACACGATGCGGCCCGAAGCGGGCCAGACCCGGGTTCGTTTCGACATCACGATGGAACTGAGAGCGCCGATCCCCGAGTTCTTGATGAAGCGCGCGAAGAAGTTTGTCCTCGATGTCGCGACGGAGGGCCTGCGGCAGCGAGTGTGCGGCGAAATCCTCGCCTCGAGCCCTGAGATGACGTAACCCGCGACGACACCAACAACCTGGTAGGTGTTGGGTTCGTGCATGGGATCGTCGCCACGATCGTCACCGCGGTGGCGATGTTCGCGGCCACCGACATGGACGACGCGGTCGTCCTTGTTGTGCTCAATGTCGCGTCGCGGGCCAGCGGCGCCCCGAAACGCTGGGAGATCTGGGCAGGCCAGTTCGTCGGTATCGGCCTGCTCGTGCTGGTCTCGCTGCTCGGTGCGCTCGGCCTGAGCACGGTACCGGTCAAGTGGGTGGGACTGTTGGGCCTGATCCCGTTGCTGCGCGGCATCTTTGGCCTGGCCAAACTCATCCGTGGCGGTCGTGTCGATCATCCTGATCCGCCTCCACTGGCGCGCGGGCTCGCATCGGTAATCGCGATCACCGTTGCCAACGGCGGCGACAACATTGCCCTGTGGACCGCGGCGTTTCGCGTCATGGGAACCGCGGACGCGGTGGTGACCGTCGTGGTGTTCGCGATCTGTACCGCGGTGTGGTGCCTGCTAGGCCAGGTGGCGATAACTCATCCGCGACTGGTCGAGGCGCTGCGGCAATCCAGCCGGTGGCTCGTGCCGGTCGTCATGACCATTCTCGGGGTGTACATCATCGGACGTTCGGGTCTGTTAGCTGCGGTTCTGTGAGTAGTGACGGCGTCAGGCGGCGCTGGCGCTCGACGGTGGCGAGGTAGAAGCCCCAGGCGAAAGTGCAACTGGCGGTAAGGGAGAAAAGGTTGTACGCCCACGAACGACGTATTCCGCGGCGGCGCCCGTCGATGATGGTGAACACCGGCAATACGACCAGGCTCATGATGTAGTAATCCGAGCTCGCCGAACTAGCAGCCCAATTCGCATAATTCAGCTCGATGAACTCGCGCCAGCTGCCATGCTCGCCCCAGATCGGATTGGGGGTGCCGACCGCGTATTCGTTCATGTACCGAACGTTGCAGTAGTAGCCGATCGCGGTCGCCGCGATACCGGCGGTGCAGTAGACGACTTCGAGCGTGGACACCTTCGGTCCTGTCACTGGCTGCCTGAAGATGTGCGGGTTCGACGCGACGATCGCGACAAGGACCACGATGGCGATGACCGCGTGAGCGATGAGCGGGACCATGGAGCCGCAGTCTGGTCCCCGGCCGAAGTTATGTCAATGTTGACATAACTTCCTGGGGTACCGTACCGGCATGGTTCGGCCGGCTCAGACGGCACGCAGCGAGCGCACGCGCGAGGCATTGCGACGCGCGGCGTTGGCACGCTTCCTCGCGCAGGGTGTCGAGGACACGTCGGCCGAGCAGATCGCCGCGGATGCCGGAGTCTCGCTGCGTACCTTTTATCGGCACTTCGCGTCCAAGCATGACCTCCTATTCGCCGATTACGACGCCGGGTTGCACTGGTTCACGACCGCGCTGGCCGGGCGACCGGCCGGGGAACCGGTCATCGAATCGGTCCAGGCCGCGATCTTCGCATTCCCGTATGACGTTGAGGCCGTTACGCAGGTCGCGGCGCTGCGGTCTTCTGAGCTCGATCCGGATCGGATCGTGCGGCACATTCGCCAGGTCGAAAGCGATTTCGCGGAGGCCATTGCCGAGCATCTACGGCGCCGGTCCCGGGCTTCAGGTCAATCCGACGCTTCGCTCCATGTCGCGGTCACCGCGCGCGGCATCGCCGCCGCCGTCTTCGCCGCGATGGAGACGTGGATGATGCGAGACGAAAGATCACTCGCCGAACTGGCCCGCATGTGCCAGACCGCACTCGGCTGGCTCGACGTCGGTGACTCGATGTTTCGTCAATATTGACAAAATAATGATCCGCGTGGCACCGTCCGTCCATGGTTGCTCCTGACGTCCGCGCGGCGGACTACCACGCGATAGTGGTCGGCGCGGGACACAACGGGCTGACGGCCGCCACGCTGTTGCAACGGGCGGGGCTGCGGACGCTGTGCCTGGAATCCAAGCTCTACGCGGGCGGCATGGCGTCCACCGTGGAGCTCTTTGACGGCTACAAATTCGAGATCGCCGGCTCGCTGCAGCTCACGACGTCGGCGAAAGTGAGCGCGGAGCTCGGGCTGGAATCGCTGCCCACGGTCGACCTCGACGTGATGTCGGTGTCCCTGCGCGGCGTCGGCGACGAGCCGCTCGTCTACTACACCGATCCGATGAAACTGCTGACCCACCTCAACGAGGTACACGGCGCCGAAGCGGTCAATGGCATGGCCGGATTGATGGCGTGGAGCCAAGCTCCCGCGCGGGCGTTGGGGCGGTTCGACGCGGGCCAGCCTCCGAAGACCCTCGATGAGATGTACGCGTGCGCGACCAACGAATTCGAGCGGTCGACGATCACCGACATGCTGTTCGGCTCGGTCAGCGACGTGCTCGATCGCTATCTGCCGGACAAGGAAAAGCACGGTGCGCTGCGCGGGATGCTCGCGTTCCTAGCCGTCAACACCACCTACCGCGGACCCCAAACACCCGGAACAGCAGGTGCGTTCGCGTTCGGGCTGGCCGTGCCCACCGCAGATGCGGTGCTGACCAAGAAGTTGCGCGGTGGCATCGGCGCGCTGACGCAGCACCTGATCGCGCTGTTCACCGGCGACGGAGGAGACCTGCGGCTTCGGACCCCGGTGGCCGAGATCCTCGTCCGCGATGGGCGGGTCGCCGGGGTGCGGACCGAGGACGGATCGGTTATCGGCGCACCGATCGTCGTCTCGGCCGCCGCACCGGACCTCACGCTGAACCGGCTGGTCGACCCGAGCGTGGTGCCCGCCGACGTTCGCGAACGGTTCGCCCACATAGATCACCGCGGCAGCTACCTGCAGATGCACTTCGCTCTCGACGGCATCCCGGAATTCGCCGCACCGTATGAACTGCTCAATGATCCCGTCATGCAGGCCAACATCGGGCTCTTCGCCACCCCTGAAGAGCTGCAACGACAGTGGGAGGACTGCCGACAC
>Ga0153922_1000845_pt1 | contig 11606 bp, 6 predicted proteins | sample TSNJ006MetaG_FD_104723 | JGI IMG/M metagenome (GOLD analysis project Ga0153922, IMG submission 104723) | Attine ant fungus gardens microbial communities from New Jersey, USA - TSNJ006 MetaG | ecosystem: Host-associated > Fungi > Mycelium > Unclassified | place: USA: New Jersey, Brendon T. Byrne...
TCCTGTAAGTGCTGAACCGAGGTTTCTAAGTGCTACTATGTGGCACGACTACTAATGACAATAACAGAAATGTACTCATCCGAAATGATGAGGATTTGGAGATGAAATACTACGGATGGCTTGATTCACAACACCCACATATACTATGATACCACTTGTTGGACATAGCTGAGGAAAGACTAGACCGCGGCAAACGCGCACCGGTCGTGTATCGATTTGTTACTGTATATATAGTAGCTACAGTACAATAGCTACATTGTCCATTGTTTTGATACAATAAAGAAAACAAGGAAATGATGGTCAAGCTGTCGCTTGAGATACAATAGTTCATTATTCAACACCACTTACCGGTAAAGATGACCTGACAGGAGTCGTTGGCAGGAGCTCTGCTATAAGATGGAAATCAAACAACACCTTGTAGGCTGACAGCCAACAAGGAAGCGATAATACTTTGTGAATTCGATTGGATTAAAACACAATTTATAACCGGGCCTACACTGATATAGGCTTCGGGATTGAGTAGGTTGTAACTTCGGTGCCGATCCCCGATGCGCTTAGACCTTGATGCTGTAAGTAAACTACGGTGTTGTCCGGGTCACGAATTCAGCTTCAATCCCGAACTATCTCAGGAGCTACAGAAAGGGTGGTAACCTACTACACCCAAGGAAAAATCCTTTCACGAATCTATCTCATCCACAATCTCTGGAAGCCAAGAGCCGGAATTCCCGGTCTGCGTGGTCATATAGAATACTTTCGATGAACTATTGCATGATGGTGGGCAAAAGCTTGAGTCGACAACATGAAATTACTCGGGTGTCGACTTCCTTCAATGAGTTTATAGGACAGTGTGATGGGAATGTCCAATCGGATATCTATACCTCAAAACCTGTCGTTTGAGCTATAGCGTGAGCAGGTCTGTGCCTTGGATTGCCTCGTGCTTTTCAGTGCTGCGCCCTGCTGGAGATCGCATGCATCACTTCCACCAGACTAGTTTTCTGTGAACCAAACAAACAAAATGATTTTGGAGACTTGACATTGCCGATCGATGTCCCTTCAACATTATTCCCTCTTTCCATCGATCAGGGAGCGAAGTTAACGAATCAACGCAAAAAGGAGACTAGAAGACCTCCATGATCAAATGAATAGCTTCTGACGAGTTACCTCCCCACATAATGGCACGATTGTTACTCAAGTAACAATTTGGGTAAGTATGATGCCAATAGCACTAAGGATCGCCGATGATTCTAGAGGGCGGGATTACTCGTGATGTCGACACCTAACCAGACTGATCCGAATGACAAAGCGCACAATGAGAACTCAGCACTTGGTATACATACACGCGGTAGAATGCTCTCTTCCGTTCGATAGGAGCTCTTCGCTGAGATGTCTAGAGAAGTTCTGAACACGAAGTCCGTGACTGGTCGCATGATCTAGACACTATCACGGTTTAAACCGAAGTTTCGCGGCAGCGTTTCTACCGATCAGTCGAAAAAGAAGACTAGAACTTCAGATATCACCCCCTACACGGACGAGGCGCCCGGCCCCAAGAATAGAATAAGTCGGCGGGAGGGACTTGAAGCGCCACCAATCTGTTGACTGACTTACCCCATAGACATGAATTTGGACATGCAGAAGGCACGCAGACATAACGGCATACATCTGCTTAACCCCGGTTCTTCAAGCGAAATTAATCAGAACCATCACCGTTGACGAGAATTAGGGTGCTGATGACAAAGAAAGACCGTCAAGTACATGAGAAGAATAACAGAAAAGAGGCTTGATCTCAACCCAACATTGTTGATCATAGAGGTAAGGTTGATCTATTTGACCGGTCTCCTGAAAAGTGGATCAGTTATCAAAAGGGGTCCGGTTTACCAAGAGACTAGCCGGACGGTTGGTAATATGATACTGGGTAGCTGCAACTTGCAAGAACCTCAAACAGATTTCGTCGGTTTTCGGGATACAGTACGGCGGAGAGCTCATAAGACCGATTCGCTACTTATAGAAATCACCTTGGGGTTCAAATTTCCTCCGTGAAGCTTCAAAATTGTACTTGGCTTAGTGATTAAATGGAGTACATTCGAAGGCAACACCTCCGTGGAAACGTTCGGTTGACCTTTGGCCAGCACCTTATTTTGCATAGAGAAAAGTGCCGAGTGTTTGGTTGGTCCAAAAGCTGGCCAAAGTGTGCTTTTCGGGATAGCCACAACTCGAGGTTTCAGCTCTCGAGGAGCTCTTGCTAGTAAGGGACCTAACACGAAGCTTCACATTTTTTTTATCTCAGCGAATTCTAGAAAAATCTCGGCTTCTTCGGTTGAGGGAGATCATGATTTCCTGGTAATTGTTTCTACAATAACAATAAGCTTCTGTGGTCCGTGATTGAAACATACCTGGCATTCGACTTGCGTTACGAAAGCAGGTTCTCGAACAGAAGCAAACGTGTGTTCCGCCGACCAGAGCATCGGTTAATACCAACTCGGATTTTCCTGTAATCCGGCTCTAGAGATGGTTCGGGAGACATATGGCGTTCGCAAAGCAAGGATCATTATCTTCCACGATATGGATAAAGGGGTCATGGAATGTTAAAACTAGCAATTGCACAGCCTTTCTCGGCAACATAGTTAAGCGCTAGTAATAGAAATGATGTGATGGAAAACAAATGAAGCAGATTCATGTGATAAACATATTATGATCGTGTGTCGTTCAGTGTCCTCGTAAGTGTCTGTGTCAGGTCAGATGAGTAATGACGCTGCGCTGACGTCACAGATTATCTGGCCTATCCAAGTAAACAGTTTTACACGGCATGAATAATTATTATTATATGCGAAGTAATCATATGTTGTACCGAGCCTATCATCGAAAAATTCGATGTCACTCCTAAATCCCTAAATAATGAAAAAAATTGCAATACGAGGACACTCAGTCCAAATGGAGAAATGCTATGCTGATGTCAACAAGAAAAAGGGGAAAGCAATAATGGATGAGTACTCCATCTGTCCCAGCAGAGGTTGAGGTCAAGAGAATGACACGCAACGGAGAGCAATGCAGAGTGAACTAAGGCTGAATTAGCGGGAAAGGGAGCACGAGCGTGCCATGGTTAACACTGATGGTCGAGATTGTTTGGGCGCGATGATTGAAAGTCCTCTGCGGCGAAGACAGTTGTTACAGCGAGTGAGGGATGCAAGGCGAATACCAATAAATATGTGTGCGGACACATGTGAGGGCGAATTTGGAATTGCGCAGTGATTTAAAATGAAGAAGTTATGTGACCAGGGTAGCGAATGATCGCAGCACGGCGCTACCACCCCGCATGCGAATGCAGTTCACCTGCGTGCAATGTAGCGCCAATATTTGGCATTGGGAGGCTAAGGTTATTTCATGTTGATTAGAGATATACTCCTGATAAAAAGACAATCGATGCTAACCTCACTACCAGGAGTCGAGTCATCTGATGCAAATGTCAGAGAACGAACACTTTTTATCAAAAAATAACCCACGGTCTCTGATACACTCCCAGATATCGACGCCGCGCCCTCTTTGATCCCAGACTCCACATTGACTGTATATTGTCCAGTGTACATTGAGCTCCCAGATTCTTGTGGCGTTGGCAATTACGGGCATTGTATATGTGGAAGGTTGTGAGGAAGAGTCTGACGACAGTTTGGAAGAATAGAAGGAAGATTATTAGAAAATGCTGGTTGACGATGAAGACTGGGGGAAGAATGAATCTCAGAGACCTTTATATACGTGAAGATCGCACTGTAACACACTAAGAGGGCATAAACCACAACATGGCTCCGGCCTACAAATCTCGATCTCTTTCGAATCTCACAGATCCGGGTTCCTTCCATTTTTGGTGGATTCCACATTTGCTAAATCCCGTCTGTCCTGGGATTACGCTGAGATTCCTTGGACCTCGAGGCCTCAAGCTATGGCTTGATATCAGCCAATGAGGCAATGTGTCATTCAAGTCTCACGCTATGCGACTCTAGTCAGAGTTTCTTGTAGGTAACAAGTATCATTTTAATCCCCTCACTGATTGAACTGCTAGACGCCTATCATGACCTTGACAGGATGCATCAATGTAGCATACCATTGTGATTGGCACACCGCCAAGCCGGAGCTGCAGATGCAGGGAAAACCATTGTTCCTTGGAGTGCACAAAAGTCTTGTTCTTGTACACGCTCCGTTAAACACAATACTGTCAACAAAAAAACATGTCTTTCATTTCGCCTCGGGGCCATTTCTGTGGCTTCCGTTATCTCTGCCGACAAACGCCTCCCAGCTCCGAAATTGTCCTTTGGCTAGTGCAAGACTACTACCCTATGTGCTTACAATCTAAGCCTAACCACTGTTCCATAAGCCAGTTATCGGATGCATTGCTCATTTACGGGGTGCGCATTGCGCTCAGAGAGGCTATTCGATATTTCCGATAGCTCACCGAATATACCGGTACTGGTGATTTTTCCCCGGTTCCTGCTTACCGACAGAGTCACCTCAACGTTGACTGAGATCAATGCCATATTTGTCCATATTCAACGATGACTTCAGTTGAACCCTAGATAACTTAGACCCCGGTCTTGGGCAGCCACGAGACGATTGTGGAAGAACCCCAAAACCCAATCGTTTGACCGAAAATTACTTCCAATGAGCCACCGCTTCGATTGTTTCCCCACTAGAGCTTTTCTTTCAAGATGATCCCCACTTTCTTTGCTTTTGTGGCAAGATGCTCGTGACAAGAAGCAACACAACGGAGGAGGGGGAGACTACTCATCGCTACATTCCACTGGCGCTTCCGTAAACCAATCATCTTCACACAAAGTATCTTCAGTATGTCTAAGTCTGAGTTTAGAAGAAAGAGCCGGGTTCTACGAAGGCTATGTTTACTGATAACTTCCATTCTGGAAGGGGAGAATCGTAGCGTTCGACTATGAGGCATTGGTGTGCAGATTCAGACGTCGCATTTGTATATTAGAGCATGCGAGGGAAGGAATATCCGACGATAACGCAGGTGAACTACATGTTTTCTTCTTTTACCTTTGCACGTGGAGGGAGGGGGCTGCAATTTTGAGCAAGACTACAGTTCTCACCCCTTAGTTTATGCACCGAGCGATGGGCAGACCATCTTGTCTGACGTCCTCTGTGGATTCAGATGACAGGAAATAGGGGACAGGGCTTCAGGAAGTGTAATATCTACGTCAAAATTACATGTTACAAAACCTTGTTTCCTTGGCCTGTCAGTGCTTCTCTTGAATTGTGGCCACACGAACCTGAAAAGGATATCCATTGCTCATGCCAGGGCATCTGGTCCCTGAAGTCTGGATGCTACTATTTTCACTCAAAGTCCCGTGTTTTTCATAGCGCATTAACTTTTTGCTCTAATGTGCAGCATGGATCATGTAGAAGAGCACTGCAGAGTCCTAGCACCCCGTGGCTTAATTACTGGTCAAACATGGTCATGACGTTGGGCAGAGTCAATGACCTGTGATCACAGAGAAAGCTAAGAGAGTTTGGAGTGCTGAATTGAAGGTTTAGCGACATCATGGACAAATATATCACAGATCATCGATCAGCATTGGAAAGTCCAACTTCTTGGGAGGTCAACAACAGAAACTTATTGTTTGTGGCATAATCCGCCATAGTAAGCATAGTCGCCTTGCTGTGGAGTCAATTGCGAAGGATTGATATATCCACACTTCTGGAGAATGTCGTGCTGGATGAAACAGCCAGTTGAAGTATCAATGTATACTGATAGCCCAATTTCAGACGAGGAAAGAAAGTCATTTACTATATTCATCTGAGATAACCTCATTCATACTCGTCTTAGAACTTGCAGACACGCAAACTGCATCGTGCATTGTATACTCCACAGAGTCGCTTTTATCCGCAGGGAAACCATCGATGGATTCGTGAGGTTGGAAGGCGCAGCAATGTCGTGATCAATGATTCCCTAGACCTACACTACTCCACGTCATTTCGGCTATTGATGTGGTTAGACGTATATCACCAACAGGCGCCTTATCCTTTAGAACAGCCGGAAATAAACGGGAAAAGCTTTCTCTAAGCAACGATCCTCTGCCATAATATACCGGCTTACAGCCTATTTGCCTGGAGGTAAGATGGGCTCAAGGGCTATTTATAGCATGTTGACATCAGAAGTTTGTCGACTCACCAGATCGAATTCTAGAACAAGGGCGCATACGAGGCGGAGGATGAATCGAGGGACTATATTAATATCATGCAATCACTTCTGGTGTTGATTCACCATCACGTTACAAGTTGAATATTAACTGCGGTGGCATCCATCCATCGGATTCGAGGGCACCATCAGCTCACGCTCCTATCTCTCAGGTACTAGTGAGACTTGTTCATTAGGGTGGGACCTTATATTTTATGTCCGCACTATTTGTTTTCAAAGTAGAGTCATCATTCTTAAGCTCCATCACTGAGATCAGGCGATCTATCTTTGTCTGCCAGGAAAGGGGCTCACTATTTTCTTAAAAATATTGCACTTGTTTGGCAAGCTATCATTGATAGCCTGGGTGTAAAAAGAGAGTTAGGTACGACCGATTATGAGCTCATTTCTTATGGCGGTTGAATGACTTTAGGGGGAAGAGAGGACCTACCAGAAAATTTGTTGTTCCAGGAAAAAATTACTGGCCAAATCCAAATCAAAGATGAAAGTTTCGAATAAATAGTGTCATGTCCAAGGGCAGAATTCTTGCAAGGGACTTAGGTTTGTCGAAATGAAATGGAGAGAAAAGAGAAAAACGAGATCTGCACAGCGCCATTGATTCAGAATACACCTTGAGGCTGATGATTCGTCTAGGATCAATCAATGTTTGTATCAAATCTCGAGTTGACCTACTGGAGATCAAGAAATTTGATCCATAGGAGTGATTCTGAAAATTTTTTTGCATGATCAAAAAGTGTTTTCCCCCTTCAAATATGGCCAGGGTGTATAATACTACAAGGTATTTTATATGACACATTAACGGAAAAAATTCATAATGATAACAAGATTCGTGCCAACAGTTCTGATATGCCCCTGTAGAACCATCCCAACAACCGATTCATCATTGGTTTCAATGATGGTCGAGCTTGATGGTAAAGTAGAGAATGGAACGCACGGGAAAAAAAGATTATATCCGAGCTCTTTGAAAAAGGAATTTATGCAAACAGCGATAAACTTTCGAATTGAGGATTGACCACCCCCTGAGGCTGACGGTGCCATCAAATACTAAAGGCTCAAGGTCATGGAATACCAAGTCACTTGGACCAGAGGTTACACTGCTATACAAGGATCGTGACATTGAAATGAGTGCTATCTCATGCCTTCAACAGTGGATTTCAATCCTGGTTCAAGACCTGATGATTGTAAATTTATAGCAACAAGCCTTCTCTCAGGCTAAACCTAGTGTCACCTACCATTCACAACTTACAGAGCAAATCCCAGAAAATTTCTTCGGAGAGGTTTCAAGATTCTACTATATCAACAGGGGTGCCGCGAGAATCCCGGAAGATGTAATCTAAACGAGGCTTTTTTATTCAGAAAAAAACCTTCCAAGACGACGGCTAGCATTGGACTTGATCTAGGAATCCCTTTGCAGATGGTGGAGTGACTGACATGAATATGATATATGTATTCTGGCATTGACTTTTCCCAGAGGGGATACTTCTCTGAGAAATGGAGGGAACGTGAGACATACTGCAGGTCTCCGGGCGGGGTTTTCGAGCCGCATAATCTTTCGCCTAGTTTGATATCAACAAGGTAACTCAGGCAAATGGAGATCCACAGAAGCGATGTTCTAAAGAAATACATTTAAACTCCTTTTGCAATTGATCCAGAAAAGAAGTGGGTCTCAGATCAGTAATCTGGTGAAAATTATAACCGCCGACGATGAAGAGGCAGGTTGTAGCAAGATGTAAGTGTGATATCAGGTCGGTACTTCGATAGATAACTTCTTTTCTGAGATAAAACAAGCGAAGGCTTTCATTGTGAATCTTTCGTCCAGTCATGGGGTTGATCGGAGTGAGAGAAGGGCGGAGGTGAACAAGATCAGCATGGAAATATGAGAGCACGAATGGAAGGCTCATTTTATGCTATATAATTCTTGATCGGAGTCCACGGTCTGGTTCGTGAACATGATAAACTTCAGTTTCGCTGCTTCTGACAAATATAAGTGAGCTAAGATGGTGCTATACTACACACCCGTGTGGAGGTACATCTGGTCTTCGTACACGGACGTTGACAGGGGAAAAAGTTTCTCCAGGTGCGTTAGTAGTTCCTAAAGTGAGGCTCACTCGTCGAATAAACCTTGGGAGGTTCTAAAAGTGATGAAGAACGCGTCGAGCCCTGGCACCGGGAAGAAGTCGAGGAGCTGATGCGTATGATCATTCAGAGATGAAAAACGGAGTCTGAAATTACGAATCCTAGGATTTGATCGCTAATCGACCCATTTGGATGATGCTGAGATCAATCAAAGACAAGATACAAAATACGTGAAATGCATAGTTCATTTCATTGAACAGTTAAATGTTCTCTACCAGTTGTTTGATGGGATGAAGAAGGGTACGAGAATCATCGCGGGGGGATGCTTCATGAATGAAGTGGGTCGTCATCTGGCCGGGGACCAAGAACTACTTTTACCTCGGACATACAGGTCCCCTTCAGTCAAGAATCGACAGCTGGGGCTACCTGATCATTTAAATTGACAAGGCGCACGTTTGTTATTTCTCGGAGGTGACCATATACCGAGAGGTCTTGCGGGTGTATGATTCTAGACCATCTTGGCGCATCAGATGTCGGTTATAGACTCGACTTGAAAAGAACTTAACACCAGATTAAATACGAAAGAAACATCATCTATTGTATAGCTTTAGTTGTTGTCAATGGAATGCCAGACTGCAATCAATGAAAGCCACCATCGTCAAATAGTGACACCGGGTAAGCACCTGTGTCCGGTCTCGGAAAAGTCTCGTGGAGACGAGGATCACAGTAGGACGTTGGCATCTCAACACTACCTTGTGCACTGACTTGTCTTAGAATTTTGGGGTTTATCAGAATGTGAAAAGAGCTCATTTATTGCCTAGCCAACCCAGGATGCAAATCACCGATCATTTCGGCTTCATATTGTATTTGGGGGGTCTGTGCATAGACAGTTGAGAATTCGCTTGAAGCCTAACGTACAGGTGGGGTCATGGAAATGCTCTGCAGTCATGTAATATGGGACGGATGGTTTATGAGTTTGACCATGTCGCTTTTCCATGATTTGCTTTCTGCGGCGACCAATCGCTACAGGCTTGGAGAACATACCAACATGCAAAGACATGGTATGATCTCTCATGCAGTGTTGAGTAAGTAGGGTCTACAGTTTGCAGCTGGGGTTCTATTTTACTTTGCGAGATGCAATGTCGCGTCTAAGAGAAAGACAGATCTAGACGAGTACTATACTAGTACGTTTTGACAGGTTCGAGACTATATTGACGGTTGCAATTCTCACTGGACCTTGTCATTACACCTTTACAGATGCGACCTATTTGTGATTGGGGCCGAAGTAAGTATCTGCGGAGAATGGATCTTGGAAGATAGCGCATCTCGGTGGCGGTGATACACTAAAGTTTAGTTTTAAATACCGGTAGTCAATGTCTACGGGACAAGCGAGACATTAAGTCTCAGATTCCACTTTTCGAGTTTAATGTTCACTGCCACGAATCCAAGGTAGTGCTACTGATCACGGATTCTCACCAACGCAGTGAGGAAGCAGAGACGCAGTGAAGAAACATAGACGGTATATGGTGGCGAATTGTCTTTGCCACTGTCTGACAAACCTTGGTCAGATCGACTGCAGACATTTGCTTGATCAGTGATCTATCTTATTGCGATAGCATGCAGCTAGGATTCTCTAGCACAGGCTAAAAACGCATGAAAGATCCTGCCAGTGGAAATGAAGAGTTCCGAGACCCGCAATAGGGGCAATGATTTCACTCACTTTCTCCACCAGCACTGCCCCGATGAGCAAGAGAATTGGCATGTAATCTGAGACACTCAGCTCCTGTGTTGGATCTCTGGAACCTCTCTTATCGCACTCGCTGTGACCTTCCCTTCATCCTTCATTTTAAGGTCATTGCAACGAAATATGTGGTCTGGAAGGTTTATGCACAAAGGTGGATTCTCACCTCCACCTGCAAATATCGGCAAAGTGTGTTTGAAGTGATGGATGCTAGTGATGCGTGCTGAACAGTCCATAGACCATTCTGTTTGGAGGTACAATGGTTGCCGTTCTATTGGGTGGATCTTATATGAGCCTGTTGCGCAATAAGCACAAGCAAGAGCGAGATGGTACTAATCCTATCTGTATGTTCTTCTTGCACCATATTATTGTCTTCGGTTCAATCAAAGCCATGGTACAGATGAACAAATAATAGCTCACGCTAACACCAAACCTATCACAAAGGAAGACGTGAATTCTCTTCCTGCTTTATCTCATTCTGTCCGCTCTCTTCGCGCTATCCCTCCTCCCACCAAAGAACATAATGCCAAACACATTACGATTGACGACTTCTACGCTTCAGGAGCCCACAATACTCATGAGCGCTATCAAGCTCCACCACCACAGCGTCCAAAGGGTGATGGTAGTGGGAGAATTTACACGAAATCTCCTGATTACGCGAAAAACTATGAGAAGACGGGATCTAGGATTGCGAATGATCAGACGGGGAGAGTTTAGGTGCAAGGATGAGCAAAAGGCCGGTCAACCCCTGGTAGAAAAGCTTCCAAGTCATGTGACGTCTGGACAAGTAATGTGAATCTAATCATAATTTGAGCGCACACTTTGTACTTGTTTAATATTGAATGTTCGATCATGGAATATTCAAGTAGCATTTTTTTCGTGGTCGAGACTAGGTCCAATCAAGACACCACATGCTGACCAGTTGTAAACAGCTCAGCCCATCCACATCAGGGATTTTGCCGCATTTTGAAAGTGGCATTCGTATCTTACCCTGATCCTCCGTTCATAAGTGGAAACACTCTCACCCCTCGTTCTTCCATTTCATGCTCCAACTAACTGGCTGTACATTCAGCTTGTGCGTCACTTCTCTTCGAAGGCCCGTGAATTGGTTTTGAGTGACTGATAATCAGATTACAGAATCATCTGCCTCTTTATCTTCTTTTGATCCCTCATAGCTACGCAGATGAAAGGAGTTCAAATCATTCAAATCCTGAGAAAACCTGTAGAATCTTCCGTGGACTACGAATGAGCACTACAAAATAAATTTATCAAAAAAGTATTGAATGCCCTCATGTATTCACTAGAAAACTCTGCATACATCCTTGACCTATGGCCACATGTCTTCTGTAGACACACCACCTAACATTGGGTCCTGCTTAGGCCCCCTGTGTCTTAGTGCTAGCTTGCTTGTTGCAGAATACAGACAAGGCTTTCTATCACAAACTTCATTTGGACCAGAACTCTAGGAATACTTGACCAATTTCGATGATCTAAATTGTCACAAACTTCATTTGGACCATAACTCCAGGAATACTTGACCAATTTTGACAATCTAAATGGCCACCAAAAGCCCTTAAGAAGACCTTTCAAACA
>Ga0153922_1000848_pt1 | contig 11557 bp, 14 predicted proteins | sample TSNJ006MetaG_FD_104723 | JGI IMG/M metagenome (GOLD analysis project Ga0153922, IMG submission 104723) | Attine ant fungus gardens microbial communities from New Jersey, USA - TSNJ006 MetaG | ecosystem: Host-associated > Fungi > Mycelium > Unclassified | place: USA: New Jersey, Brendon T. Byrne...
GTTTATAGAAGTTGTGAAGAGTTGTCAAAAGTGTTGGATTTTGAATCGTATGCAACACACATGCAACATATATGCAACAAAAATATCAGTATACAGAGGACATTTTTCAAGACTAAGGTCATTGGGAAATGTCCTTTTATATTTTGTTAATTGCATCTACAAGTTCTTTAATGTCAAAGTGGGTATATACCCTTTCTGTTAAGGTCATTGCACCAGAGTGCCCCACAATTTTCTTGATTATCGTCTGTTCTACTCCTGCCGTAGCTAACATGGAAATACAGGTATGCCGGCAGCAGTGAGGAGTACGGTTGATTTTCAGATTTTCCATTAAAGGATTGAAGTAGCTGTCATAATAGTTGCGGTATTTAAAGTGTTTACCATCATCTGTATGGAGCAGATATTCGCAATCGAAGCTATCCTCATACCATGCCTTATAGAACGGTAATACTTTGTCGGCAATCGGCACTTTTCGGATACCGTTTTCTGTCTTACTGTCAATCACATCGAAGTATTGTTCGGCTAGATGGACATTTTCTTTCTTTAGGTCTAAAAATTCTGAGATACGTGTCCCGTTATAAAGGAGCATTATGATTATCTGGTAATACTTATCATCTTTCATATCCCAAATCTTATCAATCTCAGCCTTTTCAAATTTGTTACGGTCATACTTGTTAGGATTGCGATCCTTATATTGAATGATATCTACAAATTCGGAATAGTCCTTGTTGCAGATATCGTTCTTCATGGCAAAATCATAAAGCTGATTAAATAAAACTTTTAGTTTACGTAAAGTTGGATAGTTCTTGCCACAAGTGTCTACAACATTTTGCAAATCGGATAACCGCATATCCTTAAATACTTTCTTATACAATGTGTCACAGATGTTATATGCTGCTGTATAACCAGATACATTTGATTTAGAAACGGTTGGATATTTCTTCTTTGACCATTCTTCATAAACTTCTGCAAATGTCATTTTAGCAGCTTTGGTATCAAATGGATTGTTATTGTAATCAGCAAGCATTTGCAATCCAACTGCTCTTGTTGGTGCATAACCAATGATAAGATAGTTTTGTACCTTCTTATCCTTTTCCTTATCAAAACTCCAACCGTTCGTTTTTCTGACTAGAAAAGGATTTCTTCTTTTGCCGGAAAGTTTTACAACGCTTCCGTATCCGTTGGGTAATCTCATTACTACATCATTCCTTTCTGATTTTTTATTTATATTATGGAGCTATGCTCTCACAATACCTTTTATTTATCCGGAAATTCCTTATTTACTAATGCATTTCTTTTTTCTAGCCGGGTGGCTTCATCAATCGATTCTATCTCTTTGTCCTTTAATGGATTGGGTGCGTAGTAAGCTAATGTCTTATCTTGCCAATCCTCATAGGCTTCTCTGGAAATCCAATACCCGTTTATCTTTTCCCTATAACTTTCATATTCTTCAAGAAATAAACAAAGGGAAGAGTTGTAATCGGCAGAGGTATTTTGCCCGTCAAATGTAACGGAGCATTTCCAGCAACCATCTGTTTTTGGCTTTTTTATATCAATGGAGAAATTTAAGTCTTCTTTCTTTTCTAATTTAAAGAGAAAGTCCATGATGTCGGCAATGCAAGTAATGTTTATACCATCTGGTTTATAGCCAAGCAGATAGGTAGAGGTACAATTAAGTACTTTTGATAGCTCATTGATAACAGCGATTGATGTTTCGATTTCTCCGCTTTCGTATTTCTGAATCGTCCGAAGAGACTTTCCTAGTGAATCTGCAAGCTCTTTTTGATTAAGTCCTCTTTGTTTGCGTAATTCCCGGATGCGGAGCCCAATTTCTTTTAATTCATCATTCATGGTCTTATCCTTTCTATGTAGTCTATGCTTTACATCTCTTTACTTTTATAAATCATAACATGCATGAAAACGAATTGCAAGTACATATTTTGAAATTATAATACATATTATTTGCGAAATCACTTGACATACGCATAAATAGTTTATATAATGAAAACGAATTTAAAATACATATTTTAAAAGAAAGGAGAATTAAAAGTGAATATTAATGTTTTGAAAGTACAGATATTAATGGGAAAAAGAGGAATGACCATTAATCAATTGGCTGAAAAATGTCAGTTATCCAGACAAACCATATCGAATGTAACAGCAAAGAAAAGCTGTAATCCAATCACAGCATATAAGATTGCAGTAGCTTTGAGTGTGGATGTGGAAGATATTGTGTCAGAGTAAAACCAGGGAGGAAAAGAATGGGCGAAACAAAGTATTATGTTGATTTGCCGGAATTTACAGGGAGGAATGTGCCAATATCAGAAATAGCAAAAGCGATTGGAAAGGATGCTCAGTATGTCAGGGTAGGTCTACAGCAAGGAATTTTGAAGTTCGGATATGCAATGAAACTAGAGAACTCATCTGAGTTTAACTACTATTGTCCCGACCGGAAAGTATGGGAGGAAACCGGATATTTCAAAAAAGAAAAATGCCCTGTCTAATCAGACAAGGACATTTCAAGACAACCAATAGCAGAGCTTTTGATTATTCTTATCTCACAAATATAGTATATCAAAGGCTCTGCTAAATAACAACACAGATTTTAGCGGAGGTTAATGTGGAAGGTAATACAAAAGAACTAAAATTAATTAATATGGCGGATATACAGAGCAAAAAAGTTGAGTGGCTATGGTATCCGTACATTCCCTACGGAAAGATTACAATCGTTCAGGGTGATCCCGGAGAAGGAAAGACTACCTTTATTCTCAAATTGGCTGCTGATTTATCAAATGGTGAAAGATTACCATTTGAAAGTATTGAAAGAGAAGCTATTTCAATCATTTATCAGACAGCAGAGGATGGATTGGAGGATACGATTAAGCCCCGTCTGGAAAAAGCAGGAGCAGATTGTAATAAGATACGGGTCATTGATGAATCAGAAAACGAGCTTACTATGTCGGACGAAAGACTAGAGCAGGCGATACAGAAAACGGGTGCAAAATTAGTGATATTAGACCCGATACAAGCTTATCTGGGAGCACAGATATATGCATAGAGCGAATGAAATCAGACCTGTTTTAAAGCGATTGGGGATGATGGCAGAAAAGCATAGTTGTGCCATAGTACTTATTGGACACATGAATAAGTCCAGTGGTTCAAAATCCACCTACAGGGGGCTAGGCTCTATTGATTTTCAGGCAACAGCAAGAAGTGTATTGGTAGTAGGAAGGATTAAAGATAAAAAGACAATAAGAGTAATTGCACATGATAAAAGCAGTCTTGCACCTGAAGGTGATTCATTGGCTTTTGAGCTGGACGAGAAAGAAGGGGTAGTGTGGTTGGGACATTACGATATTACGGTTGAAGAGTTACTGTCAGGAGTGAATAAAGAAAGTAAATTAAAGCGGGCAGAAACTTTATTGGAAGATATGTTAGCCAATGGAGAAAAGCTGCAGGGAGAACTATTGGAAAAAGCGAAAAGTTTGGATATTTCAAAACGAGTGTTAGACCAGGCAAAAAAGAACTTAAATGTGAAGTCGGAAAAACGTGCGGATAAATGGTACTGGAGGATGGGATAAGAACATTGCAAGATTGTATGTTTTATAAGAATATGCAAAGTTGCAAGGTTGAGGTGATATCAAAAGTGCAAAAGTGATGTCAGATAGCAAACATAAGTATTTGATAGCAGGAGCAGTTTGACATCACAATCGGGTGGAATTGATGTCATCAAGCCCTCGGCGATTGAGAGCGAAATACACCCTGCGCACAAATCTACGATTTATGCTTTGGGTATTTCGCCCTGCCGGGAGCTTTTACGCCCGGAAACGGGCATGAGTTCATAGACGGTGTCCAATGGCACCATCCACATAAAAGAATGTCGGTTAAGGAAAGGAGGCGGTATATGGCAAGACATTCATTTATACAGATTCAGAAATTAACGGATGTAAAAGGGCGTATTGATTATATTTCAAGCCAAGAAAAGCAGGAAAACCTGTATGCGACTTATCAGACCACTACATCTGACTTATGGGAAAATCTCTCAGTCGAAAATCAGCAGGAGTTTCAGAAGAGCGGAGCAAAAGGAAAATGTATTGAAGCAAGGGAACTGATTATTGCATTGCCGGAACAATATCTGGAGTACAATCCACAAGAAGTATTGAAAAGGTTTACTGATGATTTTAAACAAAGGCATGAAGTAGAATGTGTATCAGCTTTGCATCACAATAAGAAAATGACAAATTATCATATACATTTGATATTTAGCGAGCGGCAATTACTTGAAAATCCGGCGGTTAAAATAGCTCCCCGCAATATGTTTTATAACGAAAGCGGAAAGCGTGTCAGAACGAAGAAAGAGATATTGAATGAAGCGGGAAATGTAAAAGAGGGATGCCACATTATTTTCAAAGGTGGGGTATATGAGCAACAATTGTTCACATGCAAAAACGCTTATTTTAAATCCAAAGAATTTTTAAAAAAGGAAAAGCAGGTATACACAGAACTGATAAATCAGAATATCACGAATCCAACGGAAAAATTGCAAGTTTTTAATAGTAATGGCGTCTATCTTCCGACTAAAAAAGTTGGGAAGAACAATCCAAAAGAAGCAGAAATATTAGCAGATAATAAGACAAGGCAGGAATGGAATTATTCTGTAGATGAAGCACTGATCAGTGGAATAGAGGAAAATGAGATTTACCGAATAAAGAGAGAAGAGATTGCTGTAAAGGTTAAAGCTTCAATTAAGGAGAACGGAAATAAGCCAGGTTTGTTCAGGCGAATTGTAGAGCAGGCTGTAAAGTGCCTTAAAAGATTTATTGAAAAGTGGAAAGCTCCACCAAAGCCTGTTTTGAATATTGATATGGCAGAGTTTCGGAGTATGCAGTATATTAAACGCCAATTAGATGACAGACTGAGAGCAATTCATCAAGTTGAAAATCGGATAATACCGGATTTGGAAAATAGATTAAACAATGCCAAAGGAATGTTTAAAGGGAAAGAGCGTAAAGAGATTCAATGTGATATTGCAGAAGAAAAGAAACGCCTGGCGTATATGAAACAATCTTTATCGGCTGTTGTAAGAGGAGCAGGATACCATGATGTTTGTAACTTTATGACAGTTTACAGTCAGGCAGAAAAAGAGGTGATGCATTATGAAAAAGAAATGGAGATTTATAGAAATCACGGCGGAGAAAATGAGCCGGAGAGAGGAAGCCTAGAAAAAACACTCCGCAGATTAAAAGAAGAAAGCAGGCAAAGAAGTACTGGTAATAAAAAACTGGAAAAACATACGAGAGGAGCGAGATAGTTATGACAGAGACAGAAAGGAAAGTGATGGTAATGCTATGTACCAAACTCTTACAATATGCAGACTTTAACGAAGATAAGGAAGTTGAAATGCTGGTGGAATGGGTGGTGACACACCATTCTGTTAAAGAGAATAACAGCAAAATCCGTAATTTGATAGGAGAGTATGGAAAAGGAGAAAACGACAGGCGAAAAAGTGTCAAGGAGGCGCTGGAAAAGGGGAAGGAGATTTGCGAAGAACGGAATAAATTATATGAAGAGCAACAAGAGCTAAAGCATAAGCAGTGGCAGGCAGAACAACACTTATTTAACAGATAGATGTTAAAACAACAACCGCAGGATCAGAGGTGTCTTGCGGTTGTTGTTTGCGTTATGGGGTTTCTTCAGTTTGGGGTGATAAGAATACTTCTGTCATCATGCGTGCACCGATGCGAAAACCGTCTATGAAGTTTTGCTCCAATTCTAAAGGCAATAAATTAAGATTCTGGTCTGCAAATGTAATAAATTCGTCTTTTAAATCTTCGGGAAGTTTAGCAAGAAAATCTGTATAAGAGCTAAAAGCCTGTTCCCGGTTTAATTTAAACTTTTTAATAGTTGGTTGATACATAGAATAAGGATAAAGTTCCCCCTTATATAATTTTTCTAATACACTATCCATTTTGTCCTCCTTGAAATACGATTGTTTCCTAATGGTGACAATTATAGCATAGTTTTGAACTATAATCAATACAAAAGTTTCTAATTAGTCACAAAGATATTGGAGGACTTGATTATGCAGTATATATTACATGATGTACCGATTGGTCGGAATATTCAGACGGTGAGAATGGCGATAGGGCTGACACAAGAGCAAGTAGTTGCTGAATTGCAGTTAAGGGGCAGCACTATGTCCAGAAGTACACTGGCTAATATCGAAGCTGGACGGAGGAATATAAAGGCGAGTGATTTAAAGCTATTAAAAGTATTCTTTGGTGTAGAGTATGACGAGTTTTTTAAGGAGTAAAATTATAGTATTCAATACATATTTAGGAGAAGATTAATGCCAGTTCAAAAAAGACAGCATTACGTACCTCAGTTCTATTTAAAGGAATTTTCTAATGAAAAAGGGGGAATTTCTTTATATAATTTTAAGTCAGATAAATATATTAATCAGGTACCCTACGCTAGTCAATGTTATAAAGATTATTACTATGGTAAAGATGGATTGTGGGAGAATAAATTAAGTTTAATGGAATCAAAATGGGCGGTAGCAGTTAAGAAGTTTAAGGAAGGATTGCCAGTAGAAGATGAAGATGTTAACCTAATTAAACAATTTGTTTTGTATCAAAGACAAAGGACTTTTGCCGAAGGAGAGTTTAGAAAGCAAGAAAGACAAGATAGATTAAAAGAGATTGCTAAAATACACTGTGCTAATAGGGGGTGGATTTTTGATGGAGAATGTGAAAAAATATGTGAAGAGATGGTTAGAAATGAGCCAACACCTTTAGAAAATTTAGAAATAAGTTATGAGATGGAGGAATTAATTGAAGATTTAAAAGTATTGGTCATTACATATATAACTGAGAGAGAGTTGATTTCTTCGGATGTACCAGTTGTAGCAATTAATCCTTTTCATCAACACTCTATAGGATATTCATGTATGGGTTTAATCTTATTTTTACCTATAACAAGAAATAAGGTGGTGGTTATATATGACGGTAAAATGTATTCACATTTTAGAGATATACCTTATACAATTTCTTATGATGAGAAAGAAGTATATAACTTAAATATTTTACAATATATATCAGCGGAAAAGATTATATTTTCATATAAGGAAAATGAATTAAAAGAGTTCAGAGATGATATAAGAGAGAAAAGAGAAAAGTGCAGAAATGAAAGTCCTATTTCCACGCTAGGACCAGAAAGCGAAAAATTGATGCTGTCATCCTTACGGAAAACATTGTATGATTGTAATTTATCGTTTGCAGGATTGCGTCACGAAATTAGAAAAATTCCATTTACTTGTAGAGAAGCAGTTCCAAGGCAGTGGGATGAAGAGTGGGCAAAGAAGCTGCATGATAAGGAAAGTCTTATATCAGGGTTATACAGTGTAAAACCTGATTTATTTACTCCGACTGGATTAAGTAGGAAAGAGCTTTTACAGGGATATAGAAGAATGTCTATATTTGCAGATAAATATTGGAAACAGCAATAAAATTAAAGATGGTTTAAAGCACATAATACAACTATATGCTATCTTAATTATTGAATGGACATGGTGCTAGCACCATGTGAGGATGGTACTCATAGTAGAAGTATTAAGCTATAGAGAAACAAAGAGTTGTAGATATGTGAGATAAAGCAATATATAATTAAATAAATATTAATCGAGGAGTTTATGGAAAAAGACTTTTTATTAGATATTTGTATTAATGGACTGACAGAACATCTGCAGGAGATTTGTCAAACACAAAAAGAATTTGAAGAAAAAATAGAAGGATTTTTTACAGGTGATTTTTTAATTAAGCAGTATAAGGAAATGATAAAATATATTCCGGAAGATATATTTGAATCTTTCATTAGCAAGAGTTCTAGAATATACATAGAAGAACAGAAAGAGAATGTTCATTATAAAAAACACTTAGAAGATATCTGGGGGAGTGGTTTTGAACTTTCTAATGCGTTATATTCAATGATTTTAGAGGAATTGGGAAGTTACAGCAAACGATTGGAAAACGAACACTCTGATGACTTATTAGAGAATAAATATAAATGTAAGGTTTTACAATTATTAGCTAATAGGAATTTGCAAACTTTTGCTTCTATACTATGTTTAATTGAGAATGGTTTTGGAGATCAAGCCTTTATGCTTTTTAGGAATATGTTTGAAAACAGTGTATTCAGTAGATTTATTATGGATAGTAATGAATTGACAGCAAAAGCGTTTTTTGAAGCACAAGATAATGACATAGAAGGTAAAGATGATTATGCTTGGGTAATTCATTCTGGAAAATTTACAAAGAAGGAAAGAATTTCTTTTAAAAAGATATTCGATAAATGTGAATTTGAGAAAACGTATAGTGAGGTTTGGTACCGTCAATATAAACTAGCATGCAAATTGTTACATACAACTCCACAGGGAACAACAAAGACATTATGTCTACATCCGACAAAAGGACAAATAGTCTCATTAGTTGGTCAATCACCATTTGGTTTGAATTTGGCAGCAGAACATTCTGCAATGATGTTAGAGGAAACTGTAAGAAATTATTTGTTTTTATTTACGGATCAAAGAAATCAGATATTTATGCTTGTTGTTCATAAGTGGGTAGGAAAAATCAGCGATGTTTACACTCGAATAAGTCAAGGAATGGAAGATGAAATAGATATAAATAATAATGGATAGTAATTATTTTGTGATACCCTCTATAATGCATGTTAAAGTGCTATCAAGACAAAATGAAACGGTACAGAAAGTTTAAATAGTTAGACCAAGATGGCCGAAGCAAATGACCATTACTGATGATATATGATAGAATTTAAATCAAATAGGATGAAGGGGTGAAGATATGAACTTTGATTATAATAATATTGCAAAGCTAAATTTGAATACAACATGCAATTTGATGAATAGTATACAACACGAGCAACAGGAAAACCTGAAAGTAGTGGAACAGATGCATGAAGAAAGAAGAAAAAAAGAAGCACAGAATTTACAAGCAACCCTTGAAACTGCTGAAAATACCGCTGAAATGAAAGGTGATTTGAAGGAAGTTATTCATAATCAGAATGACTATATCAAACTATTGAAGCGTCAGAATGAAATTTTGAAGAATATTTTTGTGTCAGAGGAAGATGGTGTTGCAGTTCAAAAGGAAATTATGAAGATAATGCAGGAACAGGGTGTGTCAGATGATACATTCAAAGATAAAGGTCTTGATGTAGTTATCCAATCAGCCTTTCTTGCTATACAGGTATGGCTGAAAAGCAAGGGGATTGATTTTTAACTGCTTGATCTTATTAAATTTTTAGTGAAGTAGGTGATAGAATGTTCTATGATGAAAAGACATTTGGAAAAATGAAAGGTGTTTTCTTCAAATCAATAAAAGAAGAAAATGTGAAATGTTTAGAACCACATGAACAGTGTCAAGAAAATCTTATAAGAAGTCATTCTGTTCAGGATAGCAGGATTTTAGAACAGTTGGCTGAAAATCAGCACATTTATATACTAAAACCTGATATGAATGAAGTAAGCAAGGCAAAAACAGATGAATATGTAGAACCACAATTGGAATTCAAATTGGAAAGTATTCATGAAGCAACAACATTCAAAGGATTATGTAATACACATGATACAGAAATTTTCAAACCAATTGATACAGAAGAATTGGACATGGAAAATAAAGAACATGTTTTTCTGCTTACATACAGGGCGGTATTGAAAGAGCTTGCAATCCTGATTGGGACATCCAAAATGATGCAGAAAGCCTTCTTGGACAAAGTGAAATTGGGTGCAGTCAGTGGCGATGTACCTAGTATGGAAGGTTTGCTTCCTGTCACGCAGATACAGAAAGCATTTATTTTCTATGAGTATAAGAAAAGATATGATGAACTTTATTTAAATAGAAAGTATGATGGTTTATACTGTGAATATATTATCTTGGATGAAAAAGCAAAATTTGCTGTTAGTTCCATTTTCACACCTATGGAAATGGGAGGCAAGGAAAATGAATTTGAATATATAGGAATAAATATTTTTCCTTACAATGATAAAACCTATATTGTGTTTTCCTGCTTGAAAGAAGATGAAGATTCTATGAAAAAATATATCAGGGATGCACTGACTGCAACAGGTGTTTATCAGAAATATCTCTTTTCCAAAATCGTTTTGCGTAATTGTGAAAATGTAGTGATTGCACCTTCGTATTTGAATAAATGGAGTGATAATAAAAAAGAAACAGTCTTGAAGTATGTCAAAGAAACATGCTTTTCGGGCAAGGTTGATTATGAAAGTGAAGATATTTATTTGTTTTAAACTAGGTTTTAGAAATTTCTGTAAAAGCAATGTTTGTGGTTTTTTATGGCTGAACAGTTAATTTGAGAACTGTGCTATGCTATAAACTGAATAATAGTAATAGGATAAATCTAATTTCTCTAAATTCAGAGGGAGTTAGAAGAAAGGTAAAACCATGGGAAAGAATCGAGTAATTACAGTTCAAGATATATCGGTAACAGTATCAAGTGATTCAATGGATGATTACATATGTATTACCGACATGGCAGGAGCAAAAACTGAAAATTCAAGAGCAGCGGATATTATAAGGAACTGGTTGAGAAATCGGATTACACTAGAGTTTTTAGGAACCTGGGAACAAATATATAATCCTGATTTTAAAGTGTTCGAATTTGAACACTTTAAAAAAGAGGCAGGATTACATACATTTACGCCAAGCATATCCGAATGGATTGCGAAAACAAATGCAATTGGTTTATATGTGAAGAAGGGGCGTTATGGCGGAACGTATGCCCATAAGGACATTGCGTTTGAGTTTGCTTCCGCCATTAGTCCAGTATTCAAATTATTTCTGATTAAAGAATTTCAACGATTAAAAGAAGAAGAGAATGATCGAAAACAAATTGAGTGGAATGCCAAGAGGTTTCTGACAAAGAATAATTATTTGATACATACTGATGCGGTTAAAAACTATGTCATTCCAAAAGGAGATTATACCTCACAGAAGGAATGGATAGTCTACGCAGATGAAGCAGATCTTTTAAATGTGGCTCTATTTCAGTGTACAGCAAAGGCTTGGCGAGAAGCAAATCCGGAGTTGGCAAAGAAAAACAATATTCGTGACTTTGCATCTATTAATGAATTAACGGTTTTATCGAACTTAGAAACACATAATGCGGAAATGATTAAAGAAGGCAAAACAAAGAAAGAGAGATTTGAAATTTTAAAGGAAATTTCAAAATATCAGTTAAATGTGTTAAATCAAGCAGATTCAATGAAACAGTTGTCTGAGAAGTAATAATTTGGGATGGCAGGAAGAGTGTATTTGAGCAGTGCTGGGAAGCAGTGAGTATAAAACACACATGCAACAATTCCCGTCAAGAATCCCCATTTTCTGGGCTTCCCCAGTTCTCAAAACGTTAATTTTCACGACAACGTAATACGTTTCAAAACAATTTAAAACCTTGCAGGATTTTCCTGCGAGGTTTTTTGAAATATTGAAACGTGGGTTGACACTTTATGAGAAAAATGATA
>Ga0153922_1000853_pt1 | contig 11526 bp, 10 predicted proteins | sample TSNJ006MetaG_FD_104723 | JGI IMG/M metagenome (GOLD analysis project Ga0153922, IMG submission 104723) | Attine ant fungus gardens microbial communities from New Jersey, USA - TSNJ006 MetaG | ecosystem: Host-associated > Fungi > Mycelium > Unclassified | place: USA: New Jersey, Brendon T. Byrne...
CCACTATGCCTAATGTGCATTTGCTTTATGGCAGTATTGTGGCTAAGTGATATTACCGGGCTCTCGAAGCTATGGGAGCCTGCAGAATATCAGTTATTACAAGAGCAGGCAAATGCGCGGACTGCCTGCCGGCTAACAGGCGATGTCCGGAAATATGAAACCAAAGAAAATTCGATTTACATTTATCTAGAGAATACACTTCTATATGTTCAGTCAGAACAGTATTCCCCCAAACAATTACTAATAAAATATTCTGGTCAGGATTCCTTTGCAGTAGGTGACACACTTACCATTGAAGGCAGTCTGGACCCAATTCAGGAAGCTTCCAACCCCGGACAATTTGATGCCAGGGCTTATTACCGTGCGCGTAATATTTTTTTTACAGTCCGCAGTGAAGTATTACACGTAGAAAAACAAAATGCCGGTCTGCGAAATCGTATCTATCAGATAAAGGAGAGAATAGCCCAGTCACTGACAAACCTGGAGCCAAATGACGATGGAGTCCTTAAGGCAATGCTGCTTGGAGATAAGGGAGCGCTGACACAGGAGATGAAAGTTAAATATCAGATGAGCGGCATTTCCCATATATTAGCCATTTCCGGATTGCACCTTTCCCTGCTGGGCATGGGACTTTACCATTTATTAATGAAAGCTGGAGCCACTCACTATAGTGCAGGCGGAATTGCCATTGTATTCTTATTCTGCTATGGCATACTAACCGGTGAAAGTGTGTCAGTACTGCGGGCCATGTTGATGTTTGCCCTGCAGATAGGTGCCCGGTTTGTTGGGCGCACTTATGATCTGCTGTCAGCGGTAGCACTGGCCGCGATACTGATCTTAGTAGAGTACCCGGGCTATATTTATGACAGTGGATTTTTGCTGTCCTTTTTAGCAATTTTAAGCCTGGGAGGGGTGCTTCCTGTTTTACAACCCCAAAAGCCGGAGAATCGGAAAGATTTTACCAGAGCTCAAAAGATGAAGAATCATATAAAATCGGGTCTGCTCTCCGGAATGGTGATTTGGATTGTTACCCTTCCGGTTGTCCTGTTTTATTTTTATGAAGTGTCAGTGTACGGAATTTTATTAAATTTGTTCGTAATACCAACAATGGCGATTGTTTTGATCTCTGGAGGCCTTGGCGGGATATTGGGAATCATCAGTCCGCTTCTGGGACAATGCTGTATCGCGCCGGCTTTAGCTGTGCTCAACAGTTACAGTGCCATTGGTGAATGGGTTCAGATTATGCCGTGGTCGACAGTAATTATGGGTAAGCCGGAAAAATGGAGGATTGGGTTATACTATCTGATCTTAATCAGTTTTTTGCTCTGCTATCAAAGGTTTTTAAAGAAAAATAAAGCAGGATGGAAACGAGGTCTCAGTATCGCATTAACGACAGGAATACTACTCCTTGTCATATGCGTCCATCAGCCCAAAGGATTAAGCATAACAGCAGTAGATGTGGGCCAGGGAGATTCATTGGTGATCAGCGCCGAAAATGGCTGCCACTATCTGATCGACGGTGGAAGCAGCAGTGTCAATCAGGTAGGAACCTATCGAATTCTTCCATTTTTAAAGAGTCGGGGGATACGCTGTATTGACACCGTATTTATCAGCCATCCGGATGAGGATCATATCAATGGTATTATCGAGTTATTCGAAAGTGTGGAAAAGCATCAGACATCACTAAAAGTAAATCAATGTGTGCTGCCGGTCTGGATGAAAGATAATAGTGATGCAAAGGTGCTTAGAGAAAGTGCAAAAAAAGCAGGAATTGACGTTGCATACGTGCAGAGGGGGGATGTGATTTATTCTGAGAACATAACATTTCAGGTGTTGCATCCGGGTAAAAAAAGTTATGATGATAACCCAAATGCGGGTTCATTGACTTTAAAACTTAAGTATCAGGATTTTACTGGGGTATTTACCGGTGATCTGTGTGAAGATGGGGAGGAAGCGGTGCAGGAGATTGTGGGACAGTGCCAACTCCTGAAGGTGGCTCACCATGGTTCTAAATATTCCACAGATGAAGGGTTTTTGCAGACAGTTAAGCCGGTGATCAGTATTATTTCAGCCGGAAAGGATAACCGCTATGGACATCCTCATGCCGAATTGCTGGATCGTCTGGAGGCGGTGAAAAGTAGTATCTTTTTAACTGCGGAGGGAGGAGCGGTTACAGTCTGGACAGATGGAAAAGAGCAAATGAAAATCGTGCAGTTCAACCCTGGAAATTGAAATGATGTATGCAAATAAGCTAAGAGTGCGAAGTCGTTTTGGTAATGACTCAATTATGAGGACTGCCTGTTTCAAGATAGATGTATCTAATTGTTTACCTATAAAAAGTTAATTAAGTTATAGTTCAGCTATATGGATTTTTAAAAGTTGAGTTGAGATATTTCAATTTGTTGGCTGCCAGGACGCCGCTGTGTACGAGGAGAGTTGCTGTGTTGTTTGCAAAACCAGCAGCCAACTACGCCCCCCAATCATCTCATTTGCATATACCATTCTCAAATGCATAGCTGAGCTGTAACTTAATTAATCTTATTTTTTTCATTTTGTGTTGCGTTCTTTTCTAAAATGTGTCATATTGATTATTGAGGGAATAGGTGATTATATGAAAAAGACCATTAAGCTTATGCCATTGGAAGGTATCTTGATACAAAATTCAATACGAATCATATTTGGAATGTCTGATAAAGAACTATATGCCCTTATAGGGCAACCAGATAATAAATATGAACAGGAAATATTCTACGACAAATATGATATTAGGATCGATTTTGATTCTTTTAATAAAGTTGAGTATATTGAAATATTATCAAATGAAATGATAAATGTTGAAATTTATAACACTGATCCGTTAGAGATATATGCGGATCAGCTAGTTGAGTTATTAAAAGAAAAAAATGGTGTTGATGTTTCTGTAGAAAGCAACGGAATCGGATATGTATTTAATGATATATCTGTACGTGTATGGAGAGAATTAACACCCGATGATATGAATGAGGTTATTATTGAATCCAAAAGAGACGGAGTTTATGAAGAAATGAAAGATGAAATAATGTCTGATTTGGAAAAATCTAAAAAATTCACTACCATTGGAATTGGTAAAAAAGGATATTAATTAACTGTAAATACGAAAGCTTTCCGGAATCACCAGTGCAGATGAGGGGTTACGATTATGAATAGTATTACTTAAGAAAAAGCTGCAAAAAATTCCTATGAATATTATTGCTTTTAATCTTTTTTATTTTCAATCACCTTCTCTATTTTATCCACCACTACCGACTTTTCTAATGCTTGTACATTTATTTCATCAACCGATGTTTCATTATCAATTTCATCTTTTTTTGCTATTGCTTCTGCATCTTGAGGAGCTATTGTTTCTTCAAATTCTGAATCCCCAAAGTTTAAATCGATAACTTCTTCATCAGTAGAAAAATAAACTTTTGTTGCCCAATATGTATTAGGATACTCTTCTTTTGGTTCTGTGGCATTTAAAGTGAAAATGTATTTTTCACCTGTTTGATAAATTGGTATATTATTAATCATATTCCCATCAATCCCATCTTGAAAAACATAAATCATATCCCCTACAGATAGTTCTCCACTAAAAACTTCTAATATTCGTGCGGAATGAATAGTTTGGGGCATAACACTTTCATCGTCGATCCCTTCTTCTCTATCCTTACCCAATATTTCTACTTCAACTACTAAATCCGAATCTTTTATACCGTCTTCTAACGTTATAAATTCGTGATCTGCATGTATTACAGTTGCAATACCCTCATTATTACTTTGTATCATGCTGCCATCTTCTTCGCTGCTGTTAGGTGCAAATTGATTATACACTACACTGCCTCCGACACCTAAAACCACTGCGCTTAATAATAATATTATTAGCTGTTTTTTCTGCTTATTCATACGTAACCCCCACTTTTTTATAAATTCACTTATATGTAAAATTTTACATTAAACAAGCATTCCTGTATATAAGTAGCTTAGACAAAAAATGTAAGTTTTTTTGTGTAAAATTTTATAATCATTCTTGTTACTTATCAGACTTGAGGATTTCCGCCCTTGCATTAATCGGAGCGCTACTTTTCTTCGGATCAAAGTGCTTAAAATCCTACATTGGGTACAATTTTTTGCTTTGCATCCGTTTGAACAGTATTTTCAATATTTGACAGACAGTATATACTGGAGTAAATTAATATTATGATATAAGGTGTAATATATATTGAGTTATTAGATGTCCAGTTATAGCAATAATGGGAAGGGGTTTGCACTAGAATACGAAGTAGAAAAAATGACCATGCGCTAATGGAAGGAGATCTAAAATCACCAGTTCCATACCCTGTGATTTACTCCGATGAGCGTTATAATGTAACACATGATGCCATAAATTGGTTTAAGTCTGTTATGGACAAAAATGGAACGCATTCAATTGATGGTTTGCTTCTTGTAAAGCCAGTTATACGCAAAGGCATAAGTTGGGGTTATGAAAAAGAGTGGCGAATTATAGATGCGGGCAACTATTTCGGAGACGATATTGATTACGCTCCTTTGCCTTTCGTCAAACCTAAAGCCGTTTATATTGGATATAACACATCAAAAGATTAGTATTGCTACAAAAAAATTAATTGTTTTATAACTAAAACTTCGCACATAGATTTTGCTTATGCACCTTGAAAATTCAATATTTGGCAGTTATTTTTATATCAGATTTTATGCGTACTTACCTAAGCACTCGGCTATCTTCTTTGGTAGTGCCTCCATAAATATATCCATTAGTTGGTTTAACTCATTTTCTGATAACGAAAATCTATCTGTTAAAGTGTTTATAAATGTTTGCATTAATAGATGCATCGCCTGAATCCAAGTAATATCTGCAAGTTCATCCGATAGATAAAAGAAGATTTCGCCAAGGCTTCTTTTACCTGTCTCCTGGCGGTTTTCAACCGCTAGCATCATGTATCTTGTAAATACGATTGCAACATGGGCAGTCATTGCATCGTAAGAAATAGAATTGCATTCTTTACTTAGTTTTAGATAAGATTTGCATACTTTGAAAAAAACTTCGATGTTCCACCGTTTTCCATAAGTTCGAACGATTTCATCTTCACTAATGCTCATATCGGTTGAGATGATACACAGATATTCTTTTCGTTTGTTCCTGTTTCGGACATATACAACCCTTGCCGGTATACTTTCACCATCTTTACAAACGGTGACTTCTACGGATAATAAATACCTGGAACGCCCACGACGTTTCTTATTCTGCTTATAAATCTCAGTAAGAGGCTGCATTTTCCCATTATAAAGATAATGCATTTTTGTGGTTTTCTTTGCCATTGCAATGCTATCGTAACCAAGTTTTTTTATTGCTATAAGCGAAGAGGGTGAGCAGAACCAGGTATCAAACAACACATGGGAAGCCTGTATTTTAGCTTGTTTTGCAGCTTTTATTAAGTCAAGGACTACGGAGGTTGCCTTTGTCTGTGCGAGCTTTCTTTTCTTAAAAGCAGTACTACGCCTGTCAAAGGTTTTGGCTTCTGTAATACGGTTCTTCTTATTTTCAGTCGATAAGAGACAACCGTTAACCGGAAGGAAGGTATTCCCATCAGACCAACCAAGCGTAAGAAGGCGAAATCCTGACTTATATGCATGTTTTGCATGATCATATACTTTAGAGAGGAGTTCCACTTTCTTAGAGCTGGCACGTTCAAACATGGTATCATCAACAATAAGCACATTTAAACGCTCATCGCTCGTAAGATTTATGATTTCTTCTGAAGCAATTCTAGCTGCAAGTAAGGATGTAAAACGAATCCAGTGTACGTGCGAAGCGTTCAGAAAACGGTATACGGTATCTTTGGAAAAAGAGTTGTTTTCCTTATTGGTTAACATGCTCATATACATGGAGCGATTTTCAAAAATGAGGCAAAAGAGATATTGGAAAATCTCTATTACAGAAACACCTTTATTTTTATATGCATTTGCAGCTTTTAGGCAAGTATAAAGTTTATACTTTTTAAAGAAATTTAAAATTGAAGCAGACATTTTCTTATCATTTTGGTTGTTTTGTGTTATACTTTTCATAGCATGAGCCTCCGAATTTGATTTATTGTTTGTGGTAATTCAATTATACCAAAATCGGTGGTTTCATGCTACTTTATTGCCAAATAATATTGAATTTTCAAGGTGCATAGGCACTTTTAGATGTGCGAAGTTTTAGTTTTATAATAATAAAAAAAGTCGCATCACTGTTGCGACTTTCGATAGGAGGATAAAACCAATGACTACTCAAATAGCTTTACCTGAAAATTATGAAGATATTTGCAATCATATAAGTGACATGATTGTGACTGCACAAAAGAATGTGTTTCAAGCTGCCAATTCAGGACATGTTATGTTGAATTGGAATATTGGCAGAAAATTAAGAACAGAGATTTTAAAAAATGAAAAAGCTGAATATGGAAAATTTGTAATAACCTCACTTAGTAAAGTTTTATCCCAGAAATATGGAAGTGGGTACAGCAGAGCGGCATTATTTAGGATGATACAGTTATACGATGATTTATGAAAACATTTAAGATACTGTCGGCTATAAGCATACATTCGTGTTGTGGGATTGTGAGAAAATCAGAATAAAGAAAGTGGAGGAAGCAATATGGATAAAGAATTGACTTGTGCTGATTGTATAGAAACATTGATTTCAATTCAAAAAAGTGCATAAAAAAGAATTATTGACGTATTGCAAGAACATAACAATTTTAATATTCCAGAATATGATGGAAAGGTGGGTATAGGCATTAATACACCTAAAAATGATAGAAGATTATTTGTGTGGGTTCCAATTCAAGTTAAAGACAAGGAATATCTTATAGATTCTGACCTTCCCATTATGTTTATAACAGACATCCTGATTAATATCTATAATCGGAAGGAGTGATTTTATGAGTTGTAGAGATGAAATATTAAATGTAGTCAGCCAACTTATCAGCACAAAGGGAATAAATGAATTTACTACCTCCGAAGTCCTTCATTATATGATGGACAACGGAACTCAGTTTAAAGAAAGTACAATTCGTACCCACATTACCTCCCGATTATGTGGTAATGCTCCTGATAATCATGGCACTACCTATAATGACTTTGAGCGGATAGGTGTAGATAAATATAAACTGCTAGTGAGAGGTTAGAAATAACTGGTTGTAAGTGCCTTAAATAAATGATATCGGCTTAACATACAAAAGCCTTCTGATTCCAGACGTCATCTTTTGAAGCGAAGCACTTACTAAAAAGCACCTGTTTAAAGTATATCAAAAGTACAAACTTCCTATTATTTTAATTAGAGAAAGGGGAACATGTATGCAGATATTAGAGTGGAAATTTGAATCGACTACTGGTTTGGGTAATATTTATGCAGAAGTGTGGGTTCCGGATGGCGAGCCTCAGGCAGTTATCCAGATTGCTCATGGTATGGCCGAGCATATTGGGCGCTATAAACATTTTGCTCAGTTTTTAGTTAAGAAACACTATGTGGTTGTTATGAATGATCATGCTGGGCACGGCAAAAGTATTCAGCGAAAAGAGCACAGAGGATACTTTGGTGAGAAAGATGGCTGGATAAATGTGGTGCAGGACTTAAAAATGCTGCACGACCAAACCGCTGATAAATTTGCAAATGTGCCAATGGTATTGATGGGACATAGTATGGGATCGTTTCTTGCTCGAGCATATGCTGTCATTTATCCCCAAGATCACGCTGCATATATTTTCTCTGGTACAGCAGGGGACAATCCGGCAATTGGATTGGGGCGCTTGGCGGCAAAGTTTGAGCGCTGGAGAAATGGTGCTATGAAGGAAAGTGAGCTACTGCAAAAGTTAAGTACCGGTTCTTATAATAATTCGTTTAAAAAAGAGGATGGTAAGAATAGTTGGCTGACATCTGTTGATGCAATTGTTGAGAAATACGAAAAAGATCCATTATGCGGTTTCGCTTTTACTGCTGAGGCTATGCAGGATCTCTTTGGAGTTATGAGAATGGTGAGGGGAAAACAGTGGGCAGTAAAGGTGCCGGATGTGCCAATTTATATATTCTCTGGTGATCGGGATCCGGTCGGAAAAAATGGGAAAGGGGTACGTCAAGTGATTGCTTGGCTTGAAGAGACAGGTCACCGGCATGTTTCGTTCAAACTTTATGAAGGCGGTCGTCATGAGATGCTTAATGAGGTAAATAGGCTTGATGTCTACCATGATGTATGGATGTTTTTAAACGGGATCACTTGCAATCAATATTATGGTTAGTAGAACGGGTACTGCAATCCGAGGTAATGCGAAGGCTTTGAGTAAAACCATTTGTATAGCACTTACTAAAGCAAGGAAAAAGGCCAAGAAAAATAAATATGAGATACATCACATCGCTGCTCAAAGAGCAAGCGCTGCTGAGTATTCCAGGAGGATTTTAAATCAGGTAGGTGTCGGGATACATTCTGAAACTAATAAGGTACCAGTCAAATATAATTTGCACCGTCATCTGCATACAAACAGCTATCATAACAGGACACTGATTCAAACAGCTTATACAAAAAGCGTAAATAAACGAAATGCTGTAATTGCTACGTTATATTATATTCGTACAATATTACTTTCTGCAAATAAGGTTACGCCATAAAATGAGGAGAGCAAGTATGCTGAGTGGTTATCCAATCAGTTAGACTGTGAGTTATTGGAAACTAAATCTGCAAAAATAAATGAAATTGAGAAGTATGACGTCATCATTTTGGGCGGAGGTATTTATGCTAGTGGAATAGCAGGTCTTTCGTTTATTAGAAAAAATCACACAAAACTCAAAGGCAAAAAGGTGGCTGTGTTTGCGGTTGGTGCTTCACCATATGATGAAGAAGCAATGGATGCCTTAAAAGCACATAATTTCAAAGAAGATATTGCTAATATACCTTGCTTTTACTGTCGTGGTGCATGGAACGAGAATGCCATGACCTTTAAGGATAAAATGCTTTGCAATATGTTGAAAGCGGCTGTTTCAAAAAAAGAATCATCTACATATGAACCGTGGGAAGCGGCACTTATGGAAGCGATAGGTTCAAATGTTGATTGGACAAATAAAGAATATCTTTCGCCAATCTTAGAGTATGTGCGTGCTGAACAGCTCTTTTAATAATATAAACAAAACAGAGCTATCTGTGTTAGTTAAATAAGTAAAGGAAAAGAAGTAAAACCATGAAAAAGAACAAAAAAACTGATATGACGCCTTTCAATATGAGCAAGAAGCCAGGCAGACAAAGCGTTCTGCTATTGCCAATCATTTGGGCCGGCGCGTTTTGTGCAACAGGTTTTAGTCGGCTAACAATTCGGAAAATTGGTATGGAGGGCTTAAAACCGCCCTATCTTGTACTATCCATGCACCAAGGGTTTACTGACTATTTTATAACCCCTTTAGCGCTTTTCCCGAATCGGGCGAGCTATGTCTCGGACATGGAAGGTTTTGCTAATTACGGGAAATGGCTCTATTCTCGGATTGGTTGTATACCCACGCGTCGCTTTGTGGGGGACGTATCGCTAATACATAACATTCGGCATGTGGCCGAAAATAACAGAGATATTATTGTCATTTTTCCAGAGGCGCGGCATTCAAATGTCGGCACAAATTCCCTGTTGCCAGAGTCTACAGGGAAGCTCATAAAGCTTTTGAAACTGCCGGTGGTTGTGCAGAAGCTGAACGGAAGTTACTTATCATCTCCGATTTGGGACGAAAAACACAGTCGGAAAGTCCCTCTGAAGAGCACGCTGGAAAAAGTACTCGACTTGCCAGAGATTGAGCGGCTCAGCACAAAAGAATTAACGGAGATAATCAACCGGCATTTTACATATGACGAATACAGATGGCAATATGACAATAACATACCGGTCGAATACCCAGCCCGCGCCGAAGGACTTCACAAGGTGCTATACCTTTGTCCCAACTGTGGCGCAGAATATGAGATCGAGAGCCGCAGTCATATTCTCAATTGCAGAGTGTGTAAAAAACAATGGGCGCTGGACAGATTTGGGCAGCTTGCCGGGACGGATGGAACAGCAAGATTTACACATATACCCGACTGGTATGAATTCCAGCGCATGGAAGTGAAAAAACAGATTGAACGCGGCGAATACAGATTGAAGCTAGAAGTGATAATCGATGCGCTGCCCAACGAAAGGGGCTTTGTACACCTTGGTTATGGCATATTTGAACATAATCAAGAGGGTTTACATCTCTCTTTTACATCAACAGGTGAAGAAAAACACTTCAGTTCCGACACGATGCATTCGCTTCATACCGAGTATGATTATAAAAGCTTTGGGGACTGTATTGTACTGTCAACCGTAGATTGCTGCTATTATATACATGCAAGAACGGGGACACTACCCGTCACCAAGATTCATCTGGCCACTGAAGAACTGTATAAAGTTTTACGTGTTTTACCGTAAAAAGCCAAGCTCTAGTGTAGTCAACATTAATTAACTATATGTTTTACGCAGGATAAATTTTCAGCCTGCAAGGCAGCGGAATGAGTCGTAGCGGTGGCTACGGCGATTGACGACAACGCCGCAGATGGAAATTTAGACAAGTGAAACATATAGTTAATTAATGTTGGTTACACTAGTTTGATGATAATGCATATAATGAAATCAAATTATATTTAATTAAAGAATTTAAATGCTTAAAGAAAGAGGAACAGGTACAATTAGGATGGAATGCAAAAAGAGAATTTTGTTACACTATAAAAGATGAGTATCTTTAGCAATTCTGACAGCATCTGTGGCATTGAAAGCCCCTAGTTTATCATAAACATTTTTCAATATACTGCTTATAGTACGGACAGATAAATTACAGTCTGCGGCGATCTCATCTCTTGTCATTCCGTGATAGAGATATGTCAGCACTTCAGATTCCCGTTTTGAGAGTTTGGGTTGGTTCTCATTTTCCAATGAATGGGCGGTGTTATATGCAGAAATTATCCGCGAAAGCTGTTTCGCATAGGTGGAAGATCTCGTGTAAATCTTATCAAGCCACTCTTTGGGGATCCTGCAGTTTTTATTTTGTCTTGCAGAATGGATGAGTGTACGCATCTTATTTCCGTATTCAATGTACTGCATGACCAGATTATTGGGATGGCTAAGTTCATATGCATTATTAAGCATATCCATAGATTCCATATGGTTCCCCAGGTAGTGGTGGATGATCGCCTTGGTGATCTTATTTTGGATCACAGCAAACAAGATCCCTCTGGTTTCATATATTTTATCCATCTGCTCCATGAAAGCCAAAAGTTCATAGTATTTTTCTTCTGCCAGCAGGCCATCGGAACGGATCAGATATTCTCTGCCCAAAAACACAGGGGCCAGCATTTCCCGGGTTTCTTCTTCATATTTGATCCATTGGGCAACCTGACTGGTCTTTCCGATCTTCACATGGAACCAACCCTGTATGATATCATACAAAGAGGTGCAGCCGGATACCGG
>Ga0153922_1000854_pt1 | contig 11510 bp, 17 predicted proteins | sample TSNJ006MetaG_FD_104723 | JGI IMG/M metagenome (GOLD analysis project Ga0153922, IMG submission 104723) | Attine ant fungus gardens microbial communities from New Jersey, USA - TSNJ006 MetaG | ecosystem: Host-associated > Fungi > Mycelium > Unclassified | place: USA: New Jersey, Brendon T. Byrne...
AACGTAATCATTAGCCCTCTGCTTGCCATTTGTCCTAGCCTGTGTTGCAGTCTCCGCCATGTTTCCGATGATTCCACCTCCAATCGGGTTAGTTTTGCCAATTCTTGTAAAAGTGCAAGGTCATATCCTGTAACATTTTCATGCACGAGTCTCTCCTTCAGCCACAACTCCACAAAGAGCTCGAGAACATCTTGTATGAAACCGATCTGCATGATATTGTCCCATTTGAATGTCAATTCCTGCGAGGTTTCATACAAGGTCACTAATGCCTGAAGTAGTTCTGGCGTTGGTCCTAGGAGTGGCGTTCATTTCACGAAGGATCAAACCCAAAAAGGCTCACCTGTATTTGAGATAGGGATCACTCTAGAGGAAAAACCAGATCGACAAAGGATGTGGGTAACCGTTTTCCGCTTCCACATGTCTAGAACGGCACTATTAAGATCATGTACCCGGTCTTTAAATGCTAGACATGAGTGATACATGAGTGATGTTTTTTATTTAGAACGAAGTAACAAGCCTCACCATCACGAGCAATTTGCCTACAACCGATTTGTCCAATAAATGGAGAGCGCAAAGTCAGTTCCTCTGTTACCTGTCCCAGAAATACAAGCCTCCGGATAGACTGATCTGTCTAATGATAAGTCGTTAAGACAAGATTTTTCAGGAGACCTTACCATGATCCCCTTCTATCCGATTGACAAACTTCTTCAGTGTGAGCAATATTGAACCTGTCAGTTCTTCCGCAGCCGATTCATGTTGACCTGTAAGCGAATCAACCATACATCTGTGAATATAATTAAAAGACGTCACACTAAGTAATAACTCATACTTTGCTTCATTACGAGATCCAGCACGTATCAAGGAGATGTCTTCATGTACATGCCTCGCACATTGTTCTAGACTGCCCAAAACATTGTCAACAGTAGTTGTTCTTCCTAAAAGCTGTTGTTTAAGAGAGATCTGGTATTTCCGTAAAGGACTGTCGTAATCAATGGCTGATTGTGAAAGGGTCGGTAGGGGTGCATTAGTGAAGAGGTAATCGAGGAACGAATTATCTAGGAGGTGGATCAAAACAAGGTGTGGGTGCCAATAGGAACTGCGGACCAGTGTCATCTTCACAGGAACTCATTGTCAGCAATGAAGCATCGAGTGCGGCTTCGAAAGTTGCCGAAGCTTCCTTTGACATCGACTTCCAAATTTCTATAATCCTCTCCTGACAAATCTCGTCAACTATTACGGAGATCCGCAACTTTTCTTGGCTATTGAGTGCTGATGCAGTGATCCATCGTTTTGAAGCAAGCCTAACGCTCAAAGTCTCCTTGACGGTCTCTAGGTCTCCAAACCACTTCTTTACCGCATCTTGCAGCAAGTTGATTGACTGAAGGAACCAATCATTCAGCTGCACAAGAAATCGTTCCTGTCCGAGCAATGCTGACGACGACGCTAGATCTACATAGGGCTTATAACATCGTAAATTTTGTGGGAGCAGCTGAAAATGAATAGTAGACGCCACGCCGACGAGCAAAGCCTGGGTCGTCAGATGTAGTTCTGCAGGTATGTTGCCATATTGATTGTCTGTATCCGATTGTATTGATCCAAGAACACGTTCAATCAGTGAAGAACCAGACGATCCATCAAAAACTTCACGTGCATCGCGCATAGTCTTTGAGATGATTGAAAATACATGATGTAGGGACTCCTTGACCTCTCGTATACGGGGCTTCGTGGGGGGTGACAAAGCGGAATCTTGAGAGAGGGAGAGCGAAAATTTCCCATCCACGTGTTGTTGCAAGACTGATGTGGATGATGACACCATCTTAGTTGTCAACGCAAGATTCAAGGTTTTTGAGCGTTGTGAGAACATTGAGGTTAATGTATCATGAAGTGGACGAGAGTCCAAAAGGTGGAGTGTCAGTGAAATCGCACATACATCCTTAAGATCAAATTAGTTTCATTGAAAAGACGAAGAATATCGAAAAACAAACTTCAGCAGAATTTGCGTCCCTCAGCCATAGGGTTGCCTTGTGTACGATTTGAGAGCGAAATTGCGACACGATCTCCCATTGTCGTTGTATGAGTGGAAAATCTGCCAGAACATCTATGCCCTGACTCTTCCAAGCCTCATCATCTTGTTCTTCGCTTCGTACTAATGCCCGATGTATTACACGGGCCAACAAAAAAAGCCATGCAGCAGGAAAGAACTCTTTACGTTCGATGAGCCGCCACAAATGCTCCGGCGCATCTAGCAATATTTTCATATGCGCAGAAAGCACTTGTAGTGCATGTAGATGCCTGTCTTCGAATGAAAAAAGATCGTATGAGTGTTTGGCCTTATGCATTAATGAGGACCAACCTTGCTCACTCGTTGCAGAGGATATCTTTTGCAACGGTGGATCTTCTGGTCTCTTTATCGAGTTTCTCGACTCATTCAAAGCCTCGACTACACGCCTTGATGATTGAGCAATGGAAATTATAGAAGTCGAGGCTTGTAGTAGATCTCGATAGCGTTCACTACGCTTTCATCAAACAGACTGCAGATCAGAGCGAGATTATAGTAGTCATTTTCGCATAAAACGCACCCAACCATCTGCCGGAGCTCTTCCTTTTTAGCGTCTGCATCTGTTCTGCAAACCAGGTCATCACCTATTCTGATGTCAGTATACAGACAGTGTTTTCACCTAAGGCGGTTTTGAGTAGCTTTGATTTCGAGGATTGTATGCTTTGTAAATAGGTCATCCGTGTTGAAATCTTGATTCTTCCTGCCTGAGGCAGTGGTGGTCGTGTTGGAAACTGAGCGTTTCAAGATGGGGTTTTGACTATTACTGATAGACATGTATGTTGTAGAAACTTTCTGGATAGAAAGTCCATTATCAATTGCTGATGAAACAGATTGAGTAGTAGAAGAACGACGGAACATGGGACATATGTAATGTAGAATTCGCAACAGCCTTACCTCCTTACGTAAGGAGGCGTTCATAGAAGCTTGGCCCACGGCTTACTATGTACGATCATTTCTTCCCCTATCGGAATTTCTACCACAACGGCAAAGTATAATGGAGACTCTCGGAGAGGACTCGATGCTTGAAGCTACAATTGGAACGGGACTATCGACCATCTAACATTCCAGTGTTAGTTTTACATTCTCAAATGAACAAGAACATTTGTCAACATGTATAGTCCTACAGATTAACGGGTCTCTGACTCTAGTGGTGTCTTCGACATCGTTTTTCGGAGCATGACTTGGGAGTTATCTTGTATCATCGTCAGATCGGGATGTTGGATCCTAGATTGCTACCTAATTGGTCTCTGGAGCATGCTTGCGACTTAGATGCAGGTTTTGGTTTTTCCCTCGCAGTTCCTTGGTATGCTGTTGGAGACATGATATGCGACCTTTTGCTATACCTTACTTACTGCTCATGGTTTCATACTTGGTTCCATGACAGTGATTGCCAGATATCGATCACGTTCATTGCTCAAGCTTTCAAAGAGAAGAGAGGGGACGAAAGAGGTGATGTGATCCGTATCGATTTAATCAGAGTAACTGTATGAATAGAGATGGCAGGAAGCAATTACAGTAACAATATCACAGAACAGCAGACAGAATGTTATACAAACTAATCAAATTCCCCGTCCTCTACTGTATCTTTGGTCAAAACGTTTCTGATAGAATCTTATACGTCAGTACGAGATCATTAACTCTCTGACTTTACCATCGCTTCTCCATTGCCATCGTTTACACTTCTTTCGTGGTCATGTGCGTATCCATTAGCATTCGGGGACGCATTCGTTGAAGGACTGGTACTCTCATACTTAGGTTGGCTCACAGGCGGTAGGCGTGGTGCTTGGAAAGCTATGTTGGAGGATGAGGAGGCAACTGGAGATGCATTTGCAAGATGTTGATCGAGAGCTTTTAGGGCCAGCGCTCTGAAAGTGTATTCAGTGTAAAAAATAGCAAAACCTGATTCAAATGATCTCACCTTCTTCTCTCAGCTTCTGCTCTTGCGCTGAGAGGAATCTGGTTATAGCCACTATTTTCAATATCTCCCCCTGAGGAAGTGGGAATTAAGTGAAGGCGGTTCGCTAGCTTGTAGACGAAATTGCCGAGGATAGTTAAAGGCCCGCTAAGGAAAAGGTGACAACAATACTTTGGTCATGCATATGGATACCTACTGCAGGAAGGGAGGAAACCACGAAACAAGAGAAAACGTTTCACTCCTGTCTCCATAGGAGTCTATACCACCTACATCTCCGAGATTCTTCTTGTAGAATCGCAGGTACACCCATCCTACAAACCACCCAAATTGGATTATAATCCAAGGGCACTGCCATCCAAGAATGCAGAGGACAGTGGAAAGTGTGAGGTAGGCCATAGGCAAGCTCTGGTCATGATTGTCAAATTTTTAAGGATAATATCTGCAGAGACACACACTTTTACGCGGGTTTTGATGATGCCCATAACCTGAACTTGGTGTTCAGGAATTAGCTGAGTGAATGCAACAAGGAGTGCAATTTGAAGGGACATTTGTCCGTGATATGGCGTTCCATACAGAAAAAAGGCGTTGCCAGTCGCAAGAAATTCGATCCAATTAAGGCCGAATGCAATGATGTTTGATGCAACAATCGAGACCAGGATGAACTTAATAGTCTCCACTGTACCCCACAGTCTTTCCAGATACTTCAGCGCGGCGGGAACAAAAACCATCGACGCGATGAACTAATTTATCTAATCAATCACTTGTCGATGGTTGGGGTACATGACACCAACCTCTGGTATTGAAGGTTCCACAAACGCCGAGGTCAAAAGTGTCCATGGTGTGAAAAGACTCGACCCAGGGAGGAGCAGCATATACTGTTCAGCTGTCTTAGCCATATCCTGATAACAGAGCCATGCATAAATTCCGGAACAGACGATCGTGGCGATCGTCAAAGAACGCGTAACAAGGGGGATCGACTGTACGAGTTGAATTGGCGAAGAGAGAACTGCCATGACGGAAAAAATTCGAACCCAACGGCGGAATGAGGACCTAGCCCCACCAGTATCTGATCTGCGAGGATGTAGAGTGGGTTGCTCGTCGCCAAGGACGGTTCCGAAGCGATGTCGTGAGCTGGAAACTTATTTCAAGGCAGCTTGGTTCTTAGTGGGCTGACTCAAAGGCACGTGGTCTGCGCTATTCCTGGCAATTTTATTACCGGCTCGAAAACTCAGGTGTCATGCCCTACCACCATGTCGGATTATGATCTGCGGACCGGAGGCTCTCTTAAGCTTAAGGGGACGGTTGCAGATGGAGGTATCGTGAAGAAGTAGGCATTCCATCTCGTAATACTTGTTTCAAGTTGTCAACCTCGTTTGCATTTAGAAGGAAGAAGAAATCTAAACACAAGGAGGGACTGATCGAGCAAGAATTGGAGTTGGAACGACAGAAGGTAGAAAAAGCAATTTCTGGAGACGACGACCGGTCGACACCTGGAAGCGGAAGTGGGCGAAAAACTCCGGCTGTCGTGAGTAGCAGCAGCGGTGGGTCCAGGAGAACGGAGGCTGAGAAACGTTTTGAAGAGAGGCAGAAGCAACGAGTAAGCAGTCTCCTCTTGAGTGTGACAGCACTCTATAGTTGTTTTCAGATGGCGCAACGAGTGGCCAAGCTTGCTGGAAAGACCCATAAAGATAGAGTCAACGAATTCAATGCTAAGCTCGAGGCACTCAGCGAGCACCACGACATTCCCAAGGTGCATAGGCAAATGTTGGCATCACCATTTTTTCTGACCCATTACTTAGGTTGGACCAGGCTAAGAACTTGGGCTTTGCGTTTGCCTATTGTATCCGTCGTTGTCTAGCGTATTACCTTCACGTTGTATCCACGTCTGTTATATGGATAACAATACAAGCTTCATTAGTCACACTGGGCCAGTGCTCGTTAGTTCAGATCGATGAACCACTTGGTGAAAACTCTCTCAATTGTGTCGTAATGAGATGCACTCTAGAATGTCGAAATTACTTCACTATGTCACTCCCACCCACTGCAGTTTGCCTCCATGCCCATGTCCTCCTCTTTCTCTGTCTCTGAGGTTCGAAGCGTATTCTGGGCCAAGATTTCCTTCCTAGCGAAATGATGGGTTAACTTGCCATCTCCCCCTCCCAAAGGTTTCAGCCAAGTCGATCTCCCATTGGAGATAAAAGGCGCCCATATGGATGTACAAACATACCTGCTTGAATCACAATTGTGAACGTTGATAGTCTACGGAGAATGTCAAGAATACAGCTGAAAATCTGCAAGGAAAATTAGAACTAGTTTTACACGAGAAGTATTCTTCATCAAGCCAAGATCGTTAATCGCCGCACCAGAACAGACGAACAAGATTTTCAGAAGAAGCATGAAGCACTGTTGAAGTTGTCCGATGGACCAAACAATTTTGTTCATCATGGATCGTGCAAGCTTTGGGCCTTCCACCGTTTCCTCTTCCACTCCAAACCGTCAAAGTCGAGATCCACTGGGAATACTCAGCTGATATCAGGGATCCCTTCAAACAACCTGTCACTGTTCGTGCTTCTGTCACCTGTTATCCCTGCTCCTCATGCAAATTCAGTGACCGTCGCACATCCACAAAGACAAAGTAGCGACTTTTTGCTCAAGCTACTGACATGTTTCGTTATACTTTGAGAAGCCTGGAATTCACCCGATACTAGGAACCCTTGAACAAGCATTACCAGGAATGCTGAATCATGGTGTATTTGAATGAACTACCGAGTCAAATTTCTCCTTAAGTTACCTCATTGACGGGTTCCTGCATGACCCATGATTGTCCGGAGAAAAACAATCGTGTTTTAATTTCTAATCATTTTCTGCAGTCAGTTCTATTGAACCTTTTTACAGCAATTGTAGTGTGTTGATTGCCGGTTTTGCCCAAGTTGGTCGCCATCTTTTTGCACACTGACTGCTCCATCAAATCGGGTTGTATCTCGTCGACATAACATCAGTTTCGGCATTAGATAACTTGTAACTTTTAAAAATCCAAAAGGGCAATAGATGTGGGAAACTTTGCCTAAATCTGTGTCGTACACCTGTCTGGTTCACGCCGTTTACTGCTATCGAAAAACGCGTTATGAAGGCAACTACGTCTGCCGCCGCGTCGTCTACACCTGCACACAATGCACCTTTACCACCCACAACCTCTGCTGCAGCTCGCTCCTCTCGCATCGCACCACACTCCCATATCAAAGGACTTGGACTCAATAATGAAGGATATGCATCTTCTGGCGCTGCTGGATTTATTGGTCAGATCGATGCCAGAGAGGTACGAAATTTTTTGAATGAAAAACAGTGCTGTGTCTCACGAAGTATTATTGTCAGGCATGCGGCGTTGTAGTTGATCTTGTTAAGTTGCGCAAATTTTCTGGTAGGGCGTTATTGCTGGTCGGTGCACCTGGAACGGGCAAAACCGCTTTGGCTCTAGCTGTTGCCCAAGAACTGGGTGCAAAAGTTCCATTCTGTCCCATGGTCGGCTCAGAAGTGTATAGCTCAGAGGTCAAAAAGACTGAGGTGCTCGCTGAAGCCTTCAGGCGTGCCATCGGTGAGTCCAAGAAATCAAGCAGAGCGGACGGCATTCCAAGATTGGATTTTCCTCTGTCCCAGTCATAGTTGACAGAGTTTGTTTTGTTACTTGATTATGTTTGATGCAAAGCGACTGGTATTGATCTCTCCAGTCCCACAGGTTTACGGATAAAAGAAACAAAAGAAGTCTATGAGGGCGAAGTCACGGAACTGACGCCCACAGAATCCGAAAACCCGCTCAGTGGATATGGAAAAACCGTCTCTCACGTTATCGTAGGGCTCAAGACTGTAAAGGGAACGAAACAGCTTAAATTGGATCCTAGTATCTATGAGGCTATCCTTAAAGAAAAGATCATTGTGGGTGATGTCATCTACATTGAAGCCAACACCGGTGCGGTCAAGGTATGTGTGAACGCTGAAAGGCAGTTCTAGGAGTTTAAACGATATGACTTTCACAGCGTGTGGGGCGCTCTGATGCATATGCATCCTCGTACGATCTTGAATCAGAAACATACGTACCTCTTCCCAAGGGTGATGTGCACAAACGAAAAGAACTCGTGCAAGATGTGACGCTAGGAGATTTGGATGCGGCTAATGCCCGGCCGCAGGGGGGCCAAGATATTATGAGCGTGATGGGTAGTCTTGTGAAAAGTGGTAGAACGGAAGTGACCGACAAACTGCGTCGAGAAGTGAATCGCGTGGTAAAAGGATATGTCGATCAAGGCGTTGCAGAAGTCGTTCCTGGAGCTGTTTTTATCGATGAGGTGATTTTCTAGACTGGCAAGGAACACGCGCATAGCTGACACGATGCGACAAGGTGCATATGTTAGATATCGAGTGCTTCACTTATTTGAATGCGTTGCTCGAGTCTCCCATGGCTCCAACTGTGATCCTGGCAACTAACAGAGGGAATGCTTTGGTAAGAGGCACCACTGACATCGTGTCTCCTCATGGTATACCTGTGGATCTTTTAGATCGGTGTGCTTGATTTTTGATGGATGAGCAATGCCTGATATCATCGTGATTAGATGTCTAATTGTCAAAACATCCACCTACAATCGCGATGAGGTTGGCAAGGTTGTTCAAATTCGTGCTCAGGTCGAAGGGCTCAAGCTCGGGACAGGGGTGCAGGAAAAGCTTGCAGAGGAGGGAGAACGAAGTTCATTAAGGTGGAATTCCCCAATCCAGGTTTTCCTGTGACTGACGTATCTACGAAGATATGTCTTACAGCTGCTTACACCGGCTTCCATTTCTGCGACCTCGGCAGGCCGGTCGCAAATTGAGCTAGAAGATATCAACGAGATGAGAGAACTCTTTCTAGACGCAAAGACCTCTGCACGAAATGTGGGAGAAGGAGGATTCAGCGGAGGGGTATCACTATAATACATCACCCGGTGGTGTCTTGTATTTGGTAAGTGGCCTGTGCACTCATCATTTATCGTTTTTCGTTGATACCTTACCGGAGATTGATGTAACCAGCACCTTTGTTGTAAATCTACTCTTGAAGCTGTTATAAGCAGGCATGTTTGATTTTCAGTCCCTTAGATGAAATTGAAATCTGGTTATCGGTTTGTGTCATCCGCCAGGTGTTGTTGCCACTAGGGGAAAGTTGATCAGACTGTATGATTCATACTATCAATGCTCAGAGTTGGTATGAGCTTCGTTGTCTGTGTGCTGAGTGTCTTTAAATTAGTGTAAAGATCGCGCTTTGTTCAGCGGATAACATAACAATCATTGGACAGCACAAGTAATGGAAGAAAAACTATTTAGTGTATTGTAATATATTTGGTCCAGGATATAAAAACGATTATGACTTAAGAGTCCACCATCATACCGCGTTTCTTCATTCATCACTAACTACACCAGGGGTTAACTTCGGGCGTGTTTCAGTTTTCTTCTCATTCCAACCTCTCCTTCTTCGCTATGGCAGCTCCTGGCATAAAACCTGAGCGAAGGGGACATGTTTGTCCACCGTCGGGTGCGATGCATCCATCCGGCAGATGGGAATCTTTGTTTGTATATACCTTCATTCTCAAGTTCACCGACTTGAAAGAAAAGACCCCTGGATTTGAGAATCCGATGGAGTGAGTAACTAAGTCTTCTGGCTGCTGTGCTATTTGTATTAGCTGGTCAATTGTGGTACGGCTATTTTGATCATTGGTGTTTGTCTTCTAGTTTCGAGGACGCCCTGTTGTCGCGCGAACCAAATGACATACTTACAAGTATTCTGAGTCGATTCATTCTAAATCTCAAACCACAAACCCGGAACCTCAGGTAAGATGATCTTGTCGCGTTACGTTGTAAACTCATTAAACGAATGTCTATACGTGTGCCCTGCCTTGACGCGTGCTTCAAAACTCCTCTAGTACGGATCAAATTTCGACGACGTTAATAGGTGTATTGTCCGAGTACTTGAAAACGAATGAGCGGACAGTGTTTTGGAGCGATGACGTTAAAGCAAATGTAGACCCATTTCAGAGTATGGAATCTGGATTCTTCGCAGCAGATTGGCAGATCAAGGTACGTGTTAGTGATTCTGTTTCTCTTTCCATCGTTAACTCCGTCCTTTAATTCTCTCTAGTTGGATATACTGCGGGAACTTGTCGAACTACAGCTTGGGCATTCTCAAGAGGTGAAAGCGGCTATAGATCGTGCGTGGGGCATAGTGCATAATAAGCATAAGAAGGGCACTTCTGTTCCTGCTTTCTCATGCTCGACACGTGAAGAGCTAGATTTCCTGCCTTTCGGTATGGACCATAAGAGGGAGAGATATTGGATCGTTGATGGTCTGTGGACTTCCGAATTGTTTACTTTCTGCACCATCATCTCGTGAACGCCATGGACCCTTTGATTTTACTGCCATTACCATCTGTTCATTGCTCTGATTCATGTCTAGATTCACCACGGGTCTATACATCTACGAATCCCTGGAGGTTGACTGCGTCGTTCAAGGCTGTTTCGTCGACACGGGAGGAGTACCTTGCAGTTATAGACTATCTCAAAGCCATACTTCCAGTGTCAAAAGGGAAGAAAAGACCCAAGAACGAGCAAAATCATGCGGATCTGATCCACAAATTGGAACAGAGGGTTGACACAATAGATCAGGAACTCAATGTAAGTCTTCTTATCCTGTGTGCTATTTCTTCTTTTCTACCCCTAATCATCCGAACCATTCTCATCAACTCACAAACTACATTTCCCTCTGCTTTGCGCAGTATTTTTTTCATGCCTATTGGGTTTTGGACATTGGCTATGCACCCAAAGGGCTTACTTGACTATTCCCTGAATAAGTAATTCCTCTTTGATCTTACATTGCCGATAGCGAGTGGCCAAAGTACGCAAGAAGATTGAAAAGAATAAAGTTTGGATTGCACAAGCCGAACTACGCTCAACAAGAACCCGAAGGCAAGCTCAGAAACCGGATTATGTGTACTACAGTCAGGAGAGCGAGGTGAGTCAACATATTATGCCTCGTCTATATGAGCTTTGACCAGAAGAAAATGTTCAGGATGAGGATGAATACCAGTTCCAGGAGCAAGAAGATGAAGATTTTGATGAGGAACGAGGAAAAAATAAGCGCCAGGAGGCTGCCGTAGTAACACGACGCTCAATGCGTACAGCTGTGCTGAATGCTCATGGAAAGAGAGAGAGTTCCGCAGACTCGAATGTCGGCAGCTGGAGAGGAGAACGTCGGTCAGCACGACTGGGTTTCCAGGACCCCTTTGAATCCGACAAGCGACCTCCAAAAAGGTCACGGACAGAGGAAAGCACGGCAAGTGGTGGATCAGTTGATGCCAATTTAACTTCCACAATCCAAAATCATAACGACAGTAACGTAAATGAAAATGGGATGAGGAAAGACAAGTTGAAAACAACTGGAGCTGCAGCTTTGAAGCCAACCGAGATGATCGTGGAGCAAGTAGCGGGGAAGAAAAAATCCAGATTTTGGATTTATGCTATTGA
>Ga0153922_1000856_pt1 | contig 11494 bp, 18 predicted proteins | sample TSNJ006MetaG_FD_104723 | JGI IMG/M metagenome (GOLD analysis project Ga0153922, IMG submission 104723) | Attine ant fungus gardens microbial communities from New Jersey, USA - TSNJ006 MetaG | ecosystem: Host-associated > Fungi > Mycelium > Unclassified | place: USA: New Jersey, Brendon T. Byrne...
CTCATCCTCTGAAGATGAGTCGTGCAGTGGCACGCTAGGGGACCAAGGACGAGCCGTAAGATGAGGCGGTGAAGCTACTTCATTACCCTCACCCGATTCTTTCGAGATGCCGTGAGCCTCTACTGCAATATTTGTACTATTGTCATTATCTGAATCATCTGAGTCAATGACAATCACATCCGAGACATCGAACGAAAGTGTGAGATTGTCGGACTGTTTATGTGCGGCTCGTTTTTGCCTTTTTGGAAAAGTACTCGTACTTTGAGGGGAGGACTTCCGCTTGGAAAGAGGAGAGTTTTGTGATAGTTGAGATGGCTGGTGGGTCTTCTGCTGGGCAGCCTGCGCTGCCTTTCGAGCAGCTATAGCACTGATCATCCAAATCTGAGATGGAAAATTTATCAAACAAGGATAAATATGGGGTAGTGGCTGAATATTTCAGTGTACCGAGAATCATCCCGTGGCAAATTATTCCTGACATTCAGGCCTTTGATGTCAACGGACACACGATAACAGGAAATAAGCCCTTTGTATATTGAGTGAATCTTTGGTACCTTAACTAGCCGCAGCGGACCTGGGACTTTATTGACGCGGCTTACAAAGATAATAACATCATGTGGAACCCCCAGTACTCGTGAAAGCCGAATCATACTGCGTGTACCCAATATCAGCCTTTATGTCTTGTTTTCCTCGTAGTCAGACCCCGTTCATCGGCATTCCACACCCTCCTTTTCTCACAATAACCATAGTTGCTCATACACATGTTGATCAGGAGTTGCTTAGTCAGCGATATTGGTATCATGACAAACTCAACCAAGGCATACTAATTACCACCATAATGACTCCCAAACAACAGCCGTTCGTGCAGCCTGGAGTATATCTTAATGAATTTCTGCCATCATTCTGGCAGAGACAAATTAATGCAGCAGAGCAGGAGACGCCAGATTACCGGCACCCGCTATTACCATTGGCACGAATCAAAAAGGTCATGAAAAGTGATCCTGATGTAAAGGTACGAACATGATTGGTTACCGTTCGTACAATACTAAAGTAGTCTAATTAGATGATAGCTGCTGACGGTGCGTGTTCTTTCATCTTCGGCTCCAGTGCCGCTCCCTGACCTGCATATTCGTCTGCCATGCTGTCTTCTAAATAGCCCCAATCCTGTTCTGTAAGGCATGCGAAAGTACGTCCTATGGTGGTTGATCCACTCCGAAAAGGTACTTAGGCTCCTTTTAGTATTTATCTCAGAAATTACCGCCAGGGCCTTTATTATTGCCGATTCAAACAAACGGCGAACTCTGTCAAGGTCTGACATTGCCAAGGCCCTCAGCAAGTCTGACCAGTTCGATTTCCTCATTGACATCGTGCCTCGGGAAGAGATGCCCTTGCCTGGCTTTCTTTCAAATACCAATGGATCTGGAGGGAAGAAGACGGCGTCAACAGCAACAAAGCGTGAGACTGTACGCTTGTCTATATTGTTTTTTGACCTTCTTCATTTTCATTGCCATTGTAGAATTCAACGCACACTGAGATTCAATCCAATGAGGTCTCTTTGGGTACGCCAAGTCGTAATGCCGAGGTTCTGGATCAGGTAAGCCTATTGCTATTGTACGAACAAAATCTCAACGTCCTGTATGCTCAGCTTCAGAGCCTCCTGGAAGATTCGACCTCCTCCTAAAAGACTCTCTTCCCCGTCGTGAGTATTTGGTGGGGCATCAGTATGGTTCGAATCGCACGCTGTCTTCGAGAAGGGCTTGATTCTGCTTCATGAGATAGATCGTTAAGCCGGAAACATGTACCGTAGAGCAACGACACACGTTTCCGGCTCCAACGTGCCTGTTTTGCATATGAATATAGGCAGTGAACTCGGGGTGTATTGATAGCCGGACAAGATAGGCCTTTTTCCTTACCCTGTACTAGTGTGTAAACTCATCATCAACATTTATGCCTGGGCTTACGGTATGACCGAAGAGCACGATGCTCAATGAGATAGAGTGTATTGTCGTCTCAGACCTTTTTTTATGTCAACTTCAATTTTTTGTTTTCTGTTTTCCAGAGAGCTTACCTGTTCTGACATGTCCTGACTCACTCTATATTATAAACTACAACTGGGGAGGGTCAGTCAGCTCTGTGGGCAGTGGCTCCGCGTGCGTAGAGAGTGTACTGCAATGTTCCTTAACGAGAGGGCGGACCATTTTGGAAGTCTTAATTTGGCTATTAGTAATGGGTTTGCATTACACTCCTAAATTCTCCTACGGGAAGTCACCCGATACCTGATGCGAAGATCTTCATTCCCTTTTTTGACTCGATAGCTAGCTTCGCCACTCATCACTAAGACAAATTGCAGCCATGGTTGGTCCAGACTGACATATCGGCAACGACACTGCTGATAAAGCGATCTTTCTTCAAAGACGTATCGAGATATCTTTTGTGATCTTTTGTTTGGCTCCTATCTTGAGTATGCTACCGTTACATCTTTCCTTGGAACACTGAATCAGTAAAACAAAGGCAACCGTACCCAAATTGACACCTGGAGTGTGTAACTGTTGGAGCAAGCCTCCAAAGAAGACTTGTCTGGATAGTATCCCCTTTGAGAACTGTCAAAGAGTCCAACCCAGAGCCTCATTGCTTCTCACTGCTTCCCTCCTCGCCTCTTGAAAACTCTATTGGATGTTGGTCGTTACCCCTATTCTCTAATAGTCAGTGCGGCTAGTAGGCTATCAGACTCAACATCAATCTCCAGTCCAGAACTCCCCTGCAGGCCGAATGACTTACTGTGTCATCAAGTCGTCATCCTTGCATTCCCTGCTTCATTCTCAACTTGACTAGCTGCTCTGCCAATATTCAAGGAACTTCCTGACCAGGCTATCCTCCTTCCCAACATGTATTCCGATTCTATGCATGAAAACAAGTCATGACTTGTCACCTACTAACGCACATGAACCAAAACAAAAAACATCATAAGATTCTGGTCAACCAAGATATCCATTCTTATATACAGCCTCAAAACTACAGTATCTCCAAAGAAATCCCCATATACCATACCCTATGCTCTAGACGATATAACTTGCATCCACCCAGCTGGCATAGTCACTCCCAACAGCACTGGCGATTGTATAAGCAGCGGCTTGGGAAGCTGAAAGAACTGTAGCGAAGCTTGGACGAGAGGCACCGCTGACGCCGCCACCAGAAGTATTGTAGTCTGCAAGAAAGACATGGTCAGTGTTGGGAGTCGCAGTACTCCACTCCGACCAGAGCGCAGGGTTAAACGTGGCGGTGACGACCGTATTCTTGAAAACAACTCTACAAGGTAGAAGGTAAGTTTTTGGTTACTTCGTGAAAAATTCGACATACTTGGCATAATCTAACGAACAAAGACAGAGGATTATCAGTTCAGGTGCTGGGTAGCTTGTAAATAATGACAGCCTCACTGCTCCATGGTCGCCCAAAATACTGGCGAGAAGTGGCGTTTGCAAAGGCACCAGAAGCTGTTACAATAGTATTTTCATTGAACACGTCTGGAAAAAAAGAGGCCGAACGGAGTGAACTAAGGAACTCGAAAGTTTTCATCAAAACTCACAACTGGTGCTATCATCGGAGCTTCGTCCACTAGCGGTCACATATCCGGCACCTTTGACACCAATGGTGTTTCCACCAAAGTACGCCTGACCTCGTTGTCCAAATATGAAGTCAGTAGCACCCTGACAGAAAAAAACCAATTCAGCTCCACAAAATACAGATCAATCAAGAGACCTGCCTCGATATAACCTCGCAAGTAAACCTGGGCACCCTGCTCTGCGAGGAGTGTATCTTGATAACCATACAGTCCACACGCATAAATCCCGACACGATTTCCGTATTGGCTGAGAGCGATAGCCTGAGAGCCAACACCAAAGGTATTTTTCACGTTGACGTTGTACATGTTGAAATTGTCTTTATGTATGCGAAGAGTGCCGCTTGCGTCATCGGAACCTGCTTTCCCAGCATCAAGGCCAAATTGGATCGTTGCCTGATTACTCGTGTAGGTGGAAGTGTCGGTAGTATACCCATATATCTAAGTTGAAGCATCGAATTGGTCACAGTGGACATGAAAGAAGGGGGAAAAGACTATACAGTCAGAGGCCCCGAGCGTGTGATAGAGACCTGCTCAGTATATGTCCCAGGATAGATGAATATAGATTGAGAAGTACTGTCATTTGGGAGGGAGTTGACAGCAGCCGAGACGGTAGAAAATTCCCCTGAATTGGTGGTCCCAGCTCGGACAACCTTGGCCCCTGCCGGCGGGCTTGTACGTGAAGCGGCATAAGCGACACGAAGAAGCAAGAGACAAGTGGTAAGGTAGCTGAGAACACGAAACATCTTGATCAATGTTGAAAAAAGCTGTAGGCAAATCGGCTTTTATGTGAATTGTCATCGTGGACGAACAGAAGTTTATCCGCAGTTATTTTCTAGACAACCAGCTACAGCAACGGTGTTCACACAGAGTCAGCTGAACAGCTCAACCGATGATCACGGGAAGGTTTTGGAGCACGGTCCGGCTCTTGCTCTCGACCATTCAATTGGCCAATTTCACGAGTCTATACACTGGAGCGACAGAAGAATTTGCCGCGTGCCGTAGCGAAGACATCTACAAGTGGTTATACTTTTTAAAGATCTCCCATTCAGTCGATCTCTCGTGAATGGCATAATTTAGACGTCATTGGTTCTTTTCAAAACTCGTCTGGTGACAAAGATCCGAGGCCAAAATCCCTGTGTCTGGCAAATAGTCATAGCAGTTGTATTCAAGCAGAATATAAGTTTAAGCGAAGTAACTCATATCTACCCAGTTTGCAAAGTCACTTCCTACGGCACTGGAGATAGAATATGCGGCTGCCTGTGAGGATGAAAGAACAGTAGCAAAACTCGGGCGAGAAGCACCGGCAACACCACTTCCGGTGGTATTGTATTCAGCAAATAGGATGTGATCGGTATTAGGAGTGCTATCACTCCACTGAGACCATAGCGCTTTGTTGAAAGGAGCTGTGACAACTGTGTTCTTGAAGATCACTCTAAATCAAGTAGTTAGAAAGAGATATTGGATCTAATGAGCTCTCGCATACTTCGCATAATCTGAAAGCCGTCGTTATTAGTTCGTTTGAGCTGAGTTAAAAGTTGACTTACCACGCCATGGCCGCCCAAAATACTGGCGGCCGGTGACATTTGAGAACGCATCAGGTGCTGTGATGATAGTGTTTGCGTTGAAGACATCTAGAACAAGTTGATGATTGCCACCTTCAGACCCAAGTTCAACTCACAGCTAGTATCATCGTCAGAATCACGACCACTTGCGGTCACCCACCCCGGACCTTTGACCCCGATTGTGTTCCCACCAAAGTACGCGAGTCCACGCGCACCGAAGATGAAGTCGGTAGCACCCTGTAGTCATATGTTGCTAAATAAGTGCATACCAAGAAAGGTAAGCGATTTACTTCAATGTACCCCTGGAGATAGACTTGTGTCCCGTCGTTGACAAGGAGGGTATCTTGATAACCATATAAACCACAGGCATAGATACCAACGCGGCTTCCGTATTGACTGAGAGCGATAGCTTGCCCACCAACGCCGTATGTGTTCTTCACATTGACGTTATACATCTTAAAATCATCTGTATGGATACGGACAGTGCCGCTTGCATCGTTTGATCCAGCACTGCTAGCTGGGATTCCAGCTTGAATGGTGACTTGATTGTTTTTGTAGGTGGACTCATCGGTTGTATATCCATAGACCTGATTCGTTCAAGTCAGTCTCGAAAGCCCAAAGTTGGAGAGGTCAGGTATGTACTGTCAAAGGCCCGGAGCGAGATATGTATACTTGCTCGGCGTAGGTCCCAGGGTAAATAAAAATTGTCTGAGAGCTCCCGTCGTTGGGCAAAGAGTTCACAGCAGCTGAAAGGGTAGCAAACTCTCCAGGATTAGAAGTGCCGGCGCGGACAACCTTTGCTCCGGCAGGTGGACTAGTGCGGGCAGCGGAGCCAATGTTGAAAAGGGAAAGACAAAAGATAATGTAGGCAAATACAGGTGTCATTTTTTGGACGGTTTCCCCTAAATCATCATTGTGTAGGCATATTATATGCATTACCGAGGTCCAAAAGCACCGCTCTCAATATACCGTATCCTAAGCCCTTAGCGGTCAGCTGGGACGAGTACTTTTGTGCTATTGACGGCCCGGCCGCTTGACCTGCGGCCGCTGACGTGAAGTGCGGAGAGCATGATCATCTCATGCTTCTGAGAGGGTCACAGCTCTTGAGGTTCTGTTTCTAGGGATCAGCTTCGGGAGTTAAGTTCGGATAAATAGTCACGTGATGCCTTAACAAGCTGTGAGGAAATACACATTAGGCTTGTGCCTGGCTGTGCCATAGCACAAAGAGTCAGCAGAAGGCTTTGTATCATAGTGATCATTGTCATACTCGGCAATGTCGTTGAGGATGTCAAAGGAAAACCCGACCTGAGAGGCACAGCTTAAGCTCAATAGAGTTCCTGTTGACAGAGTGGGCACTGTTCTGGCATGATGAAAAGCGTGACGTTGGTCAGCTCCTTGCCCAAATTGGGTAATAAGAGCAAATTGTACAAGATCGTCGTCCTGAAGGACAAATTACCAGTTATGTTTATATATTCAATTGTAGAATACACCGTAGAGTATATATATAGAATTATCATTCTCAGAAGTGACTTTGTCGTTATCTTCGAAAGTAGCCAAAAACACCATGAGTGGCTATGCAGCGCCCTGAAAGTGGCTAAAATCATGTGGGGTAGTAATATGAAGCTATTTCCCAAGATAATGCAGGTCAAGTGAATCATTTTGCGGTACTGTCATCAAGCATCACATGCCAGAATACTGGTATGATGTATAATGACAAGTATTGCACAGCTTGCAATAGCTCAGGGTGATTCGAGAGAGGTGAATTTATCTTGATGTGCGTGTGACATAGTGACGTCACATCTGGGGAGTGTTGCTACGTGAATTGCATTTTTCCTCAGGCCATGGAATAAAGTTTGCACTACGCTCCTAGATTCCTACGGCAAGTCATCCAGTGTTTCGTTCCTACATTCCGAAATGTCTCGGAATGTAAGTAATTCTTCGTTCCGAGGCTTTGTGGGTGTCCTAGTCCATTCTAACAGGGCCGTTGTCTTTGTCAGGTGGTGAGGCTATGCTTTAAGCGAGTCACCCTGATTACCTAGGTAACATCAGCGCATTGGTATTTAAACGCATGATTTTTGCCACAGACAATGTACCGACCAAGACTCGTAAAGCTTCACCGAGCGACTAAGGGCAGGCACACACGTAATCACAGGTGAGAACAAGTTGTGACTCTCAGTTTATTTATTCTTCTCATCACATATCAGCTGAACTCTGCTAAATCTCAATTCTTGAACTCACATAACAATGGCCTCTATCGTCGGTGAAGCTACCACCATTGTCGGAGATGCCTTTGAAGCCGGGGACGAACCTCACTTGAGTACAAAAGAACATCCTCATAAGCCAACATCTTCTAGCGCTGTCAAGGGCAAAGGCAGAGCGGATCAATTTGTGGCAACGATGGATTACACCCTCGAAGAACGCCCATTCTTCATCAGGATCGGAAAGGACGGCGTCATAGCTGCATTAGAAAAATTAGATCAACAGCTCGTGCAGGTGAGTTCACGTTATCTATTTCATAGATGTTCGCTGAAGAAGCTTTGTCTGCTAAAGGCTGGCCGGAATAATGTTCTCTCGACGAAATTGCCAACAGATTGGGCTGGGAAGGAGGTCATGCCTGGCCGAGTAGGACTGATTAACCATGGGTGTGTTTCAAGACATATCATATCACTTCATCCTTTCCTTATGCATCATTAGTGGTCTACCAAAGCTTTTGACTCGGCCTGGTCGATACCCTGGCTTCCCTCTACGAAACTGGTGGGCTCGCTCTTGGTGCGGAACGGTTGGTGTTTCGGATACCGTCATCGAGTTCCAAGGAATTACCATCGTGCAAGTCTCACAAAATCAAGCGGCAGTCGTTTCCGATCCACAGAACCATATTTTCGTCATCAAAAACTCAGGTTTTGTCACTTTTGCAATAGAGGGCACTTACGATGTGTTATCGATCGTCGATATGACCCATTTACCTACAGCGGTTACAGATCCGCTTACCAAAGCTACGTTGGGGTGGACGCACGAAGTGAAGATGAAGAGTAAGATTGGTGCAGGTGGGAGTAAGGATTATGTTGTTGCCACTTTGTAAGGAAATTTAGCCGACCCCTCGCCTAATGCATCTGAGTTGACACCATTTCCAGCTTGAATATCCCAGCAAGCAATTGCGCTATCCTGCAAAGGGGTGATAACCTTCTGCTACTTGGTGCTGGTCAGTCCGTGATCACCAATCCTAATGTCACTCTCCGTGGAATATACACTCTCGGAGAAAACCAGATTGAGATGCCCACGAAGGACATGTTCGTCCTTTTTTGTTTCGACCATTCGTCTATATTAAGTTTTGTAGTTTTACCCGCGACCAGGTCCCAGTCAGCTTGAGGATATACCTCAAGTGGCAATTGACCGAACCCCTCAAGCTCGCAACACATGGATATGCTACCCCATATGAGGCGCTCCGAGACAAAACACAATCTATCCTGACGCAAATTGTTGCTCACCTTGACTATTCTGCAATGGTACGACACAATGAACCCATTCTGTCTTTAAGTTCTTTTAACGTCTTGTAGATTAAGCAGCGGTCCCTCGGGCCAGACAACATGGAAGATGGAACGGATGCATCGTCTGCGTTCCTGGATGCTCTGAGGACGAGGGCTATGGACGAGATGCTCGAGGCTTCGCTTGAATATGGGATCATCCTGAAGGATCTAGGTGAGCAGTACTCCCAGCGTGCCCTGTATCCACACTGACATCCCTCAAAGCTGTCATCGATCGTCAGTTCAAGGGTGAAATTGCCCATACAATGGATAAGTTAACGAGTCAGCGAATCACTGATTTTATCTTGTGAACTTTATCTGACTCTCCGATTTAGCTCGTGCTCTGCAAGCTCAAGTTGAAGCCGCCAACGTTGATAGAGAGAACAGTAACAGAGTCAAACAAGAAGAAGGCGCTCTTTCTGTGGCTCGTATCAAGGCTCAGACAGCTAATACTCAAGCCGACTCGGAAGCTTACCGTGTCATTGCCGCAGCTCAGGCGGAAGCAGAGAGGACTCGGATTGAAGCTGGAGCGCAGGCTGAGGCCACGCGATTGGCAGCTGAGGCAGAGGCTGCAGCTATACTTACCAAGGCCGAAGCTGATGCTCGAGTTGAGGACCAATTTGCTAGGCAGATGGAGTTGCAAAGGATCGAAGTTTCCAAGGTCAGGGCATATGGAGATAGGACGATATTTGTTCCCTCGGATGGACCTGGAGCGCGAATGGGCAATTATTTGGCTATTGGAATGGCAGCTGGTCTTGGTGCTGATGATCATCGGGCGACTTAGGTAGATTATTATGAGAAGATGATACCCCCCAAGCTGAATACAACTTGGTATTTCCCGTTTTTGATAAACAGATCCGGCGTCGTATTTTTTGTGCATACTTTACATTCAGTTTCGTCATACAAATATAGCAGCTTAATTTCAGGCGTTTAAATAATCCTTTTTTGTGCAAGCACTACTTGTTTTCACTAAGTCAATATGTTAGTAGACCTGGCTGAAGTCTCGGCCACATTGGAAAACAGCATTTCAATCCTGGTAATTTGTTAGAAAAAATGGACGGCTCATCACGCTGATATTACTCACAATGGTGTGTTTACTTACCCTGATCACTTGCAGGTAATCCATGACTAGGATAACCCTAAATGAAGGTACAGGTCCTTCACCTTGAGGGGATCCTCAGAGAACAGAATGAGGATGCTCTGAAGGGGGTTATATAACAATAAAGAAATAAGAAATGTATTAGTACAAATGTGATATAGACAGGGCAGAGGGAAATACTGATAGCTACCTTGTGGTCAGTTTTAGCAAAACTCTACATCTGCATAGTGTTGTCATCAGATGTCCAATTCAAGCATGTGAATATGTGACCCCTGAGGTGGCGTATACTCACTCACGCGCCATACTCATATCGATTTTTTCTTGTGTGTTCATGGATAGCTTTGACATGACTGACAGCATCTGGAGTCACGACGTCAAGAATTGAAGGTTCCAAACAGCGACAAATAGGATGTGAGGTGGCATGGCAACGGACTGAAAATTCATGGGGAGAGGGAGGGGCGTTTGTTCTCCCTAATAATCAAAAAATGGGCTCTATTGTGGAAAGTAAGTTTGGGATCAGAATTGAGGACAGCGGTGATTACTGAGCGCGGCTTATTGCAGCTCCATCGTGGTCTCTGCATTTTGATACCCAGTCCTCGGCATCTCCCTTCCCGTCTCCATCATCCTCTTTCCTCTCCCCTCCCGTCCTTCATGCCCACGAGTTTGCTATAAGACCTCCTCCCCGTAAAAAGTCTACCTCGGACATCGCCACCACTCAGCCTCTATCCCCGGACAGCACATCGGCGCCAAATTCTCAGACCATAATAACTGGAGATACTACATTATCGCCGGATTCTACTTCTGACTTACAACCATCGCCCATCATGGATATGCATTCACCCACACTGACGTCGTTACCATTTTCAACTGCTGGATCCACTACAGCTGAAATGCTCGATGTCCAACTGCAAGCCCGGCCTACCGACAACTCGACACTGCTCACACAGACACAACCACCGCCATTCTCACCCAACTCACCCTCTCTCTCCTCAACACGTCCAGCACCTCTCTCACCTGCAGCTAGCCGCCGGACTTCGACGATCTCAGCACTTTCGTCGAAATCTGTCGCGAGTGATCCTCTCAGTGTGAGCAGTTCTCGGAGGCAAAGTAAAAGAAGTAGCAGTGGACTCGGTGGGCTCAGTCTGATGTTGAGTTCTGCATCTGGAGCAGGAGCTGGTATGGGGATCGTGAACAGGCAGTCGATGCTCAGCGCACTCAACATGGACGGCGGGACGCAGACCGAAGAGGACGAAGACGTAGCAGCAAACGTCAAAACGCCCACAGCCGCCACATCCTCGCCCTCCGTCGCTCGTACCGCCGCTCCTATCTCAGCGACAGACTCAACTCCCAATCAATCCGTGACACCGTCACGAAAGCATCGCCGTTCGACCAAAATCAAAATTCACATCCGGGATTTCGCATTCAAAAAATCAGACGATAGGTATCGCGGCGTAGGTTCCGATGTACCCAAACCCAACCGTTTCGCTCGCTTGAACAAGAAACTCGGGGGGTCGAAGAAAGTCCGACCGTCATCCAAGCGATGGAGTACTGCGTCCGACTCTCCCGGAATGGCGGGTAGTGACGGCGGTGGTGAAGCTAAAGAAAGCAAAGAGCGTCGTGGGTTTTTCCGTACCAAGTTGTTTGATGATGAGGATGAGGATGAGGATGAGGATAATGATGATGATGATGTGGATGA
>Ga0153922_1000857_pt1 | contig 11465 bp, 11 predicted proteins | sample TSNJ006MetaG_FD_104723 | JGI IMG/M metagenome (GOLD analysis project Ga0153922, IMG submission 104723) | Attine ant fungus gardens microbial communities from New Jersey, USA - TSNJ006 MetaG | ecosystem: Host-associated > Fungi > Mycelium > Unclassified | place: USA: New Jersey, Brendon T. Byrne...
CATCAGCTCCTTGAAATAAGCCTGAATTTTTCAAAACATGAGAAGCTGTTTCAAAAAATTCTTATTGTCATCAGAGCTACCCGATGTTTTCACGACCTCTTGCTATTACGATAATCTTGCTTATGCTGTCTTTTTTCGAATAACGAACAGGTCAGGTGCTTTGTCTTTATCTCCCTTTTTCAGGGTCGGAGAATAGGGTTAGTCCTTTGATTATTCGTACATAACACGCATTCATGATTACTGATGATTTTTTCCTTATTTGATCTATGTGGCAGTCGAATACAAAAGTAAGAATGTAAGTTGAATCAAAAAATGCTATAATTTTCTTTGTGAATCACAGGAACCCTTTTTATAGCAAAATTTAAGAAGAAAGTAGGAGCGAAGTGAAACAAATAAAAGAGACTATCCGCAGTAATAAAAAAATTTTAGTTCTTATTTCTACCTATGTTATCATGGTTGTTTTAAATTTTTTGACACCGTTAATTGCGGATGATATTGAGTATATGTATAAAACAAGTAGTTTTTCATCTATTTTGCATGATGAATACACACAATATATGACGTGGACGGGAAGATCTGTTGTCCATATCATTGCACGTTTGTTTTTGTTGATGCCTAAAACAGTATTTAATTTGGTCAATCCATTGATCTATGTTTTATTGACATTATTGATTTATAAAATGACCACAAAAGATAATACTACGTTTTATTCCTTCAAATATTTTTTAATTAATGTATTTTTATGGTTATTTGTCCCAGCTTTCGGTCAAACGATTTTATGGGAAACTGGTGCTGCTAACTATTTATGGGGAGGCATCATCGTTGTCAGTTTCCTATTTCTTTACCACCGCTATTATGAGAAAGAGCAAGAACTGTCTTTTAATCCTATAGTAAATAGCATATTGCTACTCATTTTAGGAATTTTAGCTGGCTGGTGTAATGAAAACACTTCTGGTGGGATGATCTTGATCGTTCTTGGCTACCTCTATTTTTATTATCAAAAGAAAAAGCCTTTACGACCATGGATGTTCACAGGATTGTTAGGAGCAATTTTTGGCTTATTCATGATGGTAACAGCCCCTGGAAATGCTGTTCGAGCTACTTATTTTGCTCGTAGCCAGTGGTCTTTACCTCGGAAATTGTATTCAGGTGTTTTTTCAATCACAAAAACGCTATATGAAAATAGTTTAGCTCTTTTTGTGTTGATGGCGATTCTGATCGTGTTGGGAATTTTCTTTAGTAAACACAAAGAATGGTTGAGACTATCCTATATCTATCTCTTTGCAGGGATAGCCACGATCTATGTATTATCTCTTTCACCAGCTGGACTTGATTGGGGAAGATCATTTTTTGGTGGTGTTTTATTTATCATTATGGCGATGGCGTTTGAATGGCCAGATAAAGTGTTGAAATCTACCCAGGGAGCGTTTTATGGGGTGATTAGTGGCGTATTGATTACCCAATTTCTATTTACTTTTGCTTTAGGAGTCAATGACATAGCACTTTCTTATAGAGAGATCAATCAACAATACCATTACGTCAGAGAGCAAAAAAAACAAGGGAATTTGAATCCGGTGATTGCCAACTTTACGATTTATAACCAAACTGGTCATACTGCTTACTCGGGAGGACTATCCCACGTAAAAACGGATATAACGAAACAAGTCAATCGAGCGAATGCAAAATATTTTGGTTTAGAGTCCATTCATTCAGTACCAAAAGAGGCTTGGGAAACAATCTATCAACAGGGAGATCCAAAATGGATGAGTATTTGGAATGCTAACGCCTATTTTGAAGCATTAAGTCAAACTGATCATTTGGTTGTGATGGCAGGTGCAGGAGACAAGACACAAATGAACCAACAGTTAGCTGAAGAGGTCCGTAAGCTGTTCCCTGAATTTAAAAATGGGGATTCAGAAAGTTCTTGGAATTTTTCGGGTATCCGTCTGTTAGGAAAAAATCCTGAATTTTCACAGACAAAGAACTATACTTCTGTTAGCCAAGAAATATATGGGAAAGAGATCTCAGTATCTTCAAGTTTTACACCATATGCTGACCAACAGTTTGCTGCGATAAAAGTGGGCGATATAAATGTTGCAAGAAATAAAACGGGCATAAATATTGCTGTTTTGTCAAAAGAAGGAAAAATAGTAGATGCTGTTAATATTCAATTAACTGGTGATAAACTAACCCTCTCAAGATAGAAGAGAGAAAATAGTAAGAAAAACGAGACTACTAAAAGGATCACTCTTTTTGGTAGTCTCGTTTTTTAAAGAAATTTTTTGGACAAGCAAAAACCTCAACCATTTTGACTAACTAATGATTGAGGTTTTATTTCAATCAGGGCGGACTTCGTGCAGTTGTTTGACACGCCCGCCGATCGATTTAGCAAAAGCTTCTGATGCTTTTTTTTCTTTGAAAATCAATAAGTTATCTGGATTTTTTTCTCTTGTGCGGCAGCCTGTTTTATCAATGTAACCGTGCAATACTTTCACAACATACATGATGATCACCTACTTTTTATTTTATTATACGGATGAATCAAGCCAACACAAGAAAAAAGGTAGCTTTTTTGATTTTTTTTAAGAAAATCCGTAATGGAAATGCTAAAAAATACAAGAGGTAAAGACTATTCTTCAGCTATCCAACTGTGCATACTCGTGGAATAAGCGATCTAATGCGGGGGTTACCCGTTCAAGTTTGGTTAACTTCTGATTGTTAGCGAGTAAAAAACAATGCTTGCTAGAGCCAGTTGTTCGTAATTTTCCGTCATCTAAACCGTAGATTTCATAACTAAAATTTAATCTTGTGCCACTATATTGTTCGATTTTAGGCAAAATACGAACAGTTTCACCATAACGAATCATTTCTTTGTACTGGCAAGTGACTTCTAAAACAGGGATGATCACCCCTAGTTTTTCAATTTTTGTATAGCTGAAACCTAAATGATCCAATAAAGCAACACGAGATTCTTCCATCCAACGGATATAGTTGCTGTGGTGGATGATCCCCATTTGATCGGTTTCATAGTAAAACGGCCCACGGATGTACCCAGTAAATTTTTCCATGATTAAAACTCCTTGTTTCCTTCTTTTTTCTGACTAAAATAGTGCATCCATTGAGGGATTGCTTGACTGATTTGTGTCGGTAAAACAACATATTGTTTTTTTGCCAGTTGATCCCCAATAAAACTATGCAGGTAGACAGCAGCTGCGATTGTTTCGTCGTTTTTAGGAAATTGTGCCAAGAATCCAGTGATCATACCAGCTAATGTATCACCAGTACCTCCAGTGGCCATTGCGGCAGAGCCGGTGGAATTTTGATAACAGTCTTGTTGTCCGTAGATCGTGGTTCGATGACTTTTTAAAACAATCGTTGCGCCTAATTCTGTTTGCTGCTTGCGGTTGTTCTCAGGTGTTTGTTGCTCGATCTTGAGTGAGCTTACTCTTTGCCATTCCATTTGATGAGGAGTCATGACGGTTTGTTCGGGAAAATGGAGAGTTAGCTTTTCTTTAGCGAATAATGTTAATGCTGAACCGTCCATCACTAACCACTGATGGCTTTTTTGATGTGCTAAAGTGAATGCTAATAATTCTAAACTCAATGATGAGTCCCCTAATCCTGGACCAATCAATAGAACGTCTGCCGTGTCCATCACTGCTAACAGTTGTTCTTTTTCTTGCCAGTCGATGCACATTGCTTCAGGTAAATGCGTGTGAAGCGGCGCTTGATTCCGCTGGTCTGTAGCAACAGTCGTTAATCCTGCGCCACTGTGAACAGTCGCTAATGCACTCATGATGATCGCACCACCAAATTGATGGTTACCGCCAATCAAGACAGTACGACCGAATGTTCCTTTATGTGACTTTTCTGGGCGTGGTTGAATTACTTTTTGTAATAAATCGCTATCTATTAACAATTTCTCCGCCTCCTTTCTTGTATTATAACTGAGTATTTTTAAATAAAATACCGTTTGGCTAAGGAACCACAAATTTTTTTGCACGTTTTTTTGGCAGGATTTATGGTATGATGGACAGGTAGACTTAATGAGTGGAGGATTGATTTTATGACAATCGATTGGCAAAAAGAAGTAGAAGCACGTAAAGAAGAACTACTTGAAGATTTAAAAAATCTTTTACGTGTGAACAGTGAACGGGATGATTCAAAAGTAACTCCTGATGCACCTTTTGGACCTGGACCTCGAGATGCGCTAAAACATATGTTGGCTTATGGCGAACGTGATGGGTTTGTCGTAAAAAATGTTGATAACTATGCAGGACATATTGATCTTGGCGAAGGCGATGAAACTTTAGGTATTTTTGGTCATATGGACGTAGTACCAGCAGGGGATGGCTGGGATACAGATCCTTATGAACCAGTGATCAAAGATGGAAAAATCTTTGCTCGTGGTTCTAGTGATGATAAAGGACCAAGCATGGCTGCTTACTATGCCATGAAGATCATCAAAGATCTTGACTTGGAATTATCCAAAAAAGTTCGTTTTGTAGTTGGTAGCGATGAAGAAAGTGGTTGGGCAGACATGGCTTACTACTTTGAACATGAAGAAGAACCTGACTTTGGATTTTCTCCAGATGCAGAATTTCCAATCATCAATGGTGAGAAAGGAAACGTTTCTTTCGCACTACGTTTCCAAGGAGACAACGCAGGAGATTATGTCTTGAAGACATTTGCTTCAGGTTTACGTGAAAACATGGTGCCTGGAACAGCAACAGCGACTCTTGAAGTGCCAAGTGCGGAAGCTGCGATCCAAATGGAAGAAGCTTTTTATCGTTTTGTTGAAGCAAACCCAGTAAGTGGTTCGATCGAAGCGGATAATACCTATGTGAAAATCGAATTGATCGGAAAGGGCGCACATGGTGCAAGTCCTCAATCAGGGATCAATGCCGGTTCATTCTTAGCATTATTCTTAGACGATTATGAATTTATCGGTTCTGCTAAACAATTCATCCATGTAGCAGCAGCCTATGTCCATGAAGATTTTTATGGAGAAAAATTAGGGGTTGCCCATGAAGACGAAAAAATGGGTAAATTGACCATGAACGCTGGATTGTTTGCCTTTAAAGAAAATGGGTCAGAAGAAGATAACTATATCAACATGAACTTCCGTTTTCCAAAAGGGGTTACCGTTGACGGCTTAGAAAATGACATTGCAACAACGATGAAAGCAGAAGGAGCAACAGTTACTCGTGGCGCACGTGTCATGGAACCTCATTATGTACCCATGGAAGATCCATTGGTAGCAACTTTATTGCAAGTTTATGAAGACCATACAGGCGAAAAAGGCTATGAACAAATCATTGGTGGCGGAACCTATGGCCGACTATTGAAACGTGGTGTAGCTTATGGTGCAATGTTCCCAGGCTATACAGATACAATGCACCAAGCCAACGAATTTATGAGTCTGGATGACCTTTTCAGAGCAACTGCCATTTATGCAGATGCCATCTACCGTTTGGCGAAGTAAAAGTGAATGAAACTCATGCTGATTCATCGGCTATCCTTGTTCTAAAAGATAGTTTTTGAAAAGGATCGTTGGAAAAGTGAATGAAAAAGATGTTCTAACATGATAGGGATGTGATTTTTTGCTTGATGAGGCGAAAAATCACATCCTTTTTACTTGCTAAGTAATATTCTAAATATTCAGCATCGAAGATTGTTCCAAAAAACAAACGAGTGATATTTTTATGAAGGAAAAAATAATATTTGTAGTTAATGATGAGGAGATAAAGACAAAAAACAGTTATTGGTTCAGCGATTCTCATCAATAAAGAAAGTCGCTAGGAATAAATATCATTAGCATAGAACAAAAAATCTGTTATTTAGAAATTTTTGGCTAAAAAAACTCTACATTTGTGTTACATTCAGATTATTAATCAAATAAGAGAAGGGGATCTAATGACAGAAATAGCAGAAGGTAGAGGATTTACAAAAGCAGAGATTGATAAGCAAAAAAAAATAGTAGAGAACGCCTATAAAACAATGGATAGTCACGCTATCTATCCTCACGGAGAAAATTATAAAAACGCAGCTCATATTCATGAAAAAGAAGAGGAAAAGTTAGCAATGATGCTAAGACGCCCAATTAAAGCAACAGATAAGGAATATAGTCGTGAAGAATTGAAGGCGCAAAAAAAATTAAAAGCACAGCTCTTCTCAACTTATAACGCTTATTCCACCCATCCTCATAATGATAAAGCAAGAAAAGCAGAGAATGACTACGTAAAAGCAAAGTGGGATTTACATATTATGGAAGAAACAAATAGAGAAATTCAAGATAAAAGAGAACATGCAAAAATAAAACATTCTCCGAATAATGTAGAAGCGAGGATGCCAGAAAGTAAGCAAGAAACTCAATCAATAGTCCAAGAAGGTAGTTTAGCAGTAGATGAAGAACGAGAATTTATTAAACAAAAAGATTCTTCTCTTTATGAGACAGTAGAAACTGAAGTTATCGACAAATTAAGCCCGTTAGAAAGTAAAAAGGAAGAAGTACATACAAAGTTATCTACACTAGACGAAGAAACTAAAAATATCTTAAATAGTATAAGAGAACGTGATGAAGCCAAAGAAAATTTTTTGGATAGCTATGTTGAAAAGTTATCTCTACAATCAGATGCTGAAAAAATAGACTCGAAAATTAAAGCGATTGATCAGTCGTTCTTTAGAAAAATCATTAATTTTTTTACTAAGGAACAGGCTGAATTGCGAACAGAGTTAGATACAAAAAAAGCTACAATTAATACTATGATTTCTAAAATAGAAGAAGCACAAACAGTTTACACAAGAAATGAGAATATCCTTAATGAAGTTTTCTCTAGTAATGAAATATTTGAGGGGTGGAAAGAAAAGTGTGCAAATATAGGATCCACTTTGAATGATTTAAATCAGAATTATGAAATAGTAAAGGAAAATATACCAAAAGAGGTAAATAGGGAAGCTTTAACGAAAAAAATAGAAAATTTACAGAAGAATTTAGAAGAAGTTAAAGGTACCGTGGGAGGTATAACACAAAATCTGCAAAAAATAGACGAATACCGTAAGCAAGAACAAAGTAAAGATCTACAAGGATTTATTCGTCTAATAAGCAAAGCGATAGATCAAACAGTAATCGAAACAGTAAATCAAACAAATGAAAGAAGGGAACAAAATGCTAAAAGCAAACATTTGAATGAAAGAGAAAATATCTTTACCAATCAACTTTCGGCTGAATTGGGAAATAAAAATGTACGTATTGAAGAATTAAATGCTCCTGGTTTGTATCAATATTTAGTCCATAAAAGCACCGAATTAGATATGAAAGTTCAAAATATCTTTTCCAGTGACTTTAAACAATTATATAGCTTAACGATACAAGAACGTGATAAGGCAACTCATTCTGTGAAAAATATTACCCAAGAAATTACGAAGACACATAAGGATTGGGAAAAATCAACGAAAAAAATAATTAATAGCGATCAGCCGAGAGTAAAACGATTTCTTAGTCGATTTACTAAAAAATATATAAAAGCTAGAGAAAAGTACACTGCCAAAAAAAGCGGGTTATCGACAACTTTTAAGGATAAAATAAAGGAACTCATTGAGCGAAAAAGGATTGAAACAGAAAAGAATGAGCAGGCTGAGAGAATTTTTATCAAGGCGAGAAAGGAAGTTGATCATGTTAACAATGAATTGGCAGATTTAAAAAGCCAGTTGAAACAGCTGAAAAATAAATATCCAACAGGAGAAGAACAACCAAAGATTAATAATGAACTAGCTGCTCAAATAGAGAAAAGTTTAAAATTTATTAAGGAGCAACAGCCAAAGATAAAAGAACAATTGGGTTTTTGGGTGATGCTGGAACTTAAAGATAAGGAACCTTCAGAAAAAGTGGAACAGTCACCGAAAAAATCTGTTGATTATCAAAATCCTAGAATATTGGTAACGAATGCTTGGAATAAGGAGTTGTTAAAAAATAACAAAAATAGCACCCGGCAATCTCAACAAGTACATAACCAAACGAATCAATCAATTGGCAGAGAAGTACATACATTATAGAGAATAAAATTTTGTACTCTCTAATATGTGGTGGTATCTTGCCTGATGTTTTACTAAGATATGATATACGTATCAAGAGATACAAGAGATTTCTGAAGAAAAAAGTGGTCTGTTATTGAAGGAGTATCTTTTGAATCTGTAAATAAGAAAAATATAGGATTAGCATTAAAATCAAGAATGGAAAAGCAAAAATTGCTTTTGATCTTCTTGATTTTTTTGTTTGCTTTCGGAGGTAAAGGCAACGATTGGTAAACGCTGATGAGTAAGTACAGATAGAGGATACTAAATACTACTTGTTTCAAAAAACGTTAGTTTGATCTCGCAGAATTTTTAAGGGTACGATGAAGTGCCTTTTTATTCTAGAAGAATGAAACTTTTTTAAAAATTTCCAAACAAAGAAATTATTAAAAAATAAAGTTTTTATTGTCATGTTACGCTTAATTTATCAATATAACGAAGGAGTGAAATAAGAATGGGAAGTCCAGTTTCTAAGGATGAAGCATTACAAAACCTTAAAGATCTATCAGGCCAGGTTGACGCTGCATGGCAGAAAAGGAGTAAGGAAGAGGGTCTTAATTATTTTTCGAAAGCTAGTAAGAGGACAGAAAAAGTACATGAAGGCCTTAAAGATGAATTCGCTGAGGGGACAGATGCTTTTATTAAAAAATATAATGAGATACCTATTATAGAGAAACCGAAAACAAAACCAAAAAGTGAAATTGACGATAGTAAGCGAGATCCAGAAGTCGAGGAGTTCGGTCCTAACGCACGGAAGCAAGAGGAGGAAATAAATCAACAAATCAAGGAATCAGAGACAAGAGTAAAAAATATTATAAAAGACTTGTTTCCAAATAGGGATGTTATTAAGGAACTAAAAGAAATAAAAAAAGAAACAGAAGAAGATATAAAAGAAGAAATCGAAGAAGAAGTAGAAGAAGAAATCGAAGAAATAAAAGAAATAAAAGAAGGAATAAAAAAAGAAATAAAAAAAGAAAGAAAGAATCAGCTTAGTAAATTGAAGACATCTTCCTTAGAACCCGTAAATAACAATCTAGTAGATAGCTTAAGTAGTAAAGTTGATGAGAAACCGTCATTCTTCAAACGCTTGCTTAATTTTTTTACTGGAAAAAAAGAGCAACCAAGGAACCCCATACAGCAAACAACCTTGAAAACTAAGGATTGGGAGGCAGAATTTGAGAAACGCTTTCAGGCGAAACTCGAGAAACGCTTTCAGGAAAAACTTGGAGAACGTTTTCCGGAAGAACTTAAGGCACGCTTTCCGAAAGATCTTAATAAACGTTGGAAGACAATAAAATCGACAGATGAAATTGCAAAACAAGTAAAAAAAGGCTTAGAAAAAGAAATAAAAATGTTCAAAAAAGAGTTAGATAAAGTAGAAAGGGAAAAAGTAAAAGCAGTTAAACCCTATGCAATAGAAGTATATGCTGAAATCATTAGTAAGGTGACAACGCTAAAGAATGGAATAGAACCTCTACAACTTGAAGCCCGAAAACTAATTAACGACAACTCGAAGAAACCTCAAAAAATCCGTAAAAAGATTAATCAAGCACAACAAAAAGCTACTATATACTTGGATCAATCGGACTCACTAAACATGCAAAATGGTCAGAAGCTTAATAGTAAAAAACATTCAAGGGCATAGTAACTTAGCAAGGCATCGTCAAAAATTCTCAAACAAAAAAATTATTAGTAAATAACATGAATAAACTCATAATACGCTTGTATTACATATGTTAGTACGAAAAACAGAGGAGTGGAATGAAATATGGAAAGTCACGATAAAAAAAGTTACTCAAGTACCATCAACCGCACGGTACAGCGATCAGGAGTTAGAAACTCTAAAGGGAAATTTTGAAGAGGCAAAACAAGTTTACAGATGAGAAAACTATACCGAATCAAAAAGCTTTTGAAGGTTCACAAAAACAATAGAATAATGCATTAGAGAACAATAAAAGAATTAAAGAAAAAGTTTCTAAAGACATAAAAAAGTAGACAATATAAAATCAGCACAGCAAAAAACTCTGGAGAGAATGGCTGCAGCATCAGAACAACTCGATAATCCTCTAATTGATGATTTAGAGGAAAAGGTAAATAATTTTGAATCCCAATTTAAAGATAAGATTAGCCAAATAGAGCAAAAGCTATCGCCTGTTCAAAATGGCGATTAACAAATAGCTGAAATAGGTGAGGTAGATACATATATTGGGAAGGTAAATACGAGATTAAAAAAACTAGATACGGATCTCGTTACTAAGAACCAAGCCGTCACTGATTTCAACAATTCTTTTGTACGGAAGTTGTTTAATGTCTTTACAGGAGAAAAAACTAAATTAACACAGGATGTAAAAACAGTTACTGAGGATATTAAAAATACGAATAATCAACTGATTAAAGATATTAATCAGAAGGGTAACTTAGAAAAAATGGTCACTGGGAATTTAGATAAGAATATAGCTGTCTGTGATCAGGTGAAAAGTGAAATTAACGTTCCTAAAGCGAAACTTAGTGAACTGTCAGCAGAGTATGACGTTGTTGAAGATAAGACAAGGGGACTACGAGATGTTAGTAAACACAGAAAAGAACAACTTGAAAATTAGTGGAAAATTAAACGTCATGGAGCAAAAGGTTGAGGACTTAGAAAGAAATGTACAAGGTTGGAAAGGAAAACATGAAAAATTTAAAGAAGAGCTTCCAGTGAGAAAGCAAGAGATACACCAACTGAAAGAGAATGCTAAACAGCTGGCAGAAAAGTTCAACAACCGAGGTGATAAACAAGATCAAATGCAAAATAGCAATAAAACGAATCGAAATTCAAGAGGATAATCGGATGGTGAAATGCCAGCAATCATAGATAGTAGAACAGAAAATAATTCATTGATGAAAAGAGTAACGTACATAAATAATTAGATAGCAGTATCTTACTTGGATAATCAATTAAATTTAGGAAAAAATCGCATAGGTGTTTCCTAAAATTTAACGTTTTTACGTATGTTTTTTAGGAAACACCTTATTTTATATCAATCTTTTTTTTGAATCGGTGTATTGGTTAGAACAGGTTAGGAATATTTTTTAAGTGAGAGTTCTATCTTAGTCTCTTCTAGTATCTCTAAAAACGAATAAACGGTGTTCAAGAAGCAACTCCTCAACAATAAGCAATGATTTTCTAAAATATGAGGAGCTATTTTAAAAAATCATCGCTTATTCGCTCGGAGCTGAACGCTTCTTTCACAGCCTCTTGCTAAACGGTGTTCAAACATCAGCTCCTCGAAATAAGCCTGAATTTTTCAAAACATGAGAAGCTGTTTCAAAAAATTCTTTCTTATTGTCATCAGAGCTACCCGATGTTTTCACGACCTCTGATTCACGGTGTTCAAAGAGCTGACCTTCGG
>Ga0153922_1000858_pt1 | contig 11461 bp, 15 predicted proteins | sample TSNJ006MetaG_FD_104723 | JGI IMG/M metagenome (GOLD analysis project Ga0153922, IMG submission 104723) | Attine ant fungus gardens microbial communities from New Jersey, USA - TSNJ006 MetaG | ecosystem: Host-associated > Fungi > Mycelium > Unclassified | place: USA: New Jersey, Brendon T. Byrne...
GCTGCGTTCGTCGGCGTGGTGGTTCACGTCCTGGTCCTTGAGAGCGGGCTCGTCCCGTGGCATGCGCCTCGGCTCGCCTGTCATATCACTCGGACGTTACCCGCGGTCCAGCTCTGTGGTCGCCTGGCTCAAACTGTGACGACGTCGACGAGGTCGTCCAGCCCGTCGAAGTCGTCGGCGTTGCGAGTGTAGAGCCGGGCCGAATGCGCATGTGCGGTGGCCGCGATCAGGAGGTCCAACGATCGTGCTCGGGGCTTACGTCCCGCGTCGACGACGGCTGCCGCTACCTGGCCGTAGCTTGCTGCCACGGCTTCATCCACGGGCAGCGGGTCGAATGTGCGCTGAAGCACCAGCAGACGTCGCAGCCGCTCGGCGCGCACCTTTCGTTGCTTGGCGACGAGAACCCCGAAGTGTAGTTCGGCCAATGTGATTGCGCTGATGGCGAGCTCGCCTTCAAGGGGCGCGATGTCGGTCGCGATTACCACGCTGGTGTCGAGAATTGCTCTCACTTCGTCGCCCACGGGTCACGCACTTCGTGGGCGATCGCTTCACGGTCGACATCCCAGGCGGGATCTGTGGGACCGGCGAACAGTTCGGCCACGTCGGGCCACCGCCTCCAGGTTCGAGCGACCGCGGGGACCAGTCGGGCGCCCGGGCGGCCGGCCACGGTAATGGTGATTTCCTCGCCTTCCTCCACGCGTCGGACGAGATCGGAGGCGTTCTGGCGCAGCTCACGCAATCCAACAACTTCCACGCCACAACCGTAGCACATGTGCTACCGTTGTGGTTGGGCGAGCCTCCAACACGGACGCGGATTTACAATTCCTGCGGTCTGCCGTGAAATTGGTGCAATTTCGAGTCGGTCGCATCTCCGGTCATGCCCAGCAGGTCGCCCCGGCGCTGTGGGGGACCGGTGGATCGGTGTGGTTCCACAAGAACGTCATGGTCGTCGAGGAGGATATCGACATCCACGACCCGGTCGCCCTGGACTGGGCGATGACATACCGGGTCAACGCCGGCCTCGGCGATATCGCATTCTATGGGCCGTCGATGGGCTCATCGCTGGATCCGTCCACCCCGCCGGAGAAAAAACGACACCAATAAGTACGGCGCCGGCGAATGGACCCGGGTGCTCACCGACGCAACCCGAAGTTGGGAGTTCGAACCTCGGCCGGAATGGGGTGGCCGCCACTACCCGCCGATCGACAAGGTCGCTCCAGAACTGGAATCCCGCATCGCCGCCCGCTGGGAGGAATACGGAATCGGCATCCCCTACCTCGACGACGAGCGGCGCGAACTGCTGACGATGGAGCAGCTGAGCAAGCGGCTGCCGGAAGTGTAGTTCCCTGTGCAGTTCAGGTTGGAGTGGGCCGAGCCGCGCGATTCACCACGGCAGGCCGAGCACCGATACGCGCAGAGAATCCGGCGTTCGCGAATGCCTTACCCGGGAAGCGGTCCAGTCGATGCGCGTGTGCTCGAGAATGGTTCGGCAGCACGCGATCTCGTGCAGGCCGTGCTCTCCTGGCCAAGATTTCAGTAAGTTGTCATCGAGCCAGGTGCAGCATACATATGCGCATAGCCTAATATGACTCATCGGAAGCTAACGACTGCGAGAGGAAGTACCCAAGTGACTGCCGCGCACAACGAGCATGCTGGACACGACCACACCCATGGTGAGGGGTGTGGGCATGTCGCCGTGCCGCACCGCGACCATGTCGACTATGTGCACGATGGACACCTGCACAAAGCCCACGATGGCCACTACGACGAGTGCGAGACTGGCGAGCACCGTGTTCATGAGGGCCACAACCACGCGCACGGTGAGGGATGTGGCCATGTTGCCGTCCCGCACGATGACCATGTGGACTACATCCACGATGGTTGTCGTCACGCCGCCCATGAGGGCCACTACGACGAACACTGAGACTCGGGGCTAACGACCGCTGAATACACGCCGAGGTCGGCAGGGGCCTGGCGGACTGTTGGGTTACTGTCGTCGGTCCGGGATTCAGCCGTAGCGCCGCCTGGTCTGGAAGCCTGGTAGCCCATTAAGCCGGTTCCGCTTAGCGCAGCAGATGACGACGCCCGGTGTTAGCTGGCTTTCCCAAACGGGTATGGCCCCTGCGGGTGTATTGAGGTTGCCTTGAAGATGTAGTAAACCGGCACCCATCCCATACCGTCATCCGGCTCGAATGTCGTGCAGCCACAATCGCCGTCGCACTCACTGCCAGGGTGCGGTGGGTGCCCGCAAACACACGACCCGGTCAGGAGCTCGAGAGAATGGTCCGGAACAAGACCATTCCGGGCTGCTTCTCGACGCGCCGTTTCGTATCCAACCGGTCCGCGCGCCAAATCCCCTGAGGCGGAAAATAAAAACACTGCGCTTCCCTACGATTTCACTACGCTGTTGACACGACACCTGCTATAGGGTTCAACGCTGTTGCACACTCGGATGTTTTCTCTTTGCAGTGTTGCGTCCATCACTATCCGCTGGGTATCACGGGCAAGACGCGGCAGTCGGCGGCGAGCAACTCCGCCGTTACCACCGTCTTCGACACCCCCGACTCTTACAGCCCACTATTTCACGGAGGATTCGCGACGCGCTGCATCCCTATCCCGACGATCTCGTCCCACGAATGCAGGGTGGAGCCGACTCCCGTAAGGGCTCCGGGATCATCGGACCGCAAGACCGCATCGACGTGCTTTGCCGAGAAGTGCTATTGTCCACAATTCCTTCATTAATCGAACGGCTCAATCCTGACAAGCAAGGCCGACAAGCGGTTTGGGCAACGACACTCACGTCAACTCGGGCCGAGCGGCAGCAAGTGGCGCTCGAATCGATCGTCGTCGTCGGAAAGCGAGGCGCGAAGCGATGACGATCATCGCCAACATCGAGACGGTTCCGCTGCGTATCCCGTTTAGGGCCGGCAGCACATCTGACGCGGCTCTTTTTTCTGGGGGCGACAAGAATCTGCCGGCCGCAGACTCGCTACTCGTCAAGGTGACAACCGGGACCGGAGTGGAAGGTTGGGGGGAGCCTTCGGTTATGGCGCCGTCGCTTCGGCCAAGCTCGCCGTGGACGAACTGATCGCGCCGCTATGCGTTGGCCAGGACGCCACTCGCATCGGGCCCCTGATGCTTGAGGTGCAAAAGAAGCTGCACGTCCTTGGGCGCGGCGGTGCCCTGACCTATGGGCTCTCGGCCGTGGACATCGCCCTGTGGGACATCGCCGGCAAGCTCGCGAACGCTCCCGTGTGTCAGCTTCTTGGCGGCGGACTGACCGACATGCCCTGCTACACAAGCCTCGACCGCTATTCCGATCCCTCGCTGCTCCGCGCCGTGGTTCGGCAAGAAATCGACGCTGGATTTCAAGCGCTCAAGCTCCACGAGATAGACCTGCGCGCGATCAAGGCGGCCCGCGACGAGGCTGGCCCCGACGTCGAGCTGATCAATGACGCCAGCTGTCCGTGGACCTTGACCGAAGCGCGCGCTGCCGCTCAAGGGCTCAAGGCCGTCAGCCTCAAATTTCTCGAGGAGCCACTGTGGCCGCCGGAGAATTTTGGTGGTCTCGCCGAACTGCGAAGAACCAGCGGCATCCCGATTGGCTCTGGCGAGAACGTTTCCACGTTCATGGAATTCGAGCGCATGCTCGCTGCAGGGACGGTGGACTTTGTTCAGCCAGGCCCGGCCAAAATGGGAGGCATTAGCGAGTTATGCAAGGTTTTTCCCCTCGCGGCCATCCACAACATCCCGGTGATGACACACTCCTTCTACGACGGCCCGGGCTTGTTGGCGGCCATCCATGCGATCGCCGCGTTGGGTACCGCTGACTCCATGATTGAGTGGCGCCGGTTCGATCTGGAAGCAACCATCTATGGCGCCGCCTTCACCACGGAAGGGGGCCGGATCTCAGTGCCTGACGGACCGGGCCTGGGAAGTGACCCCAATCCCGATGTCATAAGTGCTTACCGAGTCGGGTGAATTCTCCCGGAAATTACTGGCATCTCCGGCTAATTTAGAGTCTCTGGCCATTGGCTTTTCCCACCCTGTGCAGCGTGTGGGTGGGGCGACACGTTACCGCAGATGTGCCCGGACGTATTCGTGGGTGAGGTGGATGAATGCCCGGTTGGCCGCGGTTTGGTAGGCGCCCTCGCGGGTCAGCAGGGTGACGGTGCGGGTGGGGAGGGGGGGGTCGAGTGCGACAGGGGACAGATACGGGTGCTGTTGGGTGATTGCGTCGGGGAGCACGGTGGCCAACGGGGTGTGCCGGACGATTTCGGTGAGTACCTGAATGGAGTTGGTTTCCATGACGATTCGGGGTGTGACGCGGTGCTCGGCGAAGTAGGCGTCGATATGGCCTCGGGTGGCGAAATCGGGGGTCAGCAGTGCTAGCGGGTGGCGTGCGATGGCGTGAGCGGTGAGCGGTTCCGTGGGAGTGGTTCTGCCGACGACGACGACGAGTGTTTCGGCGAATAGCGGCGTGGCAGTGACACCTTGAAGGTGCGGTTGGTCGAAGGCGATGCCCAGGTCGAGTTTGTCGGCCAGAAGTTGGGTTTCGATGCTGTCTTGGCTCGTTTCCTCGACCGTGGCGGTGATGCCGGGGTGGCGGTTGTGCAGTTCGGTGATCAGGGGGCCGACGAGGTAGGCGGTAAAAGTGGGGGTGACTGCCAGGCGGAGGTGTCCACGGGACAGGTCGGTGACATCGTGGACGGCGCGTTCGCCGGCGGCGAGTTCTCGCAGGGCTCGGCGGGCGTGGGCGAGGTAGGCGTGACCGGCATCGGTGAGCCGGACCGAACGGCCGCTGCGGTCGAGCAGTTGCGCACCGATGCCGCGTTCCAGTTGCTGGATCTGCTGGGACAGCGTGGGTTGGGAGATGTGCAGGTCTTGGGCCGCGCGGGTGAAGTTTCCGTGATCGGCCACGGCCCGCAGGTATCGCAGGTGGCGCAGTTCCGGCAGCATATGCCGAACTATAGGTGAGACCAATAGATGCGATCAAAACTGCGACTTGGACACTATGGCTGGTGGTCCTCCATCATGAATATGTCGGACCTGAGGCGAGCTGCGAACGAAAAGAAAGGCAACAGTTCCAGCGCGATGTGTTCTCGAGCAAAGCGGCGTACGCCGCGGAGTTCATCGTCGGCACCGCAGCCGGTGGTGGTTACCAATGTCGACATCGTGCAGCCCGGTCAGGGTCGACAGGCGTAACGACGATGAGGAACCCCAACCCAAAGGACACCCAAAGGAGACAACACGATGACCAATTTGGAGCTAACCAGCAGTGGGACAGCAGAATTCAATGAGGGTGATGTTTACTTCATCGGTAACGCCACCACATTGATCCGTTTCGGCGGACTGACGATCCTGACCGATCCCGCCTTCCTCCACAAAGGCGAGCACGTCGATCTGGGCCATGGCATATGGGCCCGGCGCGAAGTCGAGCCGGCTTGCCAGATCGCTGACTTGCCACCGATAGATCTCGTCGTCTTGTCGCATTACCACGGCGACCATTTCGACGACGTCGCCGCGCACGAGCTCGACAGGAAGCTGCCGGTCGTCTCAACAACCGACGCCGTGGCCAAGCTCAGCTCTCTTGGCTTCGAGCAGGGCTATCCCCTCAACACCTGGGAATCCCTCGTGGTGCAAAAAGGCGACGCGACGCTGACGATCACCGCCATGCCGGCCAAGCACGCCACCGACGACGCAGTCAACGCGCTGCTCATGCCTGTCAACGGGTACATGCTCGACTTCAGCCGCAACTCCGATCATCTCTACCGGCTCTACATAACCGGAGACACGATGCTCACCGATAGCCTCGAGGACATTCCGCGCCGCTACCCGGACATCGACCTTGGTCTGATTCACACGGGTGGCACGACCTTCCTCGTCACGGTCGTCACGATGACCGGCGAGCAGGCGGTGAAGGCCGTCGAGATCACCAAACCTCACGTCGCCATCCCGATCCACTACAACGACTTCTCGGTATTCCGGTCGGGACTCGACGACTTCAAGAACGCCGCCCAGACCTCGACCACGAGTACTGAGTTCGTCTACCTCGCTCACGGCGAGACCTACACCTTCAAGCCCAACGTGTGAACATCGCTCCCCACTCGCACGGCCCCGAAGTGTCGGAGAAACCGATTCGCGAGGCGCTGCAACCCTATCCCGACGGAGTTGGCACACCATCGAGGAGAAGCTTTGTGTGTCGATTCGCGACAACGGGATCGGGGGACCGACTCAACCATCGGGCCCCGGAGGTTGTGGTAGCTGTTCGAGGCCCAAGCGGGATTAAACGAAAGAAGCCGAATGGCCGGCGCGCCGCAGCACCGCCACGACACCCGAAGCGCCTTGTGCCGAGAGGCCCCAAAGGCCGAGTGTCATCGTCAACGGCACGAGGTGACCGTCGGCTGTGGTGGCCGTGACGCGTGCTTGCCGGCCACCATTGGACAGGCATGCGGCGTCCATGGCTTTGTGAAACCCAGTTTTATGGCGGAGCAGGTGTTTCGGCGGAATGATCAACGCCAGGGACTGCCCGACGGCCGCGTCGGCAGGATACCCGAACAGCTTCTCGGCGGCGTGATTCCACGACGTGATCATGCCGTAGTTGTCAACGATGACGATCGCGTCGTCCGGTACAGCCGATGTGCACCGCGCTACCCGCGACGAAATGCCCGGCGCCATGCCACCGTGCGGGGCGTTGTTATCCACCTTCGCCGTCCTCTGCCTAGGCCAATCGCGCGATCCTGCCCCCACAGCGGCGGCCACGTCAAGCGCTCATCAGGCCCGTCGAGGGCTTGGTCGGCCACATCGGGCCGGCCCTGCCGCTGGTCAGGGGAAATTAGCGCTAGTTCTGCAGACCCGGGCCCGCCGCAGCCCGTTCGCTGGTCGGTTAGTTGTTGACTGCGCCGCCGGTTCGGAGCACGAGGTTCAGGATTGAGCCCTGGGTGGATCCTCGGCGCGGGAGGTGGGTTCGCCGTCCATCGCCGCTCGTGTAGGCCCGGGGAGCAGGGTCTGGCGCGCCATGTTGGTCAGGGCACCGGCCTGTTGAATGATCTCGGCGAGAGCCCCCGTGACGCCCTGTGCGCCGTTGAGCACGGTGAACTGGCCTACATGCTCGAACGGGGAGGCCGCCGCACGCACGATCTCGGGCAGCCGCTCGGCGATCTGCTGGGCGATAACGGCGTCCTGGTTCTGACTCAGCGCGGCGGCCCGCTTCTGAATCCCGGCAGCTTCAGCTTCCATCCGCGCCTGCGTCGCCTCGGCTTCGGCGAGCCCTCTCGCCTTCGTCGCATCGGCTTCAGCCTCGCCGGTGATTCGCGTGGCTTCGGCTTCGGCCCCTGCTCGCAACCGGATGGCGGCGGCCTCCGCTTCGGCGTGCATCTTCGTGCGTTGCGCGTCGGCGTCGGCGCGCAGCTTCATCTCCTGTGCTTCCGCCTCGGCCTGGCTGATGCGGGCGTCGCGCGCGGCGGTGGCCAGCGTCGTCTGCTTGTAGGCTTCGGCGTCGGCCGGTTTGCGCACGTCGACCTGAAGCTGCTGTTCCTTCTGGCGCGCCTGCAGTTCGGCGACCCGGGTTTCCTCCGTCACGACGGCTTGCCGCGCCGTGGCCTCGGCCAATGGGCCCTGCTGTTGGGCATCGCGCGTCGCGCGGTCGACCTCGGCCTGGTAGCCGGCCTTCTTGATGCTCGTGTCGCGGATGGACTGCGCGATCTCCGCCTGGGCCGATTGCTCGCGGGCAACCGCCTCCTGGTCGGCGTCCGCTCTGGCAATGCGCGCCTTCTGCTCAACCTCGGCCTGATGGGGCATGGCGAGGTATTCGATGTATTGGGATGCGCTGCCAATGGACTGGATCTGGAAGCTGTCGATGACAAGCCCGAACGACTCCATTTCCTGTGAGCAGCGTTCTCGCACGTGGGCGGAGAATTTGTCCTGGTCGGAGATCATGTCCTCGACCGTCATCGACCCGGCAATCGAGCGCAGGTGGCCGACGAACACGTTCTGGACCTTGCTCTCGAGTTCTGCGGCCGGCCGGTCGAGGAACCTGCGGGCAGCGTTGGCGATGGACCGGAAGTCGTCTCCGACTTTGTAGACGACCACTCCGCCCAGGCTGACAGCGATCTTCTGCTGGCTGACGCACGGGACCACGATCTGGCTTTCGTGTGCCTCCAACGAGAGTCGGCGGACCTTCGTTAGAGCCGGAAGCGCGAGGGTGCCGCGACCGGTCACGATCCGAAAGCCCATGCTCTCCACGAGCTCGGTGCGACCGCCACTACGGAATCCCGAAACGATCAGTGCCTCATCGGGTTCGGCGACTCGCCAGGACATCCAGAACATCAGGATCAGGAAAAGGACGACCACCAGGCCCGCGACAACGCCACCTACAAGAACGCCGCTGAAAACCATGTTTCATTCCTCTCAAGCCGGGGTGACTTCAACGGTGCGGCCGCCCAGACTCGACACGACGACCACCCGGGTGTGCTTCGGAATCGTTTGACCCCTGTCTGCGGCCCGCGCCAGGAAACGCTCGGTGCCGGCCCGCACTTCGATGACGACCTCACCGAGGGTTTCCGGTGTGATGGCCGCGGTCACCCGCGCCAGCTTCCCAACCACCTCAGCGGACACCTTTACCAACTCCAGGAGGACGAGCCCGGGCGCCCAGCCCCGGCTCAGCTTCATAGCCGATCGTGTGATCGCCCACCGCATCATAAGAGCCGGTGGCGACGACAGGGCGGCGATTGATCAGCGCTGCCAAATAACGAGCCAAAGTACGAAACGTCGCGGACGCGTCGACCCTCAACGCCGCGGACACGCGCAGACGATGCCGACTACTTCGGGCACTCGATGTCGAGCCAGACGGTGGGTGCGTCGGCCATGTCGATCGTATTGACCCAGCACTGCGACAGACCGACGCGCGGATAACCGTTGACCCAGTTGATTTGTATGTTGTAGCCGCGTGACTGTAGATCTGCGATGGTTTGGCTCGCGTCTTCCGAGCCGGGTACCGGCAGGGCGGGATCCGCAGCAGCGATCGGCGCCACACGAATCAGTCCGGCGGCGCCCAGCGAAAAACACAAGGACAAACACGACGGCGCCAGGCGGCGCGTCAGCAGCGACATCGCGGCCCTCCTCACCTTCGTCCGCCGCGTGAAGCACCCGCTCGTGAATTAGCCCGGTCCTTCGCCCGCCGTTGTCGATAGGGGTTGGCGGGGCCGGGGAAGCGGCGGCGTGGATGGTCGGTAACCAGCAGCGTGTGTAGTCGCTTGAGCGAGGCGATGAGCGCGTCGCGTTCCTTTGTCTCCGTTCCGGCGAGTGCCGCGGCGAGGCTGTTGTCGGCGCGGGATTTGCGGCGTTGCACGCCGTCTGCGTGGACCCCGCCGGTGAGTTCGACGAGCGTCTTGCGTCCGTCTTCGGGATCGATGGCGGTCGTTGCCCAGCCGCGCGCGGCGAAGTCGCGCACGCTGGTGGACACCCGACTTTGCGCAAGTCCCGTTCGGTTGGCGATGTCTCCGACTGTGCTGCGGCCGCTGAAGAACAGATCCTGCAGGACGAGGAACTGCGCGGGAGTGACGCCGAGTTCGTTGGTCCCCATGTCCGACAAGGCGATTTCGGCCAGGCGTCGGCCGAGTTGATACAGGTCGGTCGTCTCCATCGCCCTGATGGTACATCTGCAAGATGCATCTTTCAGATATGCCATCGATTGAGTGTTCTCGCCCTGCACGACGGACACCGGTCGCCGCCGTCCGGCCACCGGCTACGTCACCACGCCCGCGGCCGTGCGGTGGTACTGGCGCCAATACCTCGGCGGGGCAACGCTTCCCGAACCCGCCTACGTCGTGGCGCCGGCGCACGCCGACTCACACGCCGGGCTGCCGCCCGCGCTGGTAGTCACCGCCGGGCTGGATCCGCTGCATAGTGAGGGGGTGGATTACGCGCGGAGGCTCAAACACGCCGGGGTCCCCGTGGTGCTGCGCGACAACCCGGGGCTTTTCCACGGCTTTCTGATCATGTCGTTCGACGCGGCCGCGGCCGCCCGGGAACTCGTCCGGGCCGACACGCGCCGGCTGCCGGCCGTGAACCGCCCCGACATTCCGGGTGTGGGCGACTTCGCCGGAGCCGTCTACCACACCGGGGTCTGGCCGCATGACGATCCCGACCTGCGGGGCAAACGCGTCGGGGTCATCGGGACCGGCTCCTCGGGCATCCAGGCGGTGCCGATCATCGCCGAGCAGGCCAGTACGCTGATCGTCTTCCAGCGGTCGGCCAATTACAGCGTGCCGATGCCCAACAGGCCGTGGTCGGCCGACGATTGGCAACGGCTCCACGAGGAGTACCCGGAGCGCCGGCGGGTGTCGGCCTACGCTCGCTCGGGCACACCCCACGGCACTCACCACAAGAACGCCGTCGACACCGCTCCGCAGGAACGGCTGCGGGCACTGTGGCGACGCTGGGCAGAGGGGGGCGTGCTGTTCGCGAAGACCTTCCCGATCAGCTCACCGACCTGGCCGCGAACGACATCGCCCGGGAATTCGCCGAGGACCGGATCCGCGAGATCGTCACCGATCCCGCGGTCGCCGAGGACCTGATTCCCGTTGATCATCCGATCGGGACCAAGCGGATCTGCACCGACGCCGGCTACTACGCGACGTTCAATCGCGACCACGTGCGGCTGGTCAATCTGCGCCGCGAGCCGATCGAGGCGATCACTCGTGACGGGGTTCGCACCAGCGAGGCCAGCTATGGGCTCGACGTGCTGGTCTTTGCCACCGGGTTCGACGCGCTGACCGGCGCCCTGACCAGGATCGACCCGGTCGGGCCCGGAGGCGACCGGCTGACCGACCTGTGGGCCGACGGTCCGATCACCTTCCTGGGTTTGATGGTGCCCGGGCTGCCGAACCTGTTCAGCATCAGCGGGCCGGGCAGCCCCTCGGTCCTGGCCAACATGGTCCTGCACGCCGAAGTGCAGGTCGACTGGGTGCTCGACCTGATCCTGACCGCACGCGACTCCGGGACATGGGAGGTCGAATGCGGCGCCGACGCTGCCCGCGACTGGACCCGCCATCTTGGCGAAGCCGCCGACGCGACGCTGTTCCCGACGGCGCGGTCCTCGTGGTACCTCGGCGCCAACATCGCGGGTAAAAAGCGCACGTTCATGCCCTATGTCGGCGGCTTCGGCACCTACCGGACGCATTGTGACGAGGTGGCGGCAAACGGCTACGCCGGGCTGGTGTTCACGACGCGATGAGACGCGGCCGGCGCCGTGGGGGCGTTGATGAGGGTGGCCGGTGGTCATCGTCACATCCCTAGCAACCGTTGCCTTCTGGTGAGTGAATGTGAGCACTCATCAGACAGGCACCCCGTCTCGGGGTTGTTCGGCAGCCTTGTGGCTGCGTCCCTTCCGCGCTTCACGGCCACCTGCCCGGCTACTCCGGGTCTTACGGTCGGCTCCACGCTTGACGGCGGCCCTGAC
>Ga0153922_1000862_pt1 | contig 11441 bp, 12 predicted proteins | sample TSNJ006MetaG_FD_104723 | JGI IMG/M metagenome (GOLD analysis project Ga0153922, IMG submission 104723) | Attine ant fungus gardens microbial communities from New Jersey, USA - TSNJ006 MetaG | ecosystem: Host-associated > Fungi > Mycelium > Unclassified | place: USA: New Jersey, Brendon T. Byrne...
AGAAGAGCTTGCCGGGGCATAAGTCGGGGACGCACGGGGCCCAGACCAGGCAGAACGACTGGAGAGAGTCAGGGAGACAGGGGGAAGACGGGGAGGACATACCGAGTGGTGTCGGGGCCAGACTTCCTGGGAGGCTTTTGAGGGCGAGAGGAGGCCATGGGGGACGGTGAAGAAGGGGGCCAGTTAGTCGTTCTCGACGACGACGAGCAGTACACAACCAAACACAAGTGGGACCCCGGACACTGAGTTACACAGCTTTAAGAATGAGTTGTTTTTGTTCATGGAGGACGGAGACTCTCTGTTTGGGTCGCCTCCTCCCTCGCCTTCCGCAAGAGGTAGGTCACCGTCTCCTGCCTTGGCCTTGCCAAGCGCCGCATCTTCTGGGCTGCTCTTCCGGGGCTTCGGCCCGTCAGCACAAAATGTGGGGACCATTGCACTTCCTGGCTCCCATACAATTTCTGAACCATCTGTCGATACAATAGCAACAAATAACACTCCCAGCCCTTTGCCAGTCCAACAAAAAAAGAAGCAGCCACAAAAGCCAAAGCCAAGCACACCGCGCCCCCCGCCTCCCCCCATTCCTTTTCCTGATCCTTCACAGCCGCCTCCTTCTCATTTTCTTCGCAACCAGGAAGCCCTTCTTGGCCATGCTGGTCTCATCGCCGGCGTAAAACCGTCAAAGCTCACAATCGTCCCCGCGGTGGATCGTGGCGCTGGTCCCTCAAATCCCATTGTTCTCGACGACCGCGAGACAGACATTCCTAGCAGACCCATTGGCCGTTCCAACGTGAACTACCTCAAAAATATCCATCCTTCTCAGCTGCCAACCCCAACCACCCAAGAGGTCGTGGACATGTTGATCAAGTTGAAGGACATTTTCCCTGTACTGCAGAGCATTCTAAAATTATTGGCCAGCGGAGGGGCCACTCAAGGAGGAAACCCCACTCCCACCACTAGCGTGCGAGGATGGACTTCCCAGCCAGGTCAACGTCGAATAACAGTGCAGCCACTGGTCAAAAGGCGGAAATTGAATCGTGTCCCTGCTGGTGCCGCCGACTGGGACGTACCATACCCATTCCTGGATGGTGAGGGTCCCGAAGCCTATAGGCAAAATTGGACCAAGGATCGGAGCAGGCAACTCATTGCACAATTAATCGGATTGGTGAGAGCTGCTCTAGAGAAGGCGACAGCCAAAAAGTATCTAGATGAGTTGGCACGGCGGCGGCGATTAGAGAGGAATCGACATCGGTCTTGTACGGTTTTGACGGATCGACAGCTGGGAGGCAAGGGTGCAAATCATTATCGCGATCCCTGTGGGGATGTCCTCGTCTCCTCGACTTCGATTGAGACATTACCAACAGGAACTCGAGACTCGTCTGTCGCCCCGGCGTCAACGCCGACACCAGCATCGAGCAATACCACGTTCAATGACCTCCTTTCCACTCTGCTATCCGTGCCTGACCCAACGCAGTGCGCTGGTCCTTCCCAGACTCTAGCTCCCTCCCAACTAATTGGTACCAATCAATCGACTAATAACTTGCTTGCAGCCTCCCATGTCTCTTCCTCAACCAATGATCAATCTCTAGTAGACAGCTGGATGAACATTCTCCAAACATTTTCACTATCAGCGGATGCATCCATTGCGAATGATATACTTCAACCTGATGGTAATCTGCTCGATTTTTTGTCTGGGATGGGCCCACCTGCCGATCTCTCTGGCGATACTACTACTCCCAACCCCGAGGGCCAGCAACCGCTTGATTTTTCCAACCTGGACTTTAACCAAATGGGTAATCTCGATTTAGCCCTCGACCTCATTGCCAACGGTTCTACGAATGCGACCACTGGACAGGTAGGGGCCTTGGCTGATGCCAGCTTTGATCTTTCGATACCCTGTGATAACCCAGAACGTGGTGACGCTCCTTTGTCGGACACTCCGATGAACTTGGATACATTGATCCGCGAGTCACAAAATATCCTGACCAATACCGAGCAACTCCCTCTGGATATTAATGCCCTTCTGGACCCACGTTTGCTGGCCATGTCTTTTCCGTGCACTTCTGGTATTCCGTCCACCGGCGATGCAGATAGTCAAATGCCCTCTAACTCTCTTTCTTCACCTCCAAGCACTCTGGGGCCAGTGACCCCGACCTTGGCTGATTGCGACGTGACCTTACCAGGAGTGTTTATTGAAGGTCAATCTCATATTCAAGGTACGCGACCCTTGGTCTTAGTATCAATGACTGATGTGAATTACGGAAAAGATCTCGGAGGGGGACCTCCCACATCTGAATTCGGGGTAGAAATCATGCCAGCTGACAGTTTGACCACCATATCGCGCAACGAAGAGCCCAAGAAATCTAAATCTCAAGCAATGCCGCTCAATGCTCCTTCATCTTCCACGCCAGTTCCACAACCACCCCCTGGGATTTTCTCTGTCGTGCGTCTTAAGGATTGGCAGAAACCTAGGCGTACATTGAAGAAGGCTGATGTTTTGAAGAAAGCCGGAGAAAGGCGGGAGGAGTTGAGGGCGAGGTTGGAGCAGATTAAGGTTAAGCTGTGGGGGATGACGATTGAACATGGTGTGCTGCTCCAGTTGTTGAGAATTGTTGGGGAAGAGAGGGTGATGCCGTCGTCTCCGTCTGGTTCTTGACCTTGTTGAACCCAGTGCTCCGTTGTCGTCGTTGTCGTTGCTTCACGTGTATCGTGTATTGAGACATGAGTTCGGGTTTACTTGAACTGCATATATAGTACACACTTTACATATAGTATGCTACTGAGAGCTATAACGTTGCTGTAAACGTCGTTATTCCCGATGCGAGAAACTTTCAATATGAAAAACCATACGACCCGTGAACGTTCTAGCTCGTGGAGACACATCGTTAAAACTCTCATACTCCTACACAAACCTAATACCTCATCAACAAATAACGATACAATCCAACAGTAAATTAATCAGTTGAACATCCTACTACTACTACAAGCTAGCAAAAACGGGTTATAGATATCGCCATCAGCATGAAACTCCTCTCGACGTGGCATAAATTTGTGATCGGAGCGATTAAGGAGGCTTTTCCATCTTGTCCACTGCATATAAAAACGCACACTACCCATCGCGGAGCAAGAACGTCACGCAGGGAGTGTAGAAAAACAATGCTCGATGGACGCAACGGTGAGAGAAGAAAAAACCGGAGGTGGGAAGAAATTTTGTTATTGACTGTTTTCGGTGGTTGCCGATACAATCATCCCACACTAGGGCTTCGTACGGTGCGGTACGCGTGTCGAGAGCAATAAATAACTTGAGAAGAGTCGGCGGTTAATTAACATGTATTCTTTCATTCAACGATGGTTCGCTCCTCTCAAGTATGGTTCCTCTCCACTAGATCGCATGAGACTCGGACCCTCCGATGGCGATCGTGCAGACCTCAATCCTCTCATGGTACGACTGGTTTACCCGAAAGATTTTCTCTCTTCCTCTCGCTCTCTCTCGCTTGCCAACGGTTTTACTGCTTTTAGATCCAATTTTTTACATGGGATGCCCTCCAGGACGATATTTCGTGGTGGAAACATTTCGAAAATGAAGTCCCACGTCTCGTTCAGCTAGGTTTCACTCAGGCTTGGCTTCCGCCCATGAACAAAGCTGCTCAAAAGGTCAGTAGTTTTTTTTTTTGTCAATCAGCCAGTCTACTACGGCTGGAGCTCTAAACCATATTTTTTATATATCCAATTACAGGGAGGTCGAGGATACGATGCATATGATCTGGTACGTTCTTGATCGTTGATCGAAAATAGTCGTACATCTACTCATAAAAAGCATGTCAGTGGGACCTTGGAGAATTCGACCAAAAGGGGTCTATAAGTACCCGATGGGGTTCGAGGCAAGAGTTGACCCAAGCTTGTCAACTCGCAAAACAGCATGGACTCGATATTCTCGTTGATGCTGTGCTAAATGTGAGCTTCTAATCGCCTCTGGTATAAAAAAGAAAAAGAAAAAGAAAAATGTTTGTAACGACGAAATTTCAGCACAAACATGGAGCAGATGAACTTGAACAAGTTCACGCCATACCTTCAGACCCTGAAAATCGCCTCAAGGACGTGGGCAAGGCCCGTGAAATTGAGGTGCATCCATAAAGAACTCTTCCAATTCCATCCATGCCTTTACTTTTTTTTTTTCTCTAGGCCTGGACTGTCTTCAATTACGCGAAAAGAAACGACAAGGTACCATCGTCCTCATTCTCATAGAAAAAGGTCTGGTTTGATCACAGTCACCAGTACAGCAATTTCAAATGGAATCAATCTCACTTCACAGGTCATATCTTCATATCATCCTAATCTTGCGCTTACGAAGAAAACAAAATTCACCATGAACAGGAACAGACTACGATCAAAAGACAGACTCAAATGCCATATATCGATTTGTGGGTCCAGGTCATAAAGGGTGGTCTCGCAACGTGGACCGGGAGCTTGGCAACTACGATTATCTCATGGGCAGCGATGTTGGTATAATCAAAACCATGCGTCGTGAGCCCGCTCACGTCCACTAGATAGACCATCGCCATCCACACGTCAGGGATGACCTCTTTCGTTGGGGTGCCTGGATTCTCAACGTATGTTTGATCTCATGATTGACGTGCTGAGAATATTCACCAGCGCCATCAACACAGACAACGGGAGCCTCTGGTTTCCGACTCGATGCTATTAAACACATCGATCGCAAGTTCTTGATCGATTTCGTGAGCTTCGTGGTCGTCATGGCCAACACTAAACTTTTTTTCTGAAAATGACCTATCAGATCCGGTCAACTAAAAAGGATACCGGCCAACCACGGTTGTTCTGTGTTTGTTCGTTGTTTTTTTTTTCTCTTTCCGGTAATCCAAAACATTCCTCAACAATGTCCATATAGCGGAGTATTGGTCCGGAGAGTATGTAACAGACCTGCAAGAAAAACCCAAATGAAAACTCAACCTTTTCTTCAACTTCAATCAGTATCTCCAAACTGTTGTCATACACCCGGATGTTCAAAGGAGAAGTAAGGTACCTCCCACAAGACATTTCTGATTCACTTCATCTTTTTTTTTTGCCTAGACCGCATTTTTCGATGTCCCGCTACACATGAATTTCTGCCAAGCCAGCAAACAACGTAGCCGATACGATCTACGTACTATATTCAATGGTACTCTCGTTCAATCAAAACCCCGAGAAGCAGTCACGTTCGTTGACAATCACGAGTAAAATCGAGGCACTCATCGGACTATCTCTCATTCTGACAACTCATCTTTATTTTTATTTTTAGTACGGTGCAGCTTTCGCTTTTCTGAACCTCATCGTTCAAATCAGATCTAACCTTCCACCCAAAAGGTCGAGGGCCAAAGTCTAGAAAGTTGGGTACGTGCTCTCTCGTACCACCTCGTTCGAAACTCCACATGGAACAACCAAATCAGGTCGAGCCGGCATTCAAAGTCCAAGCCTATGCCATCATATTACTCCGAGGTTTTGGCCACCCGTAAGGAACTTGACACAACTTGGTACGCATGCTTCCAACTTACAAGCCCAGTTGTGTATTCTATGGGGATCTATTTCCCAATAAGGAGCATTTTACCGAGAGCGTGGCCAGGGACATCACTTTGTTGATCGGGGCTCGGCAAAAGTTCGCGTATGGTTCCTTGAAGGAGTATCTTTTTGATAAGAATTGCATTGGGTTTGTTCGCAAAGGTGATACGAAACATCCAGGCTGCGTGGTCATCCTTAGCAACAGAGAGGAAGGGTGAGTTTCTAACAATTGATGGTATGTCGATTTTATGCTAATACTTGACGTTAGAGAATCTCCTATATTTGTACATCACCTTCGTATGAATGTTGGGAAAGTAAGTCTTTATGTTTCATCGAACACTCTCTAGTTTATCTCATTCCCTAGGCGAATGCTGGATCAACTTTCCAGAGTTTCATGACACAACATGGACAAGTGGAGATCGATAACCAAGGTTGGGGGACCTTTACTTGTCTTGCAAATCATGTGCAAATTTGGGTTAGAAAGAAGGGTCGATCCTACTAATGTCATCATATCATCAATTTCATTCAAATGAGGCTTTGTCCATCATGGTACTGGTACGGTTGCAGTCGTACCCTACAAATACAATCGCCTACTAACTATGATGCAACTTAATGAATTATTCGACAAGTGAAATGTACAATGCAAGAAGAAGTGGAGAAAAATAATAATCAATAATCAGGTGGGAGAATAGCAGAACTCCCATCATCAGAAAAATAATGTTGGCAATTTTGATGTTCATAATGTTTGAAATCATAATGTTTGGGATAAGCCTCCATAGATCTGGTTTTTCGTGCAAGTTCAATGTCTTGATTCTGATGCATACCTCGACTCGTCACTGCCACTTCTCTTCCCATTGCCAGTAGATCGTGATGTTGTTCATTTTCATCAAACATGGCTGCCGTTTCCTCTAGTGTGAGACCTGTAAGTTTCAACATTGAGTCCAATCTTTCACATCAAGTCCATCGAACCATAACATACCTTTAGTCTCCACCACGTAGATGAGAACGAAAATCAATTCAATAACAAGCCAAGCACAGTAGACGATGTAGTACCACCATCCGATCGCAGCAATGGCCCAGGGGTTGATGAATTGGTTGAATGCCGACGTTAGCATAATCGCCAGATTCTGTAGTTTCAATGGTTAAACCAGTTGATATCACCCATGAATATGCTAGAACTGTACCATAACAGCAAATCCTTTGGCTCGGACCTTGTATGGTAAAATTTCAAGGGTATACCCGACAAGCAGTGGGGTGTAGGCAATGTCGTAGAAAAAATAGAAAATAAAAATGAGTGGAATAGTAGCTACATATATCAGGGATCGCTCAGATACGCTCTTGAATCAGAACACGAAGGGCTTACCCCGCACTGCAGCAGTATTTTGCATAGCGCTATAAAGGGCAACACAGATTGTCCACGCTGAGAAAGCTGATGATAGTCAGGCCTTTATATCAGAAACGGCAACTTGATACATACTAAAGAGCATCCCAGTGTTGGAGACAACGAAAAGCGTTCGTCGTCCAATCCAATCGACAGACATGGCTGCCGACACTGCGACCAGAAAATTGAAGATCTGAATTGTATGTCAGTGTAACGAACACGGCAGCATTATGTACACTAACCTGTAGGCCACCATTGATAGCTGCTTTCGTTCCAGTCTTGGTGACTCCCACACCTTCAAGCACGAGATTAATGTAGTATGAAACTAGACCATTACCACTGGAGAAGAATGAATTGGTAAACTCATATTAGATTGATCGCGGAAACTGACCTCCATTGAGAGAACATGGCAATTGCAATGATGATTCGCATCCGCCTCCTGTTTCCTTTGCTCGAGAATAATGAAAAGTAAGAGGTGCCGTTATTCATCTCCTCTTCCATCCGAAGCGCGTGGCGGATCTGGGCGAGCTCTAGCCTGACAAGCGGATCCTGCGCGTCTTCCCCATTGGCGTGATATTTGGAGAGAATATTTGAAGCTTTCCCTTCCTGGGGGTATATCAGCCGAATCAACGTTAGTGTACCGCGTCGCTTACCATGCCTTTTGAGACCAAATAGCGAGGACTCTCTGGGATGAACCAAACAAGTACTACCTGTAGCAGAGGAGGAAATGCTTGTATAAGGCTGGGTGCTCGCCAAGACCAATTATTCCCTCCTTCGTGAAGGTACGCGCCAAAACAGACCTAATATAGTGATCAGACTACCAAATATCTCCCTGTCAGAGGCAACATACCCATGCGGAAATAATACTCCCAATATACCAACTTGAGTTGTAGATTGAAGCCATCTTGCCTCTGTGGGTGGGATACGAAAGTTCAACCAAAAGAAGAGGTGCCGCGTTGATACACATGGTAAGCCCAATCCCAACTATCTGGGTATTAGATGACTTGGAATGTTTTTCAAGTACAATGACCTACTGGTAACGCGAGCAGTAATGAACATAGTCACTGAGTAAGCGGCTGTTTGCACGCCAACGCCAACAAGCATGATACATGAGCCAACGAAAAGCGTTGCTCGGCGGCCAAAATGATCGGATACCAGAGGTGCAAAAGGAAGGCCCTGTAAAAAACTAAATTTTTTTTCATCGCCTCAAGCCAAAAATGCTGACAATTATGCATCCTATGTTCTGAGCAAATCCAATTAGACCTGCAAATGTGGTCAATATCAGAGGAAAAGCTGATGAAACCTGAAGGAGATACCTAATTTTGTACCCTCAGGGTAGCCGAAATAAGACCGCCAGTCGGGCAGAATTTGCAACCCTGGTTATCCTTTGAGTAAATTTCAGGGACTGTAATCATAGAAACCCATACCGTTCACCAAAGACGAATCCAACCCATTTGTCACAGATATCAGCAGAGGAAGAATCAGCATAATGTTGAGGATCAGAATCCCTGGTGAAGCAATTCAAATAAGGGATGAGTTCGATTTTGTGAGCTTATCACGTAGCTTCACCTCTATTCGTCCACCAAGGTCCATTGAAAATGAAACCACCGACGGTCCACTCTGGCTGCTTTCCTGGAACCATAACTCGGATCTGTCTAGACCACTATGACTGACAGATAAGGGAAGCGAGCAAACGTAGCGGGAGGGACCGGAGGCTTGGGGTTGCAAGATGGGGATCGTGGGGGAGGGGAAAATAGATTGTTTCTTGAAACCACGAAAACTAGCTTTATGTAGCCAGTTTGACTCTGGTGTCCAAGCAAGAATATCGATGCTAGGCATGGAGCGGAAAGAATGAATGTATTCCAAAAATGACTTCAAGCGTCATGATCCTGCCATTTTCCCCACATAGCTCAGGAACCGGGAATGCGGGGCAAGGGGAATTTCGGCTAAATGAACGCAACTCATTGGCCGATTGCGATGCTCGGGGATTTTCAAAGATATCGGGAAAAAATTTGGAAAGGTCCCGGTGGAATGACTATTCAAAAATAGGCAATTGGCAGAATGCTGTTGCTGTATAAGGACTATCTACCATGATGGACCACCAGCACATGGGTACTAACTGGAATGAAGGTGTGGAGCTAGCGCATAGTCTGGTGCCAAATACGTGTAAACCATAAACTGCGGGTCACTTGACACTGCAACCGGTTCCGGGCGGCTCTCTCAAGTCCCGTATTCTGAGCTCTCACACGACGGTCATGAATTATTCTCTAACAACCATCGATTCAACCAAATTGAACATTCTAAGTGATCAGCAGAGATGGTCGTGATGCCCAAGTTAACCGGTGGCACATGGCATCAAACCCTCATCAATCGGACTGTCCTAAATCATATGTTCATTTCAAACACCTCAACGTCAGTCTAGACTCCAGGCTGTTACTGTGCGCGTTCATCCTCCTGACCCTTGTAGTCTCCATCCTACATACTGCATCTTTTCTCCAAGTCTTAGAGAGATCCCGCAGACGTCTCGGAGGGGATAACAGTCGTGCACTGAGCATGTGATGAAACTCTACTTTTTCAATTGATCGTAAGCAAGTCCGCCATAGTGAAGAGATATCGTATTCATGGTGCATTGAACGTCGACTCTATCTGTCTTGTGTCATTTATTCTCATTGTGACCTCCAGGCGGAGCCTTGAATCCGGGTTATACACGATCATTATCGTTGTGACCAATAAACCAGTAGATGTGGGAAAACACTATTTGTTCGGCAATCAACAAATAATGCCTCAGTTTGTGCCTGAGCATTATATCGAGCACATGGACTTGTCTTATCAAAATTGTATACATGATAAGGATTTAATAATGCTTTCTAGATACCGACCTCGTTAAGTGGGGAAGATTCTTATGAACATCTAAAGTAGCATTCAGTGCATTAGTTACAGCTAAAATATAACTAAAGTTAATGAATGACTCAAAAAATGACTTGGTAGAACAATCATCTTAATCGTAACGTCAATATCTAGGAAGGGTGGGGGAGAGGGTAGCTATAATCTATCTTTGGCGTGGCTAAAAACCTTGTCTATAGGGAGACCTAACATGGGATGATGGGGAAATTTGAGTCAACACTGACAAAAAATTTGACAAAGCGTTTCTCACAGTAAGAGAGAAGGGGTGGCTGGATAAAAATACAAACGATACCGATTGTGTGCAAACAAGGGCATGAGGACAAATCAGAAATCAAAATGAAAACAAACTAGAAATTAGAACCAAAGGTGCAGCATATAATTGAAATGAATGGGAATCCTTTCTAGAGCATGTTCTTTGCTTATCCATCCAACCTTTACATGCTATAGTAAGGTCTATTGGAAAACCCAGCTAGTAGACCATGTCCTTCTTCTGTACTTTCCTTTGCCCTTGATCTGAGTCAAGGGTAGTCATTGACCTACCCTAGAGTAACCTTTGGTGGGCCCTAGGGATGATCCATAGGACATGCCATAGCCATGAAATAAATGACTTGTTACAATGATGGAGATGTGGTTAAAGTGGTGACTGTAGATGTAGTAATGGAGGTGTAGTCTGTGATATATTTGGGGAGGTTATAGTGCTCCCAGGTCTTTGATACTTCTATTGAGATATCTCTCCTTAATTTGGCAAAAATGCAGATGAGTCCACTCCGTGCCACCCAGCTTGTGCTGTCAAACTTATGACTATCTGAAAAAAATCGGTGATGCGCTTCTCCTCAATGTAGTCATGCTCTAAATGTAGATGTGAAAAGATTTTGAGTTGATGTTTTTTTATTCAACAGCTTGTTACACGGTGCTCGATCGCAGTCCGTTTGAGGTGTTATGTTTGGTGTAAGTTTAGAGTGTGGGGCCAATTAAAATAATAGATATCTCAGGAGTTGCCAATCAAGGTAAACAACTGATATAATTGCTTAAAATGATAAACGTCTACATTACGACCGGGTATGAGTGAATAGGAGTCACCGATCAAGGTAGACAGCTGAAGAAGGATATATAAAACTTACATATCTACGAACGACCGGTTCACCGATTGAGGATGGACCAAAAATTTACAGGACAATGTAACGTAGGCCTGCATTTCGAGTAGAATTAAGAGGGGGGGAAATGCACCACACTGATCCGATGGTGCAAGTGCGGGAGTCTACTCCAACACTTCCAAAACAACTTCGACTGCACAAGTGGTGATTTAGATGGCGCATCCTGTCAGAGACAAAAACTTCCCCGACTGGCAGATTGAGGGTAGGAGATCAGGCATACCGAATCATTAGTCAAATGAACGAGGTCGTTTCCTGATGAATTGTGAGGGATAGTGTTACTGCAGCTTAAGCTAGTACACAGATAGGTATATCGACTGAAGGGAAATCTCTCTTTGTAGGATTCCATCCAACTTGAAGAAGAGGTGTGGCAAGATGGCAGCTAAATTGAGATAATAGGCACCATACCGAATATGACTGAGATGTGAGACTTTCAACATGAAAAACAATTCAGA
>Ga0153922_1000863_pt1 | contig 11440 bp, 6 predicted proteins | sample TSNJ006MetaG_FD_104723 | JGI IMG/M metagenome (GOLD analysis project Ga0153922, IMG submission 104723) | Attine ant fungus gardens microbial communities from New Jersey, USA - TSNJ006 MetaG | ecosystem: Host-associated > Fungi > Mycelium > Unclassified | place: USA: New Jersey, Brendon T. Byrne...
GAAAACACATAGCAGACAAAACCACTGCAGTCAAAAGAGGTTGCCGGACTGGAACCGCCCCATACATAAGGCATTCCCAAATATTTTTCTGCTTCCTCAAACAATCTTCGCACTGTCTCATCATCGTAATGCGCTCCTGAACCACCACTGCCATAGCCGCCTTCCCCGGTATCTACATAAAAGATCGGGTTATAATACGTCCCGTCCTTTACCAGCTCCAGATATAACTGGCTGCCGCTGACACTTCCGCTGCTTCCTGTCTTTCCGATCACATCTCCCGCGGCGATCGCTTGTCCTTTCTCGACCTGCACGCTTTGCAAGTGACCATACTTTAGCTGGTAACCTTTCTTATCCTGTGTCACCACATAATGACCGTAATGATCATCGTATCCGGTATTGGCAACAACTCCCGTCTGTCCTGACTTCACTTCGGTTCCCTCGGTAACGGAGATCTCCACACCTCGATGCAGCTCTTGCTTTCCCGTGCCGACATTGATGCGGTATCCGTAAAGACTCTTTATGTAGGCATACCAGTTAAGCTCGATCGGAGTCGTATAAATCTGTAAGTTTCCCTTTGCCGCATAAAGATACCCGTATAACTCCTTTTGTTCCTCATTCATCCGGCTCTGAACCGCCATCTGCAATGATCTTGCTGTTAGTGTGACATTCAGGGCTTCTACTGTTTCTGTTTTGGTCACTTCCACCGTATGTTCATTACCCTCTGCCAAAAATGCTTCCCATGTTCGGTGTCCATGTGCCAGTGCCGCCGCATGATTGTCAAAATAAACATCAAACGATACCCCATATCTGGCAAAGTTTCCGGTATCTTCAACCATGTATTCCACACCGTTCATGACAATCTTCGTCCCCATGGGAACGACTGGGTTACTTGCATCTACGGCAATCGTATGATTCGCCTTTGGCATAACACCACTTGCCGTCGGACCGCCGCTCCAAACACCACAGCAGATTGTGCAGTTACAATATCCGCTGGTCACAACCCGGCCTAATGATTCTCCGACCTGAACAGTCTTTGTCTCTTCAACGGTTTCCTTTACCTGTTCCACATCTAAGCCATACTGCGCCGCAAAAAGCGCTTCTATCTCACTTTTCACTTGCTCAAAGGTAAAGACTTCATATTTTGCTGACAGATAGCTGATCAGCACATGGGGATCATGGCTGATTTCACCAATGTTATAACGATACGCATCCATTCCCGGATAGGCACGTTCCATTTCATTGATCTTCTTTTGCAGCGCCGCTTCCAGCTCCGTATAATAAAGTTCTGCCTGTTCGATATCTTCCGGCTCTGATAAATAGCTGGATGCCAATGTACCGGACAACACCTGCAATGCTCCCATAGAACAGGACGTTACCGTATTCATAACCACCACCAGCAGTAAAACGAGTGCTGCCATGCTAAGCGCCATCCCTTTATGTTCTGCAAAGAAACTAAGCACTTTCCGGCTTGCGGTCTTCATAAACAAACTGCCCTGTTTTACCGCTTCCCCGCCTGCTTTCTCTGCCCGATACGCTTTGGCATACTGCCGCTTGATCTGCTGCTTCCTGATAAAGCGCTTTAAGGCATTGGCATCTTGCAGTTTCTGGTCACTTTGCAGGTGTTCTCTATAATGCAGTGCTGCTTTCGAACGAATAGAGCGTTGTTCCAGCTTATGCGCCCGTTTATACTGCTTCTTTTGATGCTTATCCGATCGGCGGCTGCCAAAACGGTAGGCACTGGATACTGCCTGATTTCCACCTTTCATACCATCTACTGCCGCATTTTCATCCTCTTCTCCTTCTTGTGCATCTGCCGGCATTGCCATGGCGACCTGACGGAGGGCAATGGCAGACCGTTTTACTTTAGAAGCGATTGCACGCTCTTTCTTTGCCATGCCGCCATCTTCCTGACCGGAAGATACTGCATCCTCAAAATGGAGCTTTGACGCCTTTTTCTTCTTTTGTTCTTCCTGGTAAACCCTGCTTCGTTTCCCCTTTTCTTTCACTGCCGCTCTATCAGTTCTAACTGATGCCGGCTCTCCTTTTGATGTCCGCTCCTCTTCTGAAAATCGAAGTCTTGCCCTGTGTATAGACGGAGAACGACTACGGGGTTTTCTTTTCTCCTCTTTTCTTAAATCCTTGGCATCTTCTTTTGATTCTCCGTGCTTTCCGGTAAACTCTGCATCCTCCAAACGGCTGCTGATGCGTCTGGCAGTCTTTTTATACAGATTTGTTTCTACCAGACCCTCTTTGGTCATTTTCTGCACTTTCTTTTCCGATGCCTGTAATCTTTTTTCTGCCAATCAGTTAAATCCTCCTCACTATGCTACTTCGTTTGGTTTGGTCGTCATAATTCTGTACAGATTAGAATCCTTCGGGAAATGATCTACGAATGGGATAATGACATTTCCATAGAACAATAACCCCTCGCCCTCTGCGCTATTGGTTACATAGGAAAGCTGATGCGGACTGATATTAAGTGCCTTTGCTAAAATTTTTCGATCTCCCGATGCCTGGTTTAACATATAAATGAAGTCACTATTCTCAAAGATGTTTTCAATCTCACGACTGGCCAGAAGATCTTTCACGTTTTGGGTGATCCCGGTCGGTATTCCGCCCCATTTTCTGAATCGTTTCCAGATCTCTACGCTGTAAGAAGCCGTCTGTTCTTCTTTTAACATCAGGTGGAACTCATCCTGATAGAATCTGGTCGCTTTCTTTTGTTCCCGGTTGATCGTAACCCGGTTCCATACCTGATCCTGTACCACCAGCATTCCGATCTTCTTTAACTGCTTTCCAAGCTCCTTAATGTCAAAGCAGACAATACGGTTTTCAATATCCACGTTCGTCCGGTGGTTAAAAATGTTCAAAGAGCCATTTACATAGATATCCAGACAAGTCGCAATCCGCTGTGCCTTCGGGTTATCATTGCGTTTCAAAATCCCATATAGGTCACCCAGAATCGGCATCTTCTCCGGAACCGGATTTAACAGATATTCCTCATATACTTCTCTAACTGCCTGGTCGATAATACTGATCTCGTCACCTTCCAGCCCATCCTTGCCGCCGGCAATCAGTTCGCAAACCGAGAAGATGAACTCACTTTTCAGCTTGATCGGGTTATCATCCTCGCTGTAGTTCAGGTTGATATCCATCAGGTTGATATACTGTTTTGAGGTCGTGGAAATCTTCACAACCTGACCTTTTAACAGCTTCACAAGGGGACTATACTCACCCTCCGGATCGGAGATAATGATGTCATCCGGCGTCAGTAGAAAGCAGTTTACAATCTCACGCTTACCGGAAAATGACTTTCCTGATCCCGGTGTCCCAAGTATCAGCCCATTAGGATTCTTCAGCCGCTTACGATCGACCATGATCAGGTTATTTGATAAGGCATTAAGCCCGTAATACAAGGCTTCGCCGCTCTGAAACAACTCCTGTGTGGTAAAAGGCACAAAAATAGCCGTTGCTGATGTGGTCAGCGCACGGCGTATTTCAATCTTATTCAGTCCCAGCGGCAGAGAAGAGGCAAATCCCGCTTCCTGCTGATAATCAAGAGGACGCAGCATACAATTATATTTCTGTGCAATTCCTCTCGCCTGAAACATCATATTTTCTAACTTCTTTTTACTCTTATCCATACTAAGGAATACCAGTGTCACCAGAAACATCCGCTCATTCCGGTTCTGCAATTCCTCTAACAGATTCTTTGCTTCCCCGCCATAGGTGATTAAATCCGATGGGATGATATCCATATCGTATCCATTGCGAACGGCTTTTTTCTGCTCTTCTATCTTCATTTTGTCGATATCCGAGAGCTTTCGCTTGATCATCTTGATCGCTTCTGCCTGATCCATAGACTGCAGGTGCATGTTGATGGTGATATTCTCCTCTACATTTAAAAACTCTGCCAACATCCGGTCAGTCAGTTCCGGAGCCAATATCTGCAAGTAGCTGGTCGAGCCGGTCACACTGCCAAGCTGAAAGGCACGCTTTTCACCAAATCCCATTGACGGCGGCGCGATAAAGTCCTTTGTAGACATCCCAGTCTCTGCCAGCATCTTGAAATGAAAGCGGAACGGCTCTTTGTGTTCTTCGTTCATCATCTTATATAAGATTTCCAGACGCTCTCTGCCATTTAAGGCTCTCGATTTTACCCCCAGCACTTTAAAGTTATTGATAGAATCCATTGCAATACGTTCCAACCTCGCCCTGGCTGATTTGATACCTTTTGCTTCTATTCCGAGCGTAACGTACTTTACTTTCTCTAAACCATTATTCCCTTTACTCATCTGCCGCTCTAAAATACCGCTGTACTCCTCCCGGATGTCATCAAAGCCATCTCCCTGCGCCGGGATGATGATATTCTTCGTATATTCCTTAAGATTGGCACGGGAATTGAAAAAGGTGAGCTGCACCGATATGGTGGAATCATAATAATTCAGGAAATCACAATAGTTCTCAAATATGGATACCTTGTCCTCATTCTGGGCCAGCTGATAATTGATATCCTCATAGGCAAGCGTAATCGAGTAATAATTTGCTGTTACTTTACAGATTCCATCCTGATACATTGCTTTATAAGGAATGGACTGCTGTGCTGTCTGTGGCTCCTGCCTTTTTTCGAACAGGCTCCACCATTTCTTTTGCTCCCGTATCTTCCGGCCTTTTACCGGTGGCTTCTTATCCCTTTGGTTTGACTTTTTTACGCTTTTTCGTTTGATTTTCTCTTTTTGCTTCAAGCTGTCTCCCCCTTTCACGTTTCCCCTCATCTTTTAAATACTGATACATATTTTCTGTCACATAAGGCCGTACTTTTGGATTTTGTTTTGTCCGAATGTAGTTGATTATGATCTTCTCAAGGGGCTGGCCATCCTTTTCATATAGAGCCAAAAGGAAAAACGGCAGCATCAGCACAATCATAATTGTTGCCGCTACATCCACTCCTATGATGCCTTTTGTTAAAAAATAGAATGGGAATCCCACTATCGCCGCCAATACAAAACATATGATCTGACGGAGCGTTAAATTGAAAATGATTTTAGTCCTTACCTTGGAAAGATCCTTTGGTACTGGTACATAAGCCATTTTTTATACCTCACTTCCTAGTGTTTTATCACTGTTTACTTTATTTATAATGTCTGTTAATGCGCATTGAATATAGACTTTGAAAGCGTTCCGGTCTTAAACAGACTGAAACACAAGATCACTGTATAGGCCGCTATGGAAAACAGTGCGGTATGTATGTTCTCTGCAATCGTCATGCTGTTGACCAGCACGCTGTAGATGGCCACACACACCATAATAAAAAATCCCTGAAATCCCAGTGCCAGTAATCCGCGCACATAATTGGTTCCAATACTTCCCCACTCCCGGTTTGTGAATGTTGCAAAAGGAATCGGAGATACCGATGTATAAAGGTATATTTCAATCATCCTTCCATAGAGAATGACGGTTATCAATATGGACATGATCTTCATACATAAGCTGATCAGCATCGTTTCCATCATTAGGGCGATCAATCCGCCCAGCTCCATCTCCTCCAGCATTTCAAGCATGGAAGTAATGGTCGTGGAAACATCAATGGCAGTCGATCCGGTAATGACATTAGCACTCTTATTCACCACATGCTGTGCCACATCAAACACTGCCAACGTAATATCAAAGACGTGGGTAAGCAAGTACACCGCCACCCACATCTTAAAGATGTATTTAAAAAACAGGAATGTTTCAAACTCATGCAGGTTATTCTTCTCCATCACCATCGTGATCAACTCATAACACAGAATGAACGTAATAATCATGCCTGCTATTGGCACAATCACATTTTCAGAAAGGTTCTTTATCATATCAAAGATACTAGAGTTCCAACCCTGTGGCGTCTGCCCCACCTGCTTTGCAATTGTTCCTACTTTTTCATTTACATCCGTAAACATTTCTTCAAGATTCGCTTGAATACAGCTAATCAGCATTTCCTTTATTGCATCGGTAATTTTTTCAATAATCCCCATGTGAATTAGCTAAATAGACCCGATAAGAGAGGAATCAGGTTCATTCCAATCAAGGCGATACCGCCACCCGCCATAAGCTGCTTAATTCCCTGTGATTTTGCCCCAGGATTGTCATTTCCATAGCCCTCCATCAAGTTCACTACGCCCCAGACTGCCAGTCCGGCACCCAGTGCAATAACGAGGGTTTTTAGTGTAGTTACTGCTGTTCCAAAAAAACTCATAAAATTTCCTCACTTTCATTTTTGTTATTGTTGGAAAAAAGTGAATTGTTCTTTTTTAAACCCTGCCCATATGTTAAAATAGGGCAGGGTTATCCTTATGTGATAGCTCATTGCGCATCTGATACTAACACTTTCGCAGGTAGAGGTATCAGGTGCCTTTTTGCTTCATCACAATTCATTCACGCTTTCCTTCCTAAGTAGAGGTTTCATACACCTCTACCGTATCATTTGGTTTTACTCTCAACTGTTTCTTATTCAAGTAACGGTTGATGTCAAATAGATTCTTATCATCATAATCTGCCAGATACATATAGTTAGGATGCTTGGTGATATCATATTTCTTACTAAAGAATGGGCGTGCTCCACGCACTTGCAGAATGCACTTTTCCCCGTCCATTATCGCAATCTCATCCTGGCTCATAAGCGCCTTGCCGGTCTTCTGATAATTCAGTCCATAGGACTTCTGGTTACTTCTCGTTTCAGATGTATTAAATAGATCAATCGTCTCCTTCCCTAAATCTTCGCTTAATTCCTTGGCATTTTTGCCTTTTCCACCTAAGAACAAGGTGGAATCACAGTTGTCTGCAATTATTTCGGCATTATCTTTGTAGATTGCCTTAAGCTGACTGCGTGATTGCAATATAATAGCCGCTGAAATCTCACGGCTTCGTATCGTTGCTATTAACTTGTCGAACTTCGGAATTTGTCCGATGTTGCTAAATTCATCGAGCAAGCATCTGACATGCACGGGTAAGCGCCCGCCATATACATCATCGGCTTTATCACAGAGTAGATTAAACATCTGCGTATACATAAGCGATACGACAAAGTTAAATGTATCATCCGTATCACTGATAATAACGAATAATGCTGTTTTCCGATCCCCCAAAGTGTCTAGCTCCAACTCATCATCAAGCATCAGATCACGCAGCTCTTTAATATCAAACGGCGCTAATCTTGCCCCACAGGAAATAAGAATACTCTTTGCTGTCTTGCCGGCCGCAAGTTTATACTTCTTGTACTGACGCACTGCAAAATGCTCCGGATTCTCCTTTTCCAGATCTTCAAACAACAGATCAACGGCATTTTTAAAGTTCTCGTCATCCTCTCTGGTCTCCGATGCATCAATCAAATCAAGCATGGTACTGAAGTTCTTTTCATCTTCATCCGCTTCATAATGAATGTAACCAATAAGCGCCATATAATAAAGACGTTCGGCTTATAATGATAGGTAAGGCTTTGAAATCATCTCCACCTTTTCCCCCATTCCACACCGGACATGCGATTTTCACCGCATCCGGCGTTCCATCGATTGCTTTCACAAGCATTTAATCAATCACCAATTGTTACAATTAATCTATTGCTGGTAGACCAGCCTGTTCACGCAGGCTGTTAAGTTTCTTAATCTGTTCTTTGGTTGTTTTTTGAACATCGACTATGCTTCGAAGAACTGTTTGCGTTTCCTCTTGCAATAATGGTAGATACTTTTTGTGTATCAGAATCATGTTTTTGTAGCGTTCTTCACCACCTAAATATTTTGGCTGTTTAAGCCAACAGGTGATTTCAGATGCACTCTCAAATAAATCTCCGCACAATGCGCATTTCCCACGTTGGGCAGAAAATAGTGATAACCTACAATCCACAAATTCTGTACTGTGACCATTGGATAATTCATTTCTGACCTCTTCCAAGACCTTTGTGTCTAGGTTGAGATTTGTATGGATGAACCCCCTACCATCAGTTGTATAACTACACACAACTAACTTTTTAGCCATTGGTATCTTGTTTCTGACATAAGCGATTGGATATATTGGTTGGTCAATTCCTGATACATAACGCACCATTTTTGATTTTCCATATCTTTCTTTCTCACTTTGTGTCATAGTTCCACCATCGCGACAAAGCCTGCATCCTGTCTCCGTATTAAGCCTATTGGTAAGAACTGCCATGACTTGCCTGTTGATATCCCTGCAATCTATACTGATACAGGTGGCAAGCTGATAATAGTTTTGTATTCCTAAGACCATTGAATTGTATAACCTTATTTCATCCAATGCAGATTTACCACTGGATGGGCGTGCTATACACTTAGCCTGTTCCACTAACTTCTGTTTTGCCAGCTCTTTCTTTTTGTCACATATGTTGGACTTCACAGTGAATTTATGTCTTTTAGGTATTACTTTAATCTTGAATCCAAGGAATTCCGAAGAGCGTTTTCTTACATTTACTATTCGTGTTTTCTCTGGTGAAACTTCAAGCTTAAGCCTTTCTTCAATCCACTGTGCCACTGCCTCCTTTGTTTTAACTGCCGTATCTTTTGTCCTGCAGAAAATCCTAAAATCATCCGCATATCTTATGATATACATTTCTTTTAGCTCAGTTTTCCTCATAGCTCGGAAACTATTTCCCCTATCAAATGTAAGGGTATTTCCTATCATGCGATTCTTCCCATATTTCTTTGTTAATGGACTATCCAACCACTGGCTATCAATCCAATGGTCTAATTCATTCAGTACGATATTCGCCAACAGTGGTGATATAATACCTCCCTGCGGAGTGCCCTTATCTGGATAGACCGTCGAGTCATCTGGCATTCTGATAGGTGCTTTTAGAATTCTCCTTAGAATAAACAGCAATTGCTTGTCCCTCATTCCCATCGCCCATATTTGCTTCATCAACTTACTATGGTTAACGTTATCAAAGAAACCCTTGATATCGAATTCAATTACATAATGCAAATTCATCCACTGTAACATCGTATAGGTTCTCGATATTGCATGTTCAACCGAACGATTCGGACGAAATCCATAGCTATTGTTGCTAAATCTCGCTTCGCAGATAGGCTCCATGACTTGCTTGATACATTGCTGTATAAGCCTGTCCCATATACAAGGAATTCCCAATGGTCTTGTTTCCCCATTAGGTTTTGGGATGTCTTTTCTTCTGACAGGTTTTGCTCGGTATCCGTGTTGACTACCTGTGACAATAAACCTAACTTTCTCAACAACCTTTTCGGGAGTTGTACTCCCGATATCTGTGATGTTCTTTTTGTCTGTTCCTGCTGTGTAGCTTCCTCCGTTTGCCTTCATATTCCGATAAGCTAGTAGGATATTATCACGCATTAAAATGATATCCATTAGATTTGTGAATACTTCTCCTTCTTTGCTCTTTTGATATAATTCATCATATATAGGTTGCATACCATAATATTCAGCATGACGTAGGTCGTCTACACATAGACTTTTTGTTTTCTTTGGCATAAGGCATCACCTCCCTTTTGAGAGTGACCCTTTTGGTCTTACTCGAATCCTTATATTGGATTGAATAATGCCTGTTTATTTCAACCGACTTGTGGCCATTCCTCCATTCTCATTACAAGAACTTCATTGGTTCAACCACTACTTTTCAGCAACAGTTCGTCTGCTTATTATTCTTCGCCAGACTATTTCCATGGAAATCTGTTACCTTTCCTCGTTCCAATAATTCTATCTGTTCATACATACCCTTAGGTTCTTGCTATAGTCCTGTCAGCTTGCCTGTGCCTGTAACACAGTATGGTCGTTCGTAGGACAAATTTCTACTAAACCACACTGACTGCGCATTAACGCACCCATACATTTCTACATAGTTTTCTTTTAGAACCGTACATTCGCAAGTTCGTCAGTACATCCGCCAAGATGAACATTCTAACCATAGGTATCTTATAGACTCTCGGCTTATAGGTAACACAATCTACCTCTAGTTCACTTTCGACCACATATTTCGTGGTTACGGTTACTCTCAGCCTTTGTCATGGGGCTTCGTACAAAAGCCTTTACAGCTAATGCACGCCCATCAAGAGTAGGCGTTTCAGGACGTTACTCCATCATTCCACCTATCAAATTATCAGTTCTCCGAACAACGGAAAACCGTTGCTCGTGCGCTGGCTTTCTACCGCCAGCGAACGAGTCGCACTCACCCAAAAATCTTCAGAAGACTTTTCGCCCTCTCCCTTGGTGTTTGCGATAATTGCATTTACCAATTTCATAATGTCTTTCTCCGAGCGGATATAGACGAAAGGGTTATAGTGCATGGATTTTGCAAAGTTGATGGTATTCAGGATCTTCACACGATATCCGTTATCCTTTAGCAGCTTCCCGCACTCTAAAACGACCGTACCTTTTGGATCGGTCACGATGTAACTACTATGCATTTGCATAAGATTTGGCTTAACAAAAAAGCGAGTCTTACCGCTTCCTGAGCCACCAATCACAAGGATATTTTTATTCCGGGCATACTTCGCTTTTTTCGGTCTGCCATTCATAGTAATGCGCTCTGTCTCCGTTAATAGAATATTTCTTTCAAATTTCGCATCCATAAAGGGCTTAATATCCTTTGTATCGCCCCAACGGGCAGAACCATACTCCTCACCCTGCCTAAACTTCTTAGCATTCTTTTTCTTCTGATACACATAGAAATACATAAGAGCTGCCCCGGCAATTCCGGTGAACATATCTTTCCATTTAAAACTAGGAAGATATGTCAAAAACAGCTTATCTATATGTACAAACATTAAAGATACGGTCTGAAACCATCCATCATACTGACATTGATGATACAGTGCTGCCAGTTTATTCATCATATACCCCACGAGCAGATAGGGGCATAGAACGGCAATCACTTTCATTTTATCTGCCTGTCTCCACGCTGCACTAATCTCATCCCGTTTATCCAGCAATTTTTCCAGAAATCCTTTTATTGCCGGATGTTGTAAGAGCCGCTTCATCGTTCTCTGTCCTTTGTCTTATTTCTGCTCTTCTTAACGCTCTTTGCTACTATCTCCTTATAATGTGCCAGGCGCTTCTTGATAGACGGCTTGCTCTTGCTTTTGGTCTGTCCTGCAACATACTCCTTAAACGCCTGGTTTACCACGTCCGTATCCTTCCCCCGGAAAAATACAATATAACGTGGCGGCTCTCTGGATTTATCCTTTTTAAGCGAAAAATCAATACCATACTTTCTTGCTATTCGTTCAAAGGACTTGATATTACGGTCGGTAATCTCAATGTTAGAGACTCCTGATCCAGATGAAACTAATTGTTTCACACTCATCTTACCATGCAGCTTTTTATTCTGCCGGCTAGCCTGATGCTCACTTCTTTTCCGGCTGCGCTTTTGCCCATCCTCCTGCAACTTTCTTTCAATCGCACGTTTTAAGACCGATGC
>Ga0153922_1000865_pt1 | contig 11428 bp, 13 predicted proteins | sample TSNJ006MetaG_FD_104723 | JGI IMG/M metagenome (GOLD analysis project Ga0153922, IMG submission 104723) | Attine ant fungus gardens microbial communities from New Jersey, USA - TSNJ006 MetaG | ecosystem: Host-associated > Fungi > Mycelium > Unclassified | place: USA: New Jersey, Brendon T. Byrne...
ACTCCTGGTCTGTGATCATAACACCTATTTTTGATTAAGAACACAAATGCTATTTAACGTGTTGACTGCCAAATACCAGCGAGGTGCTCAGCTCCCCCACGATTGTAAGTGTGGGCTGTGTATGAGCTCTCTTTGACACTCTGCCTCTGACCTTGTGCTGTGCGTTCTACTACCGTTTTTGTAAAGAAATTCATGAATTCGCCAACGGATCCCCGCTGGTAGAATGAGAAACTTGACAGGTCATTAGCAGAACTGAGAACAGCAGAAGCACCGGAAGGTGGAGCAAGAACAACTGAGATAGAGTAAATCCTCATTCTGAATTAGAGGACAGTTGGGCAACAGGTGATGAACCTGTTCCTAGCACTGTTCCTAGCAATGCGTTAGCAACTAATGTGACAAAATGTGACTGATTGTGTGAGCTGGGCCCACTAGAGAGTGACGTCTTATTACCAACATGTAGAAAACTTCCTACCTATCCCTGGCCTTTCCATTTAGATAATGCACTGATAATTTTAATTAGCAGTGGTCTGCACGATGAAAACCAAAGTTAACCCAACTTTGGTTCTCATAATGCAGACCACTGACCACGTGCTTTCCCCATTTATCTGTGTACTTCAGGTGTTGCTTGCAAGTGAGATATACAACAACGATTCAAATAATGTTACTTGCAAAGGAATTAGTCACGTTTATCGGGAATGAACTCCCAGTTGGGATGAGGATGCCTAAGACCAATTCCGGGCCAATAGGGTTGGCTAACAAGCTTGGTCAAAGGTGTGTTAAATGTCGAAATAACACAGAGAAATATGATTCTCTCACATCATGATCGCGCTCAGCGATGAAGAATTCCACTTGATTGGGAACAACCGTATCACTTGGATCAGGAACTCTAATACTGAAGTAGCGACCACTCGACCCAACGGGCTCAATTTCAAGCTCTGCATAGCCGACTCCGAACAGGATTTTTCCACCTTGGTAATCTGCGGATGGGCTGGAAAGACTCCATCCCATGAGGACTGGGCCGATACCGGGTAACTTGCTGTTGAAACCAGGTTGTGTAATGATGTACTTGTTGTTCTCATTCAGATGAACTTCCCACTAAATTTTTTTCTCCAAGTGAAAGGTGTGTTATTCAAAGATGATGAGGGCTACTTACCACCTGAGGGGGGTGCTCGGGACTCAGTGGTTCCGCCAGGATGGGTTGGCCGATATCAGTAGATACAGCGTATAAACCGCCCACAAACGGCGGAGTGATGCCTGGAGGAATGTAGCGAATCTGGTAGCGACCTGGCTTTAAACTCATTGTCGTCGTTTTTTCAGATAGGGAGGTGACTGATCTGATGGTCTAATTCCTGAGCGACTTTATACCTAACCAGCGGCCTGTGAATAGAGCTCGGATAAGTGCCATGTATGTATTCGAGAGAGAGTAAGAATCTTGCATGTAGATTGCGCAGTCAGTTTGTGGGCGGTAGGTTCACCTGATACTACATGAAACACAGTCTACATTCACTCCACGCATGTCTCCTATTGTTTTTCACTGTATGATAATGAGCTTATTCAAACGATATATAGTATCTGCTCACCTCAGATGTTCCATGAGGTGAGTTATAGAAGCAGTATTAGAAATTTGCGGTGTATAATCTATGATTCACTGTGATCTCCATGACCTAATAATGGATACGGAGGACACAGTTCTTCCAGTAATTGACTCCTTTTCTAGAAAAGTTGTTGGATGGAGATATCATCCATGGTCTGCGGTGGTTATCCATGACCGCCTTCATCGGATAGTCATTGGGGATATTATTATCGCTTAACATCTTGAAGATCCCCCGGACTGATAATCTGCTCACTTTGGTAGGTGATACGGGAACTCTTTTTGCCGGTGATAGCTCGATGGAGTTGACGGCAGAAGTAATAGCTCCAGACATGGAATGTGGCGTACATTGTGGCGTACATCCTACCATATTTAGCCATCTAACAATGACTCGTTTTAAATTAATTCAGCGATCATATGCTTAGTCATCATTGCGACTTGCACTATGCCGTCTTCAGGCCCAGGATCTATTTACCCATTTGCCGACAAAACCCAGTTCCAGACAACATACCGAGCCATATGTACCCACAAAAACATTTCTCTCGACTTATCTCGCCTCATGACGCCGGGCGAGAAGCGCCCGCTTGATCTTTATCTGCTCCATAAGTCTGTCTTTGCACTCGGTGGTGAGGCCAAGGTGTGTATAGTTGCCGTATTTGTTGGAGTATTGCACTGACTGTACTGTCGAATGGTGTAGATGGCCGAATTTTCTCTGTGGGATCAGGTCGCACAGCGAATGGGGTTGTTGATCGATGAGCCTGACGATTTCTCGCCCTCAACCGTCCAGCGTCCCTTCTCAGCTTCCAACCAGTTGCTGGACTTACTGCCTCTGGCGCTTCCTACGTCGTCAGAGTCGTCATCTAACCCATCGTCACCGCTACCACCATCATCGATTGCACAGTACCTTTCACGCGTGTATAAACTCTACCTCACCTTCTTTGACCAGGCCATCAGAGAAAACATTGCGCACAACAGAGCAAAAGCACAGGCTGCAATGCAACAATCAAGAATTCAAGCAGCCGCAGCTGCGGCTCAAGCTCGTGTTGGCCAACAACAGTCTCAACAGCCTTCCGCGTCTACATCTACAACTCATGTACCGGCTTCGGTTCAACAACCTCTGCAAACTCGTACTCAGGTTCTCACTGCTCAACAAGAAGCTACTCAAACCCGGGCCCAGACACTGGCCCAAGCAAAGGCTAATCACGCTCAAGCCCAGGCCGTTGCAGCAGCTCAAGCGCATACCACCCATACCCTCATTCCGCATGGCATTCCTGTCACACAATTCCTGGTCCAATACGTTGGTTTACTCCCACCCTATGTGGAATCTCTCTCACCGCAAGATCGTTTCATGTTGCTTGAATGGACACAACTGACTGATGCAGAGCTTAAGATAAAGGCTGGAGGCAAAGAGGCGTTAATTGGGATTGTCAAGAATGTGAAGGATAAGTTGAAAGAGATGAGGGAGGGTCAAAGTTCCGGCGTCAGAGAGCGAAAAGGGTTTACGACGAGCGTAGCCGTCGGAATTGTTTTGCCTGGGATGAAGCTCGGTCCACCTAGTGCCCCTCCTCCAAGTGGGCCCGTACCGCCTGTACCTTCACAAGACAGGTTAGAGGAGAAAGAAGAGAATGAGTCGATCCAGCACGAAGATGACAAGGACAGTGATAATGTCTGGGATGATGAGCAGCGGCAGGCTATTCTTCCTACGACCAGATTTATTTCATCTGGTTTAAAGGGAGAACCACTTCCTCAGCCTGAACCCAAGATGGGATCAAAGGCGTCATTTGAGGTGGTGTCTCGACTGATCAGAAAGTGTAATAGTGAGTTTTTTTAATTATTTCTTTTTCTTATCGTGTTCCGATTGGCCCTCGTACAGTCTCGGAGGCATTATTAGATGATACCATGGACTCTGTTATCGTTCCGGCAGAGCGACTACCCGAACACCATGCTCTCTTGGACAAAGTTTCACAGGCATGCTCAGAGATTGATAACAAGCTTGCGATGATACACGACGTTCTGCAGGAAGAATCATATATCGAGAAGATGATTATAACCGTATGCTTTCCCCCTATCTTCCCTGCACCTTCACCCTGACATGGACACTGTAAAGGGTTCACGAGTCGTATATCAGAAAACGCTCCTAACCAAAGCAGACTGGGAGCGCCGATACGTCCTCACAGTTGACATGCTCAAAAACATACTGGCTGAGATCCAGTACCTCGTCGGACTATATAATTCATCTATTCGCAATCTCATGGAAGTTTTTCAAAGTACCATTACTGCTCAGGGGCAGGAAGTTGCAGTTCAACAACTTCCTAGTTGGGTTCAGGTTCAACTTCAACAACAAGCGGTGGCTGTTACACCACCTCAGCAGCCTATACAATATGCACCTCAGAATCTTGTTGCTATGACACCTGAACAGAAAGCTCAAGTACGTTCGATGCAGAGGGCTCAGGAAGCTGATCTTGAGATGCGTAAGTTTAGAGAGGGGTTCAAGAAGGAGGGACCAGAAGAGGTTATTCGATGGATTGAGAATCGGTGTAAACCGTTGAAGAGCGTGTACGAGGAGTATCTAGAGCAGAGAAAAATGCTGGAAGAGCGATTGAAGGAGAGAGAAAAAACTGAGGAGGAAGATCGTCCGTATAATACTTGGGGAAGACGAAGATGGTCATTGAAGGATGATGAGAGTAGTGATCAAGAGATTGAGCGTGGGGACGGGCTAGAAGACGGAGAGAGTGATGTTGATGGGACTACCGTTAGCGCGAGAGAGGAAAGGAGAGAAAGAGAAAGAGGACCGAGAGAGGGATTCAGTTTGTTTTCGCGCAAAGAGAGGCTGGGGATTTCCAGGTCGGAGTGGAACGCTGAGGGAAATTTAGGTTTACCATTTACGGAAGAGGAGCACGCTGCTGCTGTACTATTTGTGCAATGCGCGACACAAGAGTTTGGATCGCTTCGTGAGTGTTTCCCAAGTGAATGTCCTTTTGGCTGAACAAAAATACTATGTGGCTGTAGCTGCCACGTCACAGATGCTGAGTTGGGATACGGACCTTACGTCGCAAGAAAAAAAGGAGTATCATCGACTGCATGACAAGGGACACCGCCATTATCAAGAGTATGGACCAAAAACAGCACTTTTACATCTATTGATGGGACAAGACTCAACGACGAAGCGATTTATAGTGATAGTAAGTAGACGAAATCACGAGTTGGAGTGAGAGAGAACTAAATATATATAGGGTTACGTGCTTTCGTACCAGTATCATGTGTTTGCCACCGGGACAAAACGATATATTTTGACACTTGATCAGCTGGAAGAGTGGGTCGAGGATTATGGGGATATAATCGAAGAGTTTATAGAACGCAAGAATGTAATGCACCGGGAGCAAGTGCAGGCGCAGATGAAAAATATGGGACAAGAATTGGATCTGAGTGGGGTTGATATTGGTGTATTAACGGGAAAAAGGAGCAAGGATAAGGACAATAGTAAGAAGAAGGTGAAGAATCAAGGGGTACTAGGAGATGAAGAGGAAGAGGCAAAGATGTTGGATGTGCTCGGGGGTGTGGTAGACTTTTTGGAGATGTACCGGATGTAATTAGTGATATCACGTGTAGGCGCACACCGGCTGATGGCATTCACCTATCTATAATAGCATTATTTAGAACATTATTTAGGTGCGTTTCCTGCCCTGTCTGTCATGCTTAGAATTATGACCACCCGTGTTGCCCCCAGAGTATTTCAACAAAAAATGGCTCGTTCTGTCGTTACTGCCAATACCGAATCTGAAGTAACCCCCATGCTGCGTTACCAAGCATCACTCCCTACATTACCTATTCCGACTCTTCAATCCACCGGTACGAAATATTTAGAGACAGTTCAGCCTCTCTTGACCCCGGACGAGTTTTTGAAAACTAAAAGTGCGGTTGAGGACTTTGTCGTCTCACCGCTTGCAAAGACGTTGCAGAATCGTTTACAGGCCAGGGCAGATGAACCTGGAATGAAAAATTGGTTGGCGGATTGGTGGAATGATGTGGCATATTTGGGATATAGGGATCCTGTTGTGGTTTTCGTCAGCTACTTTTTCATCCATGTCGATGATCAGTTCAGAAGGGATCCTGTGAAGAGAGCTGCTAGTCTCGTCAAGGCCATGTTATCCTTCCGGGAACTCGTTGAGAGGTGAGGCAAAGACACAACTTCTGGAATTCTGAACTGTTTTTCTCACTTGATCTCCACAGCGAACGATTAGAACCTGAGCAAGTGCGCGGTAAACCACTCTGTATGGCTTCTTATAAATGGCTATTCCATTCCTCACGTTATCCTGCTCAACCTTCCGACACGGCTCTCAAATTCGATGCGAAAGAAAATAATCATATCGCGGTTATTCGGAAGAACAAGTTCTTTATTGTCCCGCTTGTCGACCCCACTGGTCGAGAACTCTCAGCTGCTGAGCTCGAACTCCAGTTTAACAGGATTATTTCTGCTGCGGGCGAGATACCCGAAGAATACCCTGTTGGTGTGCTTTCAAGTGATAATAGAGATCACTGGACGGATGCAAGGAAGACTCTAATTGCGGCTTCACCGGGTGGCAGCAATGAGGAAGCACTGAGGAAGATTGAGAGCGCTATGATTGTTGTTGCCCTCGATGATACTAAGCCTATAACGAGAGAGGATATCAGCTGGGGAGTGTGGACTGGAAACGGTCGTAACAGGTTTTACGACAAACATCAATGTATGTGGTTTCTTTATCTACTTTAATTAAATAACACCGTGGTCTAGTTATTGTCTTTGACAATGGTCGGTCTGGTTTCCTTGGTGAACATTCTTGTATGGATGGGACGCCGACACTTCGTATGAACGAATTCATTCTCGCCACAATTTCTAGTGGCAGGATCAACTTTGGTCCTACCACCATCCCTAACCCATCGTCCATTCCCCTTCCCCATCAACTCACATTCCAACTCAACGACAGCGTCAAATCTTGCATCATTGCCGCCTCATCTCGATTTGACACTCTGATCTCCAAACACGAGCTGAACGTTCTTCATTACGAAGGATATGGCAAAAGCCTCATGAAGCGATACAAGTTTTCTCCGGACGCATGGGTTCAACTCGTCATGCAACTCGCCGCCCACAAGTTCTTTGGTCGACCTGGTGTGACGTACGAGTCTGCTCAAACTCGGAAATTCCAGCTTGGTCGCACGGAAGTTATTCGAAGTGCATCGAACGAAAGTAAAGCATGGGTGGAGGCTATGCTTGACCCTGATGCATCACGCGATCCTCTTAGACTTAGAGACCTCTTCTCAAAAGCAGTTTCTCGACATATTCAATATTCAGCTTGGGGGGCAGACGGTCAAGGTGTTGATCGCCACCTTTTCGGTCTCAGACGTATGTTGGCCAAAGATGAACCTTTACCTGAAATCTATCAAGATCCAGCATTCTCTAAATCGAATCACTGGGAAGTGAGTACGAGTCAGCTCAGTTCGAGGTACTTGGATGGATGGGGATATGGTGAGGTTGTGGAGGATGGATTTGGGTTGTCGTATGCGATTGGAGATCATTATGTGAGGTGGACAATCACGAATCTCAAGGAGAAGCAGAGAGGGGTTGAGTTGAGACATTATTTAGCGGAGGCGGCGACGGATGTGAGAAAGATGCTCGAAGCTGCGGAGAATGTTGGAAAGGAAAAGGCACATTGATATAGATGAATAGATATATAATATGATAATGTAGATACCAGCGACAATCGTTCTAAGAAGTGTTGAAGAAACATAGATCGCGGTGATATCTAATTAGACACCTTTTTTTCAATTCATCATTACTGTTTTGTAATTCTTTGGCATACGCTGGTGTTATAAGGCCTGCTACTAGGTCTGACCAAACCATATTCTGTGGCCAAGCATTTGTTCACTCCTACTCATTAAACGTTATCCTATTCTGCGAGTTATCTCTCAATGACTCTCCGTATCTATTTTGTCTTGCACAGTCAAGGAATATAAGACTCCAGCGCAGGGACCATCCGTCAAAGTCTTCGTTGGAGAAACATTGGCAAGACGTAAAAGCTCAAGCTTCCACGAATCACACGGATGCGAAAATATCTCAATCTATTGACTGTGGCTTTCCTGCTCAAGTGATAGCAGTATTCTTGTTATATATAAAGTCTGCCTGCATCATCCCAGTCCGAATGAGTGTGATCCTCAGAATTTTACTCATAACTTCGTATCCGAGTATTCCGGTCATTCTTAAACTGTTCAATCATGAATTTTTTTTTCCCAGCAGAGTCAATGCGGAGACGTCATGCCTTTGGATGAATAAATGCTTTGATCAAGTGGTTTTCTGAAGCTGCGGATATCTGAACTTATAGGGCAGGTTTCCTCTCCACTCATTTAGTATCTTTGCGCATTTGGTCTTGTCCTTCCGTTTCCCCCTTCTTCGGTCTTCTTGCGCTCCCATGTTGGTCGTGACCAGTAGGAAATATGCTTTTGATGCGATGTGTAGATCGATATTCCTACACACAGCTAGACTGGACTAACAGTTCAACTTCCTTCACCCCCCCTCTTCGGCCCACTATGACATCTTCTCAACCATCAGACCTGTCCAGCAATGCGTCATCGAAGAGCCGATACCGTAGACCAATGAACTGGGGAATTCAGCCTCACAATTGAGAAATGAATATACCATGAGACCATGGCAGCTACAAGTCACCGGACTTTATGTATGACGGGATGACCTTAAACAAGCTCAGTTAATGCTTGGGAAAATTATGATTGATTTATGTGTTGTGTGATAGAAAGTTGATAAACTTTCAGCTGGTGAGATGGCTGAGTTCGTAAGGGCATACTGCTCGATTGCGGATGCAATTGGGTTGGAGTTTGAACCACGTCTTGACCATTAGACGTTGCCTTGTCAAAAGGCACTAATTCCGCACAATTTGTGTAAAAACTACTCTGCAGCGAGGAGGAGAACAATACAACTCCAGAGCTCCGAGGAGTTTTTCCTCATGCTAAAAAGTCTCAACTAATTCTCATTTTTTGGCTCAAGCCTATCATACTCAGAATAAGTAGAATGTCCGTTCCTTACATTTTTGAGCATTGTATTATTTGTCCGCGGCAGGTTGTAGTCTTTATCTCCTGCTATGGGACCAGCCTTTCAATTCGTGGTCTGAGAGACGTGTAGTCCCAGCACCAGCACCAGACATTCCTCAAGGTACATAAATGGTTATTTAGGAAGTTATGCTGCAGCTCTGAACCGAGTTTAGCTTGCAAGTACTGCAGATATTATGATTCGATGGATCATCCTTGTGAGTTGACACGAATAAGTACTCTATCGTTATTCTAGTGCAGTCGCTGAAAAGACCATAAAGAAAACTTCTGAGGTACTACTATCTCGATGTTCATACAATAACAAGCAGGGTTCACTCTGAGATTGAAGCTTTCTGCTTAGCAAACACATGGATATGTGCAAGTCCTGGAACACTCTGCAACCTCTATAGAAACGTCAGTCTTCGGAGTCAAAAAGGGGAAATACCATCATACTCACAGGCGGATTGACAAACCAGGCTGTCTCCCAGGCAGTTTCGTTCCATCGCCTTCTCACGAACTCATGAACCGCACTTCCAGCACGTTGAACCAACGCTTCCTCCTCTTCTGTCCCTCTCTTCGACACCTTCATCGTTTCTAGGGTGATGCCCCACTCTGCCAAGGCAGGTAGGCAAGATGATAGATGTACATCAGGGTCAGGTGGGGGAGAACTGTCGCCCGTGAATCCCCATAAGCCATCTTGCTCGATGCGGGACTTGATGGATGGAGGAACAATGGTCTCGTGGTAAATTGGAATGCGGGTCCAAATGAGGGTATGTTCAACTTCGGGAGGAACTGTGAGAAAGCTCAAGGGGGGAAATCAACAAGCGTCAGAACCAACCCAAACCCACCAGAATAGGGCCAGTCATTCTGTATGATGCTCAGATATTCCACAGGAATGTCTCTACAGAAGTACTCTGGGGCATCCGGTGGAACAGGCGGCAAGTTTTTCACATCCGAAGATTCTGTCGAAGCCACGAAGGCGGTGGTAGGCGGTTGGCTGTCCAAGGCCGAGGTTAACAACGACAATGTGTCTGGTTTGCCCCACTGTAACCGATAATTGACTACAGACCCCGAACGTCATGAGCCGACGTCAAATCTGGGCGCAAATGGACGCACCTATGGACCCGTAACGCTCGATTATTCCAATTGACCATTCATTATAGCGCTTTTGAAGTTTCTTATCCCGTTTTAGTAGCCCGAGATCTCTGTTGAACGCACTTTAAATTGGAACAAGTGATCAGGTGGGAAAAGAAACCGACCCAGAATTAACAAATGTCTTGAGCTGCTCCCATGTAAATTTGGCCGGATAATAAACTTGTAATTCTTCCCTTGTTGGTGGGCCTTTACGCAGAGGAACGTCTTTGGTCACGAGATCAGTTTTCAGATATTGAGTAGGCTGGACTATCTCAATTGTCATGCCGTCTATCATCTATACAATGTCTAATATGTGAGGAAGTGAGAATGAAGGAGTCCTGGGAAGAGATGCAAGTATACTACAAGTATTCCGTGATCCTATCGCTATTAAAATAGCAAATTTGACTGCCTAACGTATCCTGTCTTTGTCACCATGTCAAAATCTAATGATAATCGAGCAAGAGCAAGAGGTGGTACAGTAAGATCTCGTGGGCGTGGTCATGGCAGATATCAGCCTCCAGGACAAGAAGACCGTCTCCGACGTCGAGGAAGTGGTGGATGGGCTTTTCCAGGGGAACAGAATCCGACAATGTCAGGTAGACAGCAAATGGAGCTCATGCCTTCTGTCAGTCGCAGCAGCGGCCTGGACAAGGGCGGCGATTCGTGCGTCTTTTCGGATCTTCGGTTCCAGTCATTGTTCATATGAAATGAGACTTAGCGATCTAGGCTAAAGGACTACAAAGTACAAGAGGAATATCGCCGCTTCATTGAAGAGAAAGTAAGGTTGGGAATTTTTTCTGTTTCTTGGACTGACGTCCCCCCCCTAATTATGAAAAAATAGGTCGAAAAACTGATCAAGCGCCTTGACAATCTCGACTCCGAAATCGAGATCGCAAGAAAGCACCGAATGGAAGAACAGGAGAATGTCCTTATCTTATTCCGTATGTCCGTCTCCCTTCGGATCGTAAGTTAAATGCCGAAAGGGTCACAGGTAAATTGAGGGAAGGAATTTCATCTAGTGGTCGAGCTGACATCTTCAGCACGGAAGGTTGGCCAGTTCTTCAGAAAATATAGAGAGGTCAATTACTCAAAAGAGACTTACAGTATACGAGCGATCTCTCTACCTTTCCATTCTATTTGCCTCTCAAAAGCATACTACGGCCATCATACTTGCCCTACTAGACGATATCTACCCCAAAGTGTATCTGACCAATCCAAAGCTTAAATCAACGAATCACTCACATCACCGACACATCTCCCTCCTTATTTCCTTGATCAATCATCTTGTCTCACAATACCCCTCCCAGATCCTCTACCGTCAACAGTATATATGATGTCGGTGCTTCAACTTTCCATGCATGCCCACACAACTTGACGACAATCTGTCTATCCAAGTGTTTAAGATAGCGGTGGATTCGTTACTAACAAAGACGAGAGCCAGTGCGTGGAGAATTGTGCGGTCAGCGTATAGGGAACTCTGGTTTAAAAAAAACCCTACAATACGCGTCGGTGGCTCTGTGACTCGCTGGCCATGGACTCACCAAGATGTTCGGAAAGCTTTGAAAAGTGGTTGGCCGAAGCGGAGAAGTTGAATGAACTAAGAAGGAAGGAAGGGACACAGGACAGATG
>Ga0153922_1000869_pt1 | contig 11389 bp, 11 predicted proteins | sample TSNJ006MetaG_FD_104723 | JGI IMG/M metagenome (GOLD analysis project Ga0153922, IMG submission 104723) | Attine ant fungus gardens microbial communities from New Jersey, USA - TSNJ006 MetaG | ecosystem: Host-associated > Fungi > Mycelium > Unclassified | place: USA: New Jersey, Brendon T. Byrne...
GAGTGTTATCGTCCATACTCCATTCTTTCCAATCTTGATTTTTATAACCAAAGTAATTGGTGGTATTCCATAGCCCAATGACATCTACACCGAGTAACTCCAGGAGATCCTGTTCCACTTCTCCTAAAAGCTGACCTGGTTCTGTGATTTTCAAGCGATGGTTGTCCAGGCCAAGTGTTTTGCGCAGTTGGTACAGGGTACTGGCATTAATACCAGTCTGGCTGGTAGCACCCAAGTCAATGGGAAGTCTATCAGGTGTTTGATGGTTTAAAGTTGCAATTAAACGTTCTCTTGAATTCATAGTATACTCCTTTTCTTGGTTTTCATATATTGCTTTGTTGTAAATTTAATCCAATTGGATTGTAAGATTCCGAATGAGTGATTCATGTGATGGATTTATTTGACTTGGCGCAGCAATAAATATAAAAAAGTATAAAATTATTATACATTAAATAGAGGGATTGTCATTGGCTTTCATTGCCTAAAAATTGTCAGATATTGCGCTTGTTAATAATTTGGATTTACCAGTGAAAGTGTTTCTTGTAGAACTTTTAAGAAATGGGAAAGGGATTTTGTTCCGGCGAATACTTATCCGCATAGAGGCTTTGAAAGCCTTATAATTTCTAATGTTTAGGGAATTATAAGATTTTCGGGGCCTTTTTTGGTGAAAATATTTCATTTGTTCAAAGTGGATACGTAAGTAATGAAAAGTGAATGTGTTGAAAAAAATAAAATAGCGGACTCAGGAGGAATTTAGATGCACAGAATTATTTACTTACTTGCAAAAAGGTCTTGGATATCCATAAGCGGCAAATAATCGCTTCATTTCATCCTGATTTTCAGTCAGAGCATCTGCAATAGAAAGATTATCAATTAATATATTACGCAAAACATTGCACAGAATCTGCTCAATCTGGTTTTGGGGAATGATCAAAGCATTCTTTTTTAGCGGCCCATTTCTTCTCTGGGTGTAATGAAAACTTTTCTCCGTAATTGCCAGCCAGGGATAAAGCTTTAATAATTCCTGGCTATGATAGGGGGCGATTGCAGTGGATTGTCCATCTAATATCGTTATATAAAAACTGGTATCCTTCTGACAAAGCCAGTTAAAATAACGATAAGCGAGATCGGCATGGGGGGATGCCGGATTCAGCCCCAGGTTCCATCCAATGCTGGCGGGGCGCTTTCCCGGTATCAGTTCATAGCCAACATGTCCGATGATATTATTATGAATGCTTTGGCTGATTTTAGCAGCATATTCGGTGTATGTAATTAACATGGCGGTATTCCCATTGCAAAAGTCATCCACCGTATGATTGATCGAAGTTTCAAATGGTGCATTCTCCGTGTAGTGCAAGGTTTCCAAAATACTTTCGAAAGCTTTCGCATTCTGGGGTGTATTCAAGCATGGCCGATTATAGGAATCCCACAGAGCACCGCCATATGCCCAGAGACGGATTAAGATTTCCGGTGCCAGTTCTTCATCTGTTATACCGGCAAAAGAAGTACCAAAGGCAGTAAGGGATTGCGGGTTGTATTCACGGGTGAAGAATCGGCTGATGCCATTGAATTCAGTCCAGGTCTTAGGCGGCCGCAGAGAAAGTTGAAAATTTTTTTTAAAATCTTTAATGATTTCCCGCTTCTCGAATAGATCCTTTCGGTAAAACATAATCTGTGAACCTCCGATAATAGGCATCCCATAATACCCATCTTCATGACGGCAATTCTTCAGATTCTCTTCAAACAGCAAAGAACGGTTAAAGTTGCTGCGCAGGATAAAGTCAGAGATATCTGCCAGCAGTGAGTTCTGGATCATATAGCTGAGCCAGGGAATGTCATACATATACATATCAAAGATTTCTTTTGGGTTATCAATAGTATCCAATATTTTACTCAACATTTTATTCTGGGGCAAAAATTCAAAATCCAGCTTAATGCCGCTTTCCTTCATGAAAGAATCTGAAAGTAATTGAATTGAATGCGAGGTGGCAAGATCTACCATCAGTACCTTTAGCGTTTTGGCCTCATTCATAACCCGTGGTGTATGCAGATTTGGCTTAGTGGCATTCTTTAGCGGCAGCACCATTTTCGCAATAGAATCTTCCGACAGAATAATATTTGGCTCAAATAGCGCAGGTGCATTAATATTCCGGATTAACAGTTGAGCTGCCGAACTGCCCAGATGAAAGGCTGAGCGAGAGGTATAGATTACCCCTGGAAGACGGTATCCCTTGTTCCAGGACTCTTCGGAAAAGGTAATAAGTGCAACATTCTCCGGGATTTTAAGCCCCTTCGTGGATAAAGCTTCAATCGTACCGGCAGCGATGTTCTCTGAAGTTGTAATGATGGCATCTGGCTGATGCTTGCTGATACTAGTCAGAACTGCTTTGAAAGCATCCTCTTTGGACATGTTAGTAGTGCAGAGCAGTTTACGGTCCAGGTTGGTCTGATTGTGTAAAAAGGCATCCCGGTATCCATCAATGCATTCCCGTTCGGACGAGAAATGAAAGGGGCCGCATATTAATCCGATATTCAGATACCCTTTTTCGAATAGTGACTGTGTAATATGATAAGTAGTCTCATAGTTTTGAAAACCGGCATAATTTACAAAAATATTTTCCGGCTTGCGGTCAATAAATACTACTGGGATGTTGTAATCAAGAATGCGCCCACGGAAGAATTCACTGTTTTGGGGCTGACAGGTGATAACAAGCAGACCGGCTACATTTTGACTGATAAAGTTATCAATAATTCCACATTCTATATCCGGTGCATTGCCGGAATAAGCAACACTCACATTATAATTTAGCGGTTGCAGATAGGAGGAAATGCCCTTGAATATTTCTGCCTGGTATAAGTTATCGATATCCGACAGTACAATGCCTATCTGATTGGAAGCATCAGCCTTTAAATTTCTGGCGGATATATTAGGGATATATTTTAATTTTTCGATGGAATCCATAATGCGCATTTTGGTTTCTGCTTTGACCGGCTTTTTCCCGCTTAAGCAACAGGAAACTGTAGCGATGGAAACGCCGGCATCTTTTGCTACGTCTTTTAAAGTGGCCATAATTTAATCCTTAAAGTGTATTTAGGTTGTTTACAGGAAACCTATAAGCCTGTTACAGGATGTAGTATGTATTATATATAAATGTATCATGCAGCAAAACAAAGGTCAATAAATCTAAACGTTTAGAAAAAATAATTTGATTATCACAGAAAAGATATAGTGATCGGATGTATAATTGGATTACAATGAAAATATTAAAAGACCTGAAACGTAATTCGTGAAATTCAGCCATGACAAGTAAAAATCTAAAACAGGAGAAAAATAGGAAGGAGTAAAAGATGAGACGATTTGGACAAATAATAAAGCTCAAGCCGGAGTATGAGAAAAAATACCGCAAGCTGCACAAAAATCCATGGCCCGAGGTGAATACAGTGATCAAAGCATGCAATATTAGTAATTACTCTATTTATTTAAAGGAGGGGTATCTGTTTGCTTATTTTGAATATGCAGGGGAGTGCTTTGAAGCAGATATGAAGAAAATGGCTGAGTCTGAGATTACAAGGCGTTGGTGGGCCGAGACTGACCCTTGTCAGGAAAAAGTCCCTTCGGCATTGCCAGGAGAATGGTGGTCTGATATGGAAGCTGTATATCATTTGGATTAATGGAATCTATCTAAACGTTTAGATTAATATAATGGGAATGATATTGAAATTTGATGGGGCGCAGATATAATGAAAGTATCATGATTGATCAGTCAAGAAAAAAGTGATTAAGGAGAGAGTTTGTATGAGTATGACTTCAAGAGAGCGGGTAATGGCATCTGTCAATCACAGGGAACCGGACAAACTGGCAATGGATTTGGGCAGTAATGTCAGTGCCGGTATTTCCGGAATGGCATATAACGGTCTGAAAGAATACCTGGGGATTACGGATGGACATACCCGGATTTATGATGTGGTCCAACAGGTTGCCCATCCGGAAGAGAAGGTGCTGGACATCGTGGGAGCAGATGTTTTGGACATTGCCCGGTTGTATAATGAAAAAGACAGTGACTGGTATGATGTGACCCTGGGTGACGGAACTAAGGGGCAATGGCCGATATGGTTTCAACCAACCCAGATGCCGGATGGGGCACTTAACGTTTATGCAGCGGATGAGACACTGATAGCGAGAATGCCGAAGAATGGAATGTGTTTTGACCAGATGTATTTTCCATACAAAGAAGACTACCCGGAGACGTTTGACAATCTGGATGAAGAGATGGGAAAAGTTCTGTGGAGTGCGCTGGTACACAGTCCATGGGACCATGCGAAAGAAGAGGGTTTTTATGAAGAATTGCGAGTACGGTGTATGAACCTTCGCAATACCACCGATCGGGCGCTGATGATTACTTGCGGCTGTAATTTCTTCGAATGGGGAACCTTCCTTCGCCGGATGGAAAACTTCCTAATGGATATCTATTCCGAACCGGAACAGGTGATTGCGTTAAATGAGCAGTTGCTGATCCGCCATCTGGCCATGCTGGAAAAGGTTTGTGAGTATGTCGGTGATGTAGTGGATATTGTCCGTTTTGGTGATGACCTGGGGATGGATATTGGCATGTTCATGTCACTGGAAAAGTACCGTGAAGTATTTAAGCCTTATCACACAAAGATTAATGAATATGTACATACACACAGTAATATGAAGACCTTCCTTCATTCCTGCGGTTCGATTTATCCGGTAATGGGAGATTTGATCGATGCCGGGTTTGACATTATCAATCCGGTCCAGACAACAGCAAGGGAGATGGACCCGGCCCGGCTGAAACAGGAATTTGGTAAGGATATCACTTTTTGGGGGGGAGGTTGTAACACGAGAAGTGTATTGAACCGTAGTACACCACAAGAAGTATATGAATATTGCAGAAAGATGATTGACATTTTCTATAAGGATGGAGGTTTCATTTTCAATACGGAGCATAACATTTTGCCGGATGTTCCCGGTGAGAATATCATGGCGATGTACAGAGCCGTAGAAGATGCAAGAAAATAAAATCCGAAAATATCAGAGAGGGTTAAATATGTCGGTAAAAAATTTATTGAAGCGTAATGAAATTACAGTTATTCTGGCAGTACTGATTTTGGGTCTGTTCTTTACCATGAATTCAAGCAGCTTTTTGACTTCGTACAACTTGTTTAACATGGGCAGAACAGCAGCTGTCTATATGTTGATTGCTTTAGGGCAGGCAATGGTCATCATTGTTGGCGGGATGAATGTATCGTTGGGATATATTGGCGGAATGACAGTGGTTATTGCCGGGTTTCTGATGCAGAACTTAGGTTGCAGCCCGATTGTTACTATTATTCTGGGCTTGTTGACGGGAATGTTGGCTGGCTTGATCAATGGATTGATTATTACAGTTCTAAAACTGAATTCATTTGTTGTAACCTTGGCAACTTCTTTTGTTTACGAAGGAATTATCAACGGAATTTCCCAAGGCTATCCCTATACGGAGATTCCCAAAAGTTTTAGTTTTTTGGGAACAAAATCGGTGATGGGAATTCCGATTGTATTGTTTTTTGTGATTGCAATATTATTAATCCTGACCTATGTGTTTAAGTTCACTGTGATAGGAAGGAAACTGCTGGCAACCGGCGGTAGTCTGGAAGCGGCTAAGATGTCAGGAATTAACACCAACCGTATGTTGGTTCTGGCAAATGTTCTTTCTGGTTTCTTTGCTGCCATGACAGCGCTTGTCTGGATATCCAGAACGGGAAGTGCCCAGCCTGCTACCGGTGGTGACTGGATGATCGTATCATTTGCGGTTGCGGTAATTGGCGGGACCTTGTTAAAAGGTGGTGTATTTAATCCCATTGGACTGTTTTTTGCTGGATTTTTACTTGTTATGGTGAAGAACGGCCTGGTAATGTTGAATGCGAATATCTATTACGAGCAGACCTATTTGGGACTTATTTTACTGCTGGCAGTTTCATTGGAGAGTATTCGGGCAATATTGGATATGAGAAAGATGAAGCGGCAGCTACAACAATCAAAATAATACAAATAAAGCAAAAACAGGAGGGTATTGTGTATGAAAAAAAGAATGATAACTTTACTTATGACGGGATGTATGGCAGTTTCATTATTTGGGTGTGCGGGTACGGCACCATCCACAGCTCCAAACGATGAGGAGACAACGGCTGAGGTGGAAAGCACTGAGACCAATGAGCAGGATACAGCAGCTGAGACCGGGGACGGAAACACCGACAGCTCTGCTGACGGTCTTAAGATGGTTTCTTATTTTCCTGCACCACATTCTTATTATGATGAAGTGCAGGAGGGTGTGAAAGCATTTTCCCAAGACACCGGTGTGAATGTAGATATTCAACTGGGAAATGATTGGGAGCAGGCCACAGAAACAGAAAAAGTGGAGGCGCTGGTTGCCCAAGGGGCGAATGCCCTTTTCATCTATCCGGCGGATGCTTCCGGCGCAAATGGCCTATATGATGAAATCACCGCACAGGGTGTTAATGTTATTAACTTTGGCGCGGATGTCAATCATCCAACCAGCGCATCTTTTGCAGTTGCAACTGATGTTAAACAGGCAGCATATGAAGCTTGTGTAGCACTGATTGAAATGATGGGTGAAAAAGGAAACATCATCAATGTATTAGAGGTACTGGAAGATTCCAACACAGCAAAACGAAAAGAAGGCGTTGAGCAAGCCGTAGCAGAATATCCGGATGTAAAGATCATTCAGGAAGTTGCCGGTATCGGTTCCGTAGAAGAAGCAGTCAGTAAAATCGAGAATTCGCTTTCTGCGAATGCCGGACAGGTAAATGGGATTATCTGTACAGGCGCCCCTCCATCGGTAGGATTGGTATCGGTTCTTTCTGACTACTATGAAAAACAGCCGGATGCGGAGCATATCTATAACATTGTAATGGATACGGATCCGACGGTAACAGGTGCGATCGGGGATGATGTTTTGGATGCGACAATTGCTCAGAATCCGTATGGACATGGTTATATTTCCGGTATGATCCTGAAATATCTGTATGAGGGTTATAAACCGGTGAATGAAGATGCATATTTTGTTGATGCTGGCTTTTGTGTTGTAAATAAAGATAACCTGGAAACGTATAAGGATGACTTAAGTAAGCGGACCCAGGAAATTCTGGATTCATTAACTACAGATTATTTAGCAAAATAGTAAGCGGGGGTAACAGAATGCTGGAACTAAAAAATATCAGTAAGATATTCCCGGGCGTTAAAGCGTTGGATGATGTTTCACTAACCTTTGCACCAGGTGAGATCCATGCCCTGATGGGAGAAAACGGCGCCGGAAAATCAACTCTGATGAAAGTCATAACCGGTATTTATAAACCTGATCTGGGACATATGTTTTTAGATGGAAAGGCTGCCGACATGAACAGCTTTAAAGATGCGGCAGAACACGAGATCAACATGGTAAGTCAGGAGATTTCGGTTATTCCAGAGGCGTCCATCGGGGAAAACATTGTCCTTGACCGAATCGGAAAATATAAGCGAAATGGGAAAATCCAATGGGATGATGTTTACAACACGGCCAGTGAATATCTGGCATTGGTAGGATTGAACCTGAATCCCAGGCAAAAAATCGGCAGTTTAACCGTGGCTCAGAAGCAGCTGATCCAGATAGCAAAAGCGATATCTTCGAAAGCAAAGTATCTTCTGATGGATGAACCAACTTCCTCTCTGACTTCAGGAGAAGCCAAGAATCTGATTCAGCTTATTCGCAAATTGAAAGCAGATGGGGTAGCTGTAATCTTTATTTCACACAAAATAGAAGAAGTAATGGAATTATGTGATAAAGTATCCGTGCTTCGGGATGGAAAATACGTTGGTACCAGGGACTGTAAAGGACTTAACCGACAGGAACTGGTTAAGATGATGATCGGTCGGGAAGAAGAAATGAAAGACATGGGCAGATTGGATATCCGGGATGAAAATGTTATGGAAGTGAAGGGCTTCACTACTTATGGGCAATTTGACCATGTTGACATGGTTCTGAAAAAGGGTGAGATTTTGGGACTTTATGGACTGGTAGGAGCAGGACGTACCGAACTTATGCGTCTGGTTATCGGGGCAGATGAAAAGGACGAAGGTGAGCTTTTGATTAATGGAAAGCCAACTCAGATTCATTCTATTCAGGAAAGCCTGGAGAAATATAAGATGGGCTATGTCAGTGAAAACCGAAAGGAAGAAGGACTTATTCTGGAAGCTTCCGTGGCCGATAATATTTCAATAACTGTTTGGACTCAAATCCTAAATCGATTTCGAAAAATCAATAGAAAACAGGAAAGTCAGATTGTAGATTCGATGATCGGTAAAATGAAAATCAAAACACCGACATCGCAAACGCCGGTAAAATCCTTGTCCGGTGGAAACCAGCAAAAAGTCAGTATCGGAAAATGGCTTGCTGCCGGATGTGACATTCTGATTATTGATGAGCCGACGGTAGGCGTGGATATTGGAGCAAAAGAGTACATTCACCAGTTGATCTGGAACTTAGCCAAAGAAGAAGGAAAATCAGTGATATTAATTTCGTCTGAGATGCCGGAATTAATCAAACTATCCAGACGTATCCTGGTATTTCGGGATCAGGAGATAGCCGGTGAAATCAGCAGACTGAACGGCAAGCCGGTTAACTATGAAGAAGTCAGTTCAAAAATCGGTAAATACCTAGCATAAATATATTTTCAATTATGTACGGGGCTGTTGCAAGCAACTGAGTGAATCAGTTGTAGCAATAGTCCCTGAATTTACACTGGCTATAAAAAATGGTTACATCTAGAGTACCCGCATTATAAAACAAGGCATACCTAAAGATTATTCAGATAGGCTAAATGCAATTTATTATAAGCAGAAAGAGATAGTAGCTGCTAATGATGAATTGGGAGAAGATTCATCATTAGATAAAGCTATAAATGAAATATTAAATGATTACGAAACAATATATATGGAATTGGGCATTAAGACAGGATTTCTATTAGCCAAAGATATATTCATGTCGGATAATATAACAGAAAAAGAAGTGTTGCAGTATAAGAAAATGTATTTATCTTTATTTGGAGAAGTGATAAAAGCAATAGGAATCTTAAAAATGCCCAACAAAAGCAGAAGAGATATATTTAAAAATCATGAAAGAATAAACGGCAATATTTGAAGGCGGTTTTAGGTATAAAGAGTTATTACAGAGAATTAGTAATGAATGAAGAAGCAGCATAAGATGGCTTGAGAGGATATCATGGAAGGGTTAGGTTTTCTTGCCTTAGCCAGATAGTAAAAGGGTAATTTTATTACTTCTTGCAAAACAGTTCTGATTTTGACAAGTTAACAAAATAACAAAACAATATCAATGAATTATATTGACATTAAACTATAATCCTGATATTATTAAAATTAGAAAAGTTTTTCAAAACTAAATAAAATTATAGGAAGGATAAAAAATGAAGACTAAAATTATTTCTTTATTATTGTGTGCTTTAATGCTTCTTCCGGGATCTTATGCATATGCAGCAGAATTGCCGTCTACGGATAATACAGATAGTGAATTAATGCAAGATGCAGTAGATACATTGGAGGAGTTCGGATATGAAATTATTGATGTGGATGCTGTAGGTGATGATCAAGAATTCATTGAAGTTGATTCTATAGAGGAGTTGGAAGATTATCTTAACACGCTTGAAGAAGTTGACAAAGAATATTCTGCAGAAATTCAACCATATAATCCTCTTAGCAGGGCAAATGGAGCAAAAACAGTGAGTTGGTATAGTCCATTTTCCGGGTTTGATGGTTTGACATTGCTTTGTTGGAGTAATGTTGACTTTTCATATAATTACAAATATGTAAATAGTAGACCTCAATATACATCTATTAAAAAAATTTCTTCATATTTGACGGGAATAAGTATGACCAGTTGGCATCAAACAAGTTATTCGACATCATTTTCTAAAAAATATAGTACAAAAAATACTTGCATAGCAAAAGTAAATGATTATTATTTACTTGGTGTAAGTATTGGTGGTCAGCCGATTGGTGCATCAAGGAAATCTACATGGACAGCAAAATTAACTTTAGTACCTTAACTATGAAGAGATGTCGTTTATTCTTGGGATTTATTATATTATCAGCAATGCCAGCACTTTTTCAATATATCGCAGTTGGGAAAATATCTCTGATAGGATTTCCGATTACTTATCTCACTTTGTATTATAATGAAAATACTATATTTCAAAGAGTTCATTTTAATTTATTTATATTATTAGTTGATATAGCAATATATGTTGTTATATATAAAGTGATAAATAAATTTACAAGAAAATCAAGATAGAATTAAGTATAAAATGATAAATGTTGTTTGAGGTGATTATGATTGCTTGTTCATTCCAATTGTTATAATTGAAATGAGAAATTTTTAAAGAAAGACCGGGTTATATGTACCGGTCTTTCTTGTATTTGATAATATAACTAATGACTAAGTTTAAGAGTATAGTTAGCTTTCATTGTATAACATAACTCAGTAAATTTATGTAGTGATTTGATGTGCTTTCATGATCTACTACCCAGTGTTCCCAGATATGCTCCCAAATTTGAAATATATGATATTGACAAGATGATATGATATTAGTATAATTAATTTATATAAAAATAAATCCAAATTCAAAATAGGAGATAATTTAGATGGAGTTAACAAAGAATGAAACGGAGATTATGGAAGTTTTGTGGGAAGCGGGGGAGCCTATTACAAGTTCTGAGATTGTCAAAAAGTCTGTTGATAAATCGTGGAAAGCTAGTTCAATTCATATTCTTATAAATAGTTTACTAAAAAAAGAAGCGATTCGAGAAGTGAGTGTTATTCGAACAGGGAAGTCGTTTGGTCGCACTTTCGAACCAACAGAATCAGGTGAAAAGTATTATGCGAATTTTTTGGCTGCTATTGCAAATAAGACTAGTGTTTCTATGTTATTTTCGGCACTAAGTGGTTCGAATAATATCTCGAAAGAAACTATTGAAGAATTAGAGCAAATGTTATTGATGAAAAAAATGGAGTTAGAGAAATGATTTTTGTTAATGCCATAACCCAGTATTCACTTATTACCGCATTGATATGTTTTAATATTGGTTTGATAATTCTAGTTGTTCTATATCGTCAAAACCGATTCTTAATTAATAATAGTACATCAATCTTAGTGTTCCTATTATTATTGTGTATTATACGCTTATTTTTGCCACTAGTACATCGAAGAATAAATAATGAGTTCATTCGCTGAGGATGGTTTTTCGAGAGTGCAAATGAAAAAACGTAGGCGTAGCGGGCTACGCTGAGGCTTTTTCGTTTGTGCTCTCGGAAAA
>Ga0153922_1000873_pt1 | contig 11337 bp, 7 predicted proteins | sample TSNJ006MetaG_FD_104723 | JGI IMG/M metagenome (GOLD analysis project Ga0153922, IMG submission 104723) | Attine ant fungus gardens microbial communities from New Jersey, USA - TSNJ006 MetaG | ecosystem: Host-associated > Fungi > Mycelium > Unclassified | place: USA: New Jersey, Brendon T. Byrne...
CGCCTGTTGCAAAGGGCCTCTTGACAATCCGGCGGTGTTAAAGGAGCTACGCCTGTGATAAGAGTGACCGCTCCGCTGTGGGTTGGTCTCGTCCTCGGAATGCTTGTCGGAGGCGTCGCAGAGTTCTGGGGAATCGCGAACCCCGAGACCGTAATCCGGCTAGCGCGATGGAAGGACAGGTTATTAGTCGGATGCGTCGGCATCGCCTCGGCAGTCGGCGCCGTCACCATATACGGGCTATACGCGCTCGGGATTTCAATGCACTTCTCACCAAAGCCGGCATACGTCTTCGGTGTTGTGATTGGTGGACTTCTCTTCGGGGGCGGAATGGCTATCTCCGGCTATCTACCGGGTTCTGAATTGATGGCTCTTGGTGAAGGGCGGCGAGATGCGCTATACGCGATTCCTGGCGGTCTTCTCGGTGCGGCAGCATGGACGATGGTATATCAAACAGCACTCGGTCATTGGTTGATACATACTGCAAACTACGGCAGCCTTGTCGCGACTGGTTCGATATACCACATTCGTCCGGTATTCACGTTTCTCATTGCGATGGTATATGCGATCGGGCTCCTTGCTGGTGTGGCATTCCTTCCTCGCTACTCGGGTGGCAGAAGTTCCTTGGTTCATGCCGTCACTGGAAAGACCGGTCCCACGGAGCAGGGATTGATGTCGGACACGGTTGCCTACTTGGCGGAGGGAGGTTTGAATCAGCAACGGTTGAACTGGCTTCGCAGAACGGTCGTCACCGAGGTGCCCAAAGGCAACTTCTACGCACGGGCAAAGTTGGGGACCAGCGCTTTCATTGGTGTCGTAGTGGTGCTCGCAATCTTTCTGCGCCAGATCTTCGGCGAATCGACAACGTACTCTTGGCTGGCCGGTCATCTCCTCCCAAACTTCGAGTACAGTAAGGTTGTTTTCAAAACAATAGGTTGGGAGCCGTTTTCCGGTATAGGAACTTTCCTTGGCGCGTCGATCGCGGCGGTCTTCGTAAGCCGATACTTCCAGGGATTCAGGCCTGTCGTTCCTCCGTCGTGGCGTAACAGGTTCGGGACGAGCTCCGTCAAGCGTGCAATCGGCAGCTTTGCTGGTTTTTTCATCCTGATGTTTGGTGCACGAATGGCCGACGGATGTACGAGTGGCCATATCTTGAGTGGTGGCGTGCAGATGGCGGCCAGCGCCTGGCTGTTCGCGGCAGCCGTGTTCATCGGCATGGTCACAACTGCTCGGGTCGTATACGGAAGCACTAGTGAAAAAGTATCGGGATGAATACGAGTGAGAATCGCCGAGTTCATCCCCCCTGGGAGACACTCCGGTTCCGCCTGAGCGGCGAGGGGACTCTCCCCGGGGCGGAAAACTCGACGGTCGGCGACGATATCAACCTGTTTCCCCGCTGCCGCTCCGTCTCAATGACGGTGATGGACGCTTCTATCTGGATAAGGCACCGGCAGTATCGCGAGGTTTGTCATGGTGGTGCAGCGGAATGGTGGCGTTCAGTGACGTACCCTTCTCGACGGGGCTTGACACCGTCAGCTGGCCGCCGAGTGCTTCGACGCGGTCTTTGAGGCCGATAAGTCCGGATCCTTTGTCGAAGTCGGCTCCTCCGATACCGTCGTCGTGAACCCGCAGAAGCAGGTTTTCGTCGCCGGCGTTCGCCATTACGGTTATTTGAGAGGCGCGCGCATGTTTGGCGGCATTGGTGAGCGCCTCGGTCACCACGTAATAGGCGGCGACTTCGACCTGTTCTGGTAACCGTTGCGGAATCGCGACGTCGAGGCTGACTGGGACGGGGGCGCGGCGCGCGACGACTTTCAGCGCCTTGCCCAGTCCGCCGCTCGACAGGATGGCCGGATGAATTCCCCGTCCGATCTCCTGGAGGTCGTTCGACACGCTGGCCAGGCTTGACGCAAGGTCAGACAATCGCTCTTTCAGCGCAGCCTGTTCGGGCGGCACCAAGTCCTGCGTGGTGCGAAACTGCAGTCCCAGCGTGACCAGCCGCTGTTGGGCGCCGTCGTGAAGATCGCGTTCCAGCTGGCGACGTGCGGCATCACCCGCGGCCACGATGCGGGCCCGCGATGCGATCAGCTCGTCGCGGGTGTCGGAATTGAGGATCGCGGTGGCCACCAAGTCGGCGAAGTCTGGGCGAGCCTTTTGCGGACTCAGCTCGGCACCTTCGCCTGGATTTGGTTCGCCAGCGTCTTGAGCGCATCACCCATGTCGAAACCCTGTGCGTCCAGGTCGATCACGGCGTTGTCCTTGGCCACGATGGCCCTGTCGGTGCTGAACCCCGGCAGACTTCCGATCAGCGAGTTTTGAAGCGTCATCACCGTGCCGTCCACTACCGGTTGTCCCACATTGATCGTGATTGTGTTGCCCTTCTCGGCCAGGGAGACCGACTTGCCCGCACATCCCCGCCACTGACCCACTAACTGGTCCACGAAGGAAGTTGCAGCGGACATGTTCTCGAATGTCGACATGGTCTCGTTGAGTATTTGCATACCGTCCTGACCCTCTCCCGTGATGGCCCGCGAGAATATGCCGCGGACCGCACTGTGTTGGTACGCCTGCGCCGTTGAGGCGAATACCGCGCTCAGACACTCGGGTGGGGTGACGGTGATTCCCTGACTGCCGATGAGGGCTGCCGACTCGGCGACCTTGGCGAGGTTCGGCGCGTTAACGGCATGCTTGACCTCGTCAATGCTCAGCAGCAGCTTCGGAAGTTGGGCAGCCGTCACGAGCGGCCGCTCCGGCACGGAGCTAGTTGCTCGAGTCGGGTACGAAGGAGTCGGGGAGCCCGCCACCGTCGACACCGTCGACGAATTCTCCGGGCGCATCCCCACGACGGTCCAGATCACCAGCACCGCAACAGCGATGACGGTGAACGCGTACGACAAAGTTAATCCGATCACGGCGAGCTCGCGGCCACGCTCGCGTCTGAGTCGGATTTGCAATAGCCCAAGATGGCCGAACACCGCCCCAAGAGGTGCGAACACGAACGCGAACACCACCGACAGGGTGGCGAAGGCGTTGATCGGACGTGCCGGTGTTGGGGCCCAGATGATCGGAGGCTGGGCGGGATAGGGGCTGGCGTGGAACCCTTCCGTGTCGTACGGCTCAATAGGGCTGGTGTGGAAACGATCACTGTCGTACGGCTCATGAGGGCCGCCGGACCCGCCCTCGCTCACCTGCGCACCTCACACCGATCGTTACAGCTCATGTGATCACAACACCCCGTAACTGGTGGTGACCCAGCGCAGCGGGTCTGCGCAGCGGAAGGGGGCAATGCCGCGCGGGTTCAACTGATTTCCGATGGGCGGTTGGCCCAGGGCCGAGACCACGAAGTAACGATGCGGCAGGGGTATTCCGGTGGAGGGGTTTTCGACCGCTGTAACGATGGCACTGCCGTGCAGCCTCAGCAGCAGGCTGCGGACCTCCTCATGCAGCAGCTGCCCGTCAACATCGTCGTACTGCCGGCTGGCCGACGTGTCGCGCAGATAGGACGCTCCGGAGTTGGACATCACATAACTCCAGTCCGAGCCCTCGACGTCGCGTAACGCCCGCAGCGCGTCGAACTTTGACAGGATCACCGCCAGCTTGGGCTGTCCCGCTCCCACCGCCAGCAGCACGTTGCTAAGCACGGAGCGGGGGTCTCCGCCACCCCACCCCTGCTGTGGTAGCAGGTCCTGCAACTGATCGCGGATAGCCTTGATCCGCAACGGGTCGAACATGAAAAACACCGCGTCGGCGTTGGCGAAGAACCTGAAGTGCATGGCGTACGTGTTGCCTGCCTCGAGGTCCTCCCCGGCGACGTCGCGCAACACCACGAACCGTCGCGCCCCATTCCACGCACCGATACTGAATGTCAATGGTTCTCGCTGATGCGGCGGCTGGACTTGTGCCGTCGGGGTGGGTGGAATGAGCCCGCGCTGAACATACAGCGGCGTTTCGTAGTTGATGGCATACGCTTGGGCCGCGCTCGCGTTCGCCGGCTCCATTGACACGCCGAGGCTTTCGCACAGCAGCTCGAGCTGCTTGATCAGCACCGCGATATAGATGCTCTTGCCGGTCGCCCGAGCACCGGCCATCACAATGCAGATGGCATGACCCTGGCGCCATCCCTCGGGCAGGACGAAGTGACAGACCGGGCAAATTTCGACGACAGGTTGGTTGCCGAGCGCACGGCTGGCATCGGGTGCGGTGTGTAGCGGACCCCGGTAGCCGGGCGGGCGTGCGACGCTATAGATCTGCGGCGACGTGATTTCGGCTCCGTAGTAAGCCGACGCCTCGGTATCCCGGAAACGCGGTCCCGGAACGCGGGGATCCACCATCCACGCGAAACGATCGCCGCGCAGAAAGGAAAAGCACCGCGGGCACTTCGTCACATCAGCCTCCGCAGCAGCGAGACCGCGATTTGTTCCAGCACCGCGGGCGCTGCCAGCACCTCTGCGGCCAGGTCGGCGCCCGGACGGGGTGGGGGCAGCACCGCGCAGTCGGCTTGCAGCCGATGGTCGGTCGTGATGGCAAGTACCGGAAAACGTTGCCGCACCGCTATTGTGGGGAAGTCGGTGCACACCACTGTGCGTGCATCATCATTAGTCACGGTCGACCACCGCGCACCGGCGCACCATCGCGGTTGGGCGGCGCGGACCGCGTCGGCAAGCGTCGCCGCGCCCTCGCTCAACACGGGTACGCGGTGTTCCCCGACGAGGACCGCTGACACGTCGGTGACCCCCGCGGCGTCGGCGATCCCGGCCACGATGTCGACCGCCGCTGGCACGCTTCCGTCGGCAAACGCTGTCCGCATCGACGCCGACGTGTCCACCGCGATGAGAATCGCGCCGGTGGACGGCTCGGACCGGCGTCCGATGACGCTGCGGGCAGCTACCCGCGCGGCGGTACCCAGCCGGCTCAGCGGTCTGTCGGCTACCGCGCTGACCGCCACCTCGATGCGGGCACCGGCCGGCGTCAGTGTCGCAAGTTCGACACCACTGTCTCCGGTGACATCAATCGGATCGAAGACGACCTGGACGGGATCCACGTCACCGGGCGCCTCTGGGCCAATCGACAAGTGGATGACCGTGTTCGGGCCGAACGAGCCATCCCCGATCGGCTCCACGCTGACGGTGAGCGGGCCGGTGACGATCGGCAGCACCGTCAGGTGCGCGGACGGGCGCACCACGGGCTGGTCCGCGGCGGCCCGGATATGCAGCGCGGCGTCGCGCACCGACCCGCTGATCGTCAGTGCCAACGCCTGATTGGGAATCGCAACGCCGCGTGTGCGTGCACCCAAGACGTAAATGGGCATCAGTGATCCCACCGTGATTGCGCCACTACGGCGCGGTCTCCGTCGGCGGGGCCGTGCAGCACGTCAAGCACGATTTTGCGGAATCGGCGCAGCGACTCCTCATCACCCGTTCCGTCGATCTGGCCCATCAGCTGCGCCACGAGGTTGACTTGATCCGCGTCCCAGACGAAGGTCGCGGCGAGCCGGGTCGCCACGCGCCCCAACAGCCGCTTCAACCCGGCGGTGCCGTTCGGAGGCAGCAGGCCGACCGCCAAAACCGCGTTGGCGGACAGCGCATTTGTGTTCACTAGCGCCGTGACCTGCTCGACGACCTCCGTTTCCAGGGTCTCCTCGGTCAGCAGCCGGCCGCACGACCGCGGACACGGCGCGCCGAGGACCGCGCCGACCACGGCCAGAACCAACAGCCGGCGGGCGAAGTCGCGATGCACCGCGTCGGGGTCGGCCATATCCACCGCATCGTCCCAATGTGCCGTGTAGGACGGCTGATGGGTGTGGACATAGCCTTGCCGGATCCAGTCGTCGGGTTCGCACAGCCGGACGGCCGCACACGCCACCGCGGTGTCGTCGTTGCTCTCCTTGACGACCCGGGTTGCCAAATCGACGATCGCAGAGGAGTCGGGCGCGCCAACCAGGGCGCGTACCACCTCACGACCGGCCAGCTCACTGTCGCCGTCGGGGGTTGACAATTCCGCCGGCTCCCGCGGTGCCTCATCGTCGTCGGGCAGATCAGACGACGAAAGTCCCTGGACACCGAGCCACCAGCGTGCGGCCTGCCGGTCCCGTGGTGTCTCGGAACCCAACTGCAATACGCGAAGAGCACAAAGCACCGCACGGGTCCAGGCATGGTCCCCGGGCTGCGCCTCGGCCAGCTCGTCGACCGTCGGCGCCGTCTGGCGATGGGCGAGCCAGTCGAGCACCTCGTCCGCAACGCGCGGGGGAGCCTGATCCGCCCGCCCCAGCAGGGCTGCCGCGACGGTGACTCGGCACCTGACGGAGATGCCGACGCCGAGGCGGCGGATCAGGCGCGGGCCAAGCTGCGGGTCACGCAGCACCGGCAGCACAAGCTCCTCGAGGACAGCTGTGAGGTCACAGTCGATGCCCGCCCTCGCCAGGATGTCGGCGATGCGTAGCACTTTGTCCGGGCCCCGCTTGCGGGCCACCTGGACCGCGGCGGGAATGGCGGCCGCCAGCTCGGCGGGGATCGGTTGGCCGTGATAGCGGGTGCGGCCCAACGGGATCCGGCCCGGGCGGTCCAGCCAGTCATCGTCGCAGATCGCACGGGACAGGTAGATGGCGTCAGCCACCAGCGCTGCGAGCCCGTCGGGCACGTCGCGCGCGGCCGCCAGCGCGTCGGCGGTGCTCGCACCGGCGACGGCACGTACCACGTCGCTGATCGTGTGCACGATCACCGCGTCGGCGACCGTGCTGCGCGGCGAGTTGTGCGCGATCACCGAGCGGGCTTCGTCGGCGGCGTCGGCAAATCGCGTGTGGGTGGCCACCGACATCGCCATCGGCCAGGCCGGGTGCAAACCGGCGTCGATGACCCGCGCGCCGAACGTGTCGATGTCGGCGAGCAGCAGCCCCATCGAGTCGGGGTCCAGCATCGCTACCTGCGCCATCGCCGACCAGGCGGTCACCGCGATCGGCTGTCCGGCCGCTGTCCGGTGCGGTTCGCCGCCCAACTCGCCGAGCGAAAGTGTTTGGGTCTCATCGATTATCACTACATCGGCGGGCGCATCGATGAGGTCGTAGCGCGGCACGGCGCTGAGATGCTGGCCGACCCGCGTCGCAAACCCGAGCTGCTCGGCGCGGTCGAAAGTGGAGAAATTGAGCATCCGCGCGGTTCCCGGCGACATCAGGAAACTCACCAGGCCGATCCACTGGGCGGCGTTGTCGACCGAGTCGACGCCGAGCACGACCGGCGGGCCGCCGTCGATTGCCGCCGCGACCGCGTCGAGCAGACCGAACAGCGTGGCCAGCCGCCACGTGCGGGTGTCGCAGGCGAACTCGACGATGCTGTCACGGGTCACGACCCCGCCGGGCCCGGGCGGATCGGCGGGCAGCTCGGCGCGGGCCACCGCCGTCGCGCCGTAGGGGGAGAGCCACCGCGGCGATCGCCACAGCTCGATCGGCCGGCACGGGGCGTCGGGCTCGCCGGCCGCGCGGTCCAGCAGCGCGTGAACGAACACGTTGCCCGGCCGGCCGGTGTGGTCGGCCCCCGCGGGCACGGTGTGCCAGTAGCAGGCGGTGTCGCGGTTGACGCGCCGATACGCGAGTCGACGCGGAATCTGTTGCAGCTGCGCGAGCGTCGGGTACGAGGGGATCGGCTCAACTGGGCTCAGCCCGGTGTGCACGCCGGATAGCAGGACAGCTTGTTCGGGGTCGGCGAGGTCGCCGGCGGTTTGTTTGACGCGCCAGCCGCCCACCGAGCCCGCGGTGTCGAACGATGTGTAGCTCATTTGCGCAAATCGGTTGGTCATGGCTGCGTCCGGCCGAGCTGCAGTGCGCGCACCGGCGGGTCCAGCAGCGCGAGCTGCCGTAGCCGGTGTGCTTCGAGGCTGGCGAAGAGCCGGATCCAGCCCTGCCGTCCCTGGATGTTTGCGACCCACACTTCCGAGGGGCCGTCGGCTCGCAGCGCCGACCAATAGAACTCCTTGGCCGGCTGTTCGGCGAGCTCGCCGCGTTCGTTCAGCGGTGCCACGTCGACGGGCTCACCGTCGTTGATGCTCAACGGGATTCGGTCGGTGTTGTGAATCAGCACGAATGGTGGAGAACCGATCACGTCTCTTTCGGCGCGTATCGTCAGCGCCGCGCGCAGCGGGTGACCGGCGCGGTCGCGGTCGATGTGCACCGAGTACCACAGCCGCAGCAGACCTGCGTATTCGATTGTGGTGATTGGCCCGGAGATGCGCCGACCGGCCGAGAACGCGACCGGCGCCAGGTGCAGGGAGCAGCCGCCGGACGGCAGCTCGTTAACGAACTGTCGACCGCCGAATTTGTGGTAGTCCTCGAAGGCGATCTCGAAAAACCGCCCACTCAGGCCCATCCGCGGATCGTGACCTTTAGGCGCCAGATGAATGGACACCGCCGCGGCGCCTTCGGGCCAGGCGAATGTCAGTACCTGCTTGGTGCAGTACTCGCTGAGTTGGGCGTCGGTGATCGCAGCGGCGCGAACCGTGGAGATGGTTTTGCCCAGCCGAGCACGACCGTCCAGGACGGTCACCGGGGTGAAGTAGGCGCGACTCCAGCCGCTGGGCCAGGGCACCCCGGTGATCACCGACCGGCGGCGTCCGTCCGGGTCGAGGCTGTCGGATACCGGGTGGGTCACCCGCGTATCGGGCTGCAGGCCGGCTTGCTCCAGCGCGGTTTCGGGCAGCTCGGTCGTTTCAGCGCCCGCACTCGGGCCTTCCTTGGTGCGAAAGATCAGCACCTGACCGGCTTTCGGCGCGTTCCACGCCAGATCCCACACTGTGCTGTCGGGGTCCTGGGGGATCAACGACAAGTCATCGACGGGTGCCAGCACGGCCGACACCCGGACCTCGGCCTGCGTGGCTTCCGACAGGCGCACCACGCCGTCGACGACCACCTCGCAGCGTGTCCGGTAGATGTAGCGGCGGCCGGCTTCGGCGTCGGGGGCGACGAAGCCGCGGAGATTGTCGCTGCCGGTAAGGATCCGGTATTGCAGTTCATACCCAGCGGCGTCCCCGACCGGGATCCGGTAAATATGCACTGCACTGGCACCGGGGAAAACCGTCCACTGGCCAACGACCCGACCGGAGTCCTCAGCGATCAGGAGGTTCTGAACCGGGCTGGGCCGTGTCCCTTCGGCGTGCAGGACCGGTTGGGCGGCAAGGGCTTCGGGTAGTGACCCGCCGGTGTTCACCCACACCTGATAGCGCCGCACGGTGCTGGCCGGCGGCTGGGTGTCGCGCATCGATGTGGTGGTGGTCACCCCGACCAACTGTGCCCTGTCGGGAGAGTACGGTTTGTGCTGCTCAGCGCTGACAACCCGGTACACGACAAGCGGGGCGTCGCCGGGCTGGTAAGGCGGCCAGGATATTTCGACAGCCTGTCCGCCCGAGCCCTGGTCGGGAACCGGGTGCAGTACAACGGTTTCCGGTTCGCTGGTCTGCTCGCCCAGCACATACGGCGCAAACGCTTCGGGCCGCAAGGTGGCGTCCTCGCCGGGCGGTTCCATGACATCGTGCGCGGCGCTGCCGTCGGCTGGTCGCGCGGGTTCGCCTGCGTCGGTGGTCAGCTCGTCGAGCACGCGGGCCATGTCCTCGGCGTGCTCGGCCACCGATCCCGGCAGCATGGCGCGGATCTGCTCGACGTCGCGGCCCCCGGAGCGTAGTACCAGCCGCACGTGAGCTTCCTTGAAGGTGCTCGCCGACACCGCGCCGGAGGCGATGAGCTGCTGGCGCCACTGCAGCAGCGCCGGCAGGCGAGGATCGCCATCGGAGGTGTTCGGATCGGACATACCTAGAAGACCAGTTTTCCGGCCCCGGGCGGTTCGTCGGGTTCAGCCGCCGCGGCCGCCGTCTCGCGGGTGGCCGCGGCGCTGGGTCGCGGCGCGAACAGGGCAAAATCGTAGGGCGGCAGGCCATCGCCGGCGTGCACCACCGCCGCGCGGTAACCCACGCCGCGGCGCACGACGACCGGCTCGTTCAGCACGACCGCCGAACGGCCGGCGGTGAGCGCTGCATCGGTGAACAGCCACGCGTCAAAAGGCGCCGCACGATCGGGCCGGGTCTCAATCAGCCCGGCGCTGAACTCGGCGGCGGGCACGGTGTGGCCGCTGGCCGGCACGAACACCGCCCCCGTGAGTGTGTCGGCGGCGGGGCTTTGCGGGTCGGCGAGCATCCGCTGCACCTGCCGCCATAGTGCGTCGGCACCCGTTACGGGCAGCTGTCCGGATGCGGCCGCATACGACCACCGGTCCAGCGCGGATCCGCTACCGGCGCCGGGCATCACGAACAGGACTGAGGGATCCTCCCGCAGCTCCGTTGCGGCGGCGGCGAGCATGTCTTGCCAGGGCCCGTTGAGCCAGCCCACCTGGTAGAGCCGCTGTTCGATCCCGTGAATGGCGGTGCCCGCCTCGTTTCGGCTCGCCGTAGCCACGCCCAGCTGGGTGGATCGTGGGAGCCCGTCGGTCAGTTGCCCCGCCGCGGGCCGGCGCGGTGGGGCGGGACCGAGAGGGGCCCGCAGCATCGTGCCGAGCACGCGGCTCCACGCCAGGAGCTGCCCGTAGGCGACCGATAGCCGACTGAGATCCTGCAACGCCGTTCGGAGGTTGGCGTGCATCGCGTCCAGCTGACTCTGTTGCGATTGGCGCAGATTGATCTCGGCGAACAGGTCGCGCTGGGCCAACAGAAATAGCCCGAATGCGATCACCAGATACAACCCCAGTAGCACCCCGCCGGTGATCAGCGCGAACTTCCAGCTGACCCAGTGGAGGGCAGCCGCAAAGGCCAGCACCACCAGCGCGGCGAACAGCGTCCAGCCGAACGTCTTGAGAATCAAGCCGATCGTGCGCTGGCGCCGGCGCAGCCGCTCGTCCACGGCGTCCCGATTAGCGGTGTCGCGGATTTGTTGCACGAGACCGGCCACCTCGGTGCGTGCGCGGTCGAGGAAATTGGCCAGGATCAATCCGCTCTGCCACGCATAGCTTTTCGCCGCGTTTGCCTGCCAGGTGTCCAGGTCGGCGGCCGCGCGGCGGGCCTCGACTCCGGCGGCGGGGTCTCCGTAGGTGCGGGTGAGCCGACCACGTAGCGCCGCCGCCCCCATGACGTCGGGTGCCTCCACGGTGCTCACCCCGATCACCGCGGCCAATGACGCGGGGATTCCCAAGAATTTGTCGGCTGCGCTGGGGACCACATCGGCGCAGCTGCGGACGACGCCGACGGCGGCGCCGACCCGCACCGGTTCCAGACCGGCGGCTCGCCGGCCCCCATCGGCGAGGGTCAGCGCTGCGTTGACGAAATCGGTCCACAGCGGGCTGAGGTCCTGATGCGCTAGGTGCTCACCGCCAC
>Ga0153922_1000876_pt1 | contig 11329 bp, 4 predicted proteins | sample TSNJ006MetaG_FD_104723 | JGI IMG/M metagenome (GOLD analysis project Ga0153922, IMG submission 104723) | Attine ant fungus gardens microbial communities from New Jersey, USA - TSNJ006 MetaG | ecosystem: Host-associated > Fungi > Mycelium > Unclassified | place: USA: New Jersey, Brendon T. Byrne...
ATCTCCTACATCGCCGCGGCTACGCTGACCCGGCTGGTGCCGCAGCTGGCCACCGGGGTGGTCGCCACCAACCGAGGCGTGGGCGGGCTGGTGGTGGAGGCCGGCATCCGGGGCCTGGCGGGCCCGTTGACCGCCGCCGCGGCCGGCGGAATCGTGGGGGCGGCGTTGTGGGTGACCCCGCGAAGGAACGGTCGATACCGAGGCCGACTCACCGTGGTGCTGGCGGCGGTCGGAGTGGTGCTGCCGATGTTCGTCGTGCTGGGGCTCACCGATATCACCCCGCTGGCGCCGTGGCTGCTTTTGGTGCTGCACCTGCTGGTGGCGGCCGTGGCGATCCTGGCGCTGCGGATCGCCGTGCACATCTCGCTGCTGCACGAGGAACACGACCTGCTGCAGGGTCCACCGTTGTTGTGCCCCGAGTGCCACCACGTCGTGCCCGACATGGCGTTCTGCCCCAACTGCGGCGCCGCGACCCGCTCCTCGCCACGCTCATCGCGCGAGGCGCGGCGCGCCTCCCGACCGGTGCCCACCGACGCCGCCGCGGAGAACCAATGACTACGAACCTGGGTGGCGGCTTAGAACCTGGCAGAGGGCCGCTGAGAGAACCTGGGAGGCGGCTGCGAAGCCCGGATCCGCGGGTACCTTCGGATGCAGAGGTCTAAATAGCCAGGCTGGATCGCTGATGAGGCGTCTCCCGCCCACCGCGAACCAGGAGAGCGTCCGTTGAAGCCGTTCAAGCCGTCTCTTGACTGGGGCGACGAACCGATCACGTCGCTGCTGTGGGTATCGAAGGGGTTTGCGATCTGTGCCATCTGCGTCCTGCTGCTGGGGGTCGTGGTGGCGCGGAAAACCACCTGGGGCCGCCAGTTCTGGCACATCACCGGCGACTACTTCAAAGGAAGCGCCAGCGTCCCGGTCTGGGGCCGCTTCGCGGTGTTGCTGCTGTTGGTGATCATCGGGGTGCGCATCGACGTGCTGCTCAGCTACTACAGCAACGACATGTTTTCGGCGCTGCAGGCCGCGTTCTTGGGCGCCGGGTCCAACAACGGCGCGGTGCGCGATTCCGGAATCCACGGGTTCTGGATCGCCATCGGGACGTTCTGCATCATCGCGACCGTGCATGTGGCGCGCAGCATGCTGGATCTGTATCTGATGCAGCGGTTCATCATCCGCTGGAGGGTTTGGCTCACCCACCGGGTGACCGGGGACTGGCTCGACGGGCGAGCCTACTACCGGGCGCGGTTCATCGACACCAAGTCCGACAACCCGGACCAGCGCATCCAGCAGGACGTCGACATCTTCACCGCCGGTGTCGGCAGCCCCAACACCCCGTCCTACAGCACCGGCAACATCCTGCTGTTCGGCGCGGTCAATTCGGTGGTTTCCGTGGTGTCGTTCACGGCGATCCTGTGGAACCTGTCGGGCGACCTGCACATCCTCGGCTTTGACCTGCCCAAGGCGCTGTTCTGGATCGTGCTCGGTTATGTGGCGATCGCGACCGTGATCGCGTTCTGGATCGGTCACCCGCTGATCCGCCTGAGCTTCGTCAACGAGCTGACCAACGCCTCGTTTCGGTATGCGATGATGCGCTTGCGCGATGCCGCCGAGGCCATCGGGTTTTACCGTGGGGCGCGCGCCGAACGAACCCAGCTGGATAGCCGGTTCTCATCGACCATCACCAACTACCGCCGCTACCTGCGGCGCACCGTCGGCTTCCTCGGATGGAACTTGTCGGTCAGCCAGGCAATCAACCCACTGCCCTGGCTGGTGCAGGCGCCTCGGCTGTTCCGCAGTCAAATCACGCTGGGCGACGTGTCCCAGTCGGCGATGGCGTTCAACCACATCCACGCCGGCTTATCGTTCTTCCGCAACGCCTACGACCACTTCGCCAGTTACCGGGCTGCGATCATGCGGCTGCACGGGCTGGTCGAGGCGAACGAGGCGGCCCGCAGACTGCCCGTGCTGGCCACGGCGTCAAGCGCCGACGGCTCCGTGGAATTGGACGCCGTGCAAGTGTGGTCGCCGGAGTGCGGCCATCTCATCGACGAACTGAACCTGCGCCTCGAGCCCGGCGATTCGATCATGATCACCGGCCCGTCGGGCACCGGCAAGACCACCCTGCTGCGTAGCCTCGCACAGCTGTGGCCGTTCACGTCCGGCACATTTCGGCGGCCCGGCGGTACCGACACCATGTTTGTGCCCCAGCTGCCGTACGTGCCGCTGGGTGATCTGCGCGCGGTGGTGTCATATCCCGCCGAGCGCGGTGAGATCGACGACGACCGGCTGCGCGACGTCTTGTCCAAGGTCTCGCTGGGCCACCTGGGGGCTCGCCTCGACGTGGAAGCTGACTGGGCGAAGGTGCTCTCGCCGGGCGAGCAGCAGCGGGTGGCGTTCGCCCGGGTCCTGCTGGCCAAGCCGAAGGCGGTGTTTCTCGACGAAGCCACCTCGGCCGTCGACGAAGGGCTGGAGTTCTCGTTGTATCAGCTGCTGCGCACCGAGTTGCCCGACTGCATCGTGGTCAGCATCAGCCACCGCTGCACTGTCGAGCAGCACCACGACCAGCTGCTCGAGCTGATCGGGGAGGGCCGGTGGCGGCTTGGGTTCCTTAGGGGTTCTTGCCCGTCACACCGGCGCCGCCTGCCCATCGGCCGTCGGGACCTGATTGGTGGCCACCACGGGCGCGATGGTATCGGTGCGAATCACCTGCAAGCCGACGGCAGCGAGCCGCTTGGGGATTTCCCGCACGGCATCCCGGTCTAACTCGACGACTCCCGTTATCCGTCCCCCGTAACGTTTCTCGATCTCAGCATCCAGCTTCAGCAGGTCCTCCCACGAGATCAGATAGGGGCTTTCCTTTCTGCGTCTCGCTTCCTCAAGCAAGTCCATTACTTCTTTGGGGTCCTTCGCGTGCGGCATGGGGATCAACTTCCAGCCTGCGTCGAGCCGCTCATGCCACCACCGGTCGTGTTCGTCGATGGAGAGTTTTTCGAGTTCCTGCTCAGTGAAGGTGAAATCCTTTGAGGCGTCCCAGTTCTGCAGCGGTGCCATAGCGCAGTGGATGCTGTGCAACTTGCCGGCCATGGCGCGCGCCTGGGCGCGGTTAGATTCCTTGCGCGATTCGTCCAGCTCTTCCCACGTCGGCGCCGGCTTGTTGTCCTTCAGTTGGTTTGCGCGCCAGCGTTCGTGGATCTCTTCGGCCAAGGGCTCGAACGACCCGCCCCAGACCAGTTCGACGCTGCACGCGCGTTCCATCGTGGGGAACACCTCTACGTTGGCCAGCGCGCCGGCCCGTTTGACGTCACCGAGCAGGCCGGCCACCCCATACGGATGTGAGAGCGCGACGACCACAGGCATCGTGGGATCCAACTTGTGCATTTGGTGATGCAACTTAAGGGCAGTCGCAAACGCTTCGTGGTCCTTGTATGCGGTCACATAGGCGCGGCTGATGTGTGGGGTTATCGAGTCGAGGTGATGGTCGGGCAGCTTTTCGCCGATGTCCTCGGCGGTCGCGTGGAACGGCACGAACTTGCACGCGTTTTTCAGTTCCGGGTGCTGGCTCTTCAATGCCTGGATGCGTTCGTCGGGTTTGTGGTCGAGGATCGTGACCAGCAGCGGGACCGTGTTGTCGGCTCGCCTGTCGTGCCAGATGCGCGCGGCGTGATACACCACCCACACCCCGAGCGCGTCGAGATGGGCGACCAGGACGTGCGGCTGTGCGCAGTCGGTTTCAAACGGGAACTGCTTCAACATCAGCCGCGCACCGATCTCATCGATGTTGAAAAAGTCCACGGTCGACTCATCCTCGCGTTGTGCTTCCTGGATCCGCAGCAACGAACAGAAGTCGGGGTCGGTGATTCGGGCCAGGCAACCCAGGTCGCGGGAACGTCGTCTGGAGAGCTGTCGCCAGGTCCCGACAATCTGGGTGTTGACCGCGTCGTCGTTGGTCACGGCAAGCACCCGCTTGGCGTGATGAGCCCCCGCCTCCTCCAGCGTTTTCAGCCGTTGAGCGTCACCAACGATCACCGGGGCACCAAGGCTCCGGCACAGCTCGATGCTCGGATTGCCCTTGTTGTATTCGACAACCACCGTTCGAACCCCCGCCTCCCGGAGGCGGCGAACAAACACGATCCCGACGTGTTCGCCGAGGCCGCAGATCACGACATGCCCGCGCATCCGGGCGACCATCATCTGCTGCAACCGATCGCGAAACAGCAGTCCGAGGGCGCTGATCGTGGCCCAACCGGCGACCACCGGGCCGAGGTAGCGAGCGACGTTCAGCTGCCACGGCACGTCCGGATGTTCGGTGGAATCTATCAGGAAGTCCTTGAGGCTCCAGTAGACCGCGTCGGTCCAATGTGGATGCGCGGTTTTATATTCCTCGGCATGGGTCAGGTACTCCCACGACCCGATGCACCCAAGGACGAATGCCGCGACGCCGGCGACACCAAGCATCCACCACTGGTATCGAACCAGCAGACCCACGAACCGCCACACAGCGCTTCGGAACGAGCGCGAGCCACCGGGTGGTGAACCCCGTTGTTCGGTCTCTGCGGGACTGGTCACGGCGCCCCCAGTGTGTGCGGTGTCCTCTGAGTCAGAAACGATTCCACCACATCGGTGCGGTCCGCAGGCCCCTTCGACAGGGGTTTTGCCGTGCAAACCCCGCGTGACGGCTAGTGTCCTTTGCGTGGCCGGATTCGAACCGTTCGGCATCTGTTGTGACGTCGGAGAGCGATCCGATCCGGCTTCGCGCTGCGGAGAGTAGTAATGTCGCGCATCTTTGTAAGTCACTCCAGCAAGAACAACCTGGAAGCGATCGCGCTGCGGCACTGGCTGATCAAGCAGGAACCGGCGCTGGCCAATGAGATCTTTCTCGACCTGCACAAGGATGCCGGCATCCCAGGGGGCGTTCGCTGGAAGGATGCGCTGACCCGGGCACACGAACGCTGCGAGGCAGTGATCTGCCTGTTGACCCCGGAGTGGGAGCAATCCGACGAATGCCGGGTGGAGTACCGCGTCGCCGAGACGCTCGACAAAAAGATCTTCTGCGCGAGACTCTCACCCTTGACCGGTGCCATCACCCAAGAGTGGCAGTGGGTCGACTTATTCGGCGAGGGCCCGAAAACCACGATCGAAGCGCCCGGCGAGCAACCGGTTTCGTTTCTCTCCGAGGGGCTGTACCGGTTACGGGAGGGCATTCGCGGCGCCAGCATCGGCGCGAAATCGTTTGTCTGGGACCCGAAGCGAGATCCCTACCGCGGATGGGAACCGCTCGAGGAAGCCGATGCCGGAATCTATTTCGGCCGCGACACCGAGATCATCCGTGCACTCGACGCGCTGCGGGGCATGCGGGCCGCGGGCGTGAACACGATATTCGTCGTGTTAGGGCCGTCGGGCACCGGTAAGTCCTCTTTTCTGCGGGCCGGGCTGCTGCCGCGGCTGCGCCGAGACGACAAGAATTTCTTGCTTCTTCCCCTTGTGCGACCCGAACACAACGTTCTCACCGGCCACACAGGGTTAGCGCAGGCGATTCACTCCGCCCGCAAAGCGCTCGACCTGAAACGGCCGGTCCTCAGCGCCATAAAAGATGCGTGCACAGGTGATTCCGAGCTGGTACGAAAACTGCTCACCGAAGCCCTCGAGGTTGCCAGCACTCGTCTGCTGGACAAGCCGAGCGGACTTCCCGCGCCGACCGTCGTGATCCCCGTCGACCAGGCCGAGGAACTGCTGAACGAGGACGGCCGCGAGGAGGCCGAACGCCTTTTCGAACTCATCGCGGCGATGGCGCCCGAGCGTGAGCCCGACCCGTCCGGCACGATGCTGCCATCCGACGAGGCTCCGCCAACTCCCGGCGAGGCATACGGGGAGCCGCTCGGATTGATCGTGGTGATGGCGATCCGTACCGATCGATATGACGCCCTGCAGCGAGCACCCAAACTGACCGGGGTCGGCACCGTGGTGTTCGACCATCTCAAGCCGCTCCCCCGCAGCAGGTTCGTCGAAGTCATCACCGGACCGGCCGCCCGCGCAACGGAAGAGGGCCAGTCGCTGGAATTCGAACCGGCGCTGGTTGACCGACTTGCGGATGACGCCTCCGAGGGGGCCGACACGCTGCCACTGCTCGCCCTTGCACTGGCGCAGCTGATGAAGGACTACGGCGGCGACGGCATCCTGGAGCTGGCCGAGTATGAAGAGATGGGCGGCATGCGCGAAGTCGTGCAAAACCTCATCGGCGGCGTGCTGACCCGACACCCGGAGGAGCGGAACAAACGGCTGGCGCTGTTGCGGCGGGCGTTCATCCCCGCTTTGGCGACGATCAGTCCAGACGGTGACCGGCCACTGCGGCGCATCGCCAAGTGGAACGACCTGCCAGCCGAAAGCGCGCCGCTCATTAAGGAATTCGTCGAAAAGCGGCTGCTGCTCACCGGCAAGCGAGACGATGAGGTCGTCGTCGAGGTCGCCCTGGAAAGCCTGCTGTGGCACTGGGACGAACTCGCGGGCTGGCTTCATGAGGAGCGGGAGGCACTCAAGGCGCTCGCCGGTCTGGAACGCACGGTCGTCGACTGGGATGCCAACAACCGCAGCAGCGATTGGCTGTTCGAAGGCGAACGGTTGAGAAATGCCGAGTTACTTTGCGACAGGCCCGGGTTCGAGACGCGACTAGGCTTCGCCAGAGAGTTTCTTGCAGCGTCCCGCAAGAAAGACGAAGACCGCCGCAGAGAAGCCGAACACCAGCGCGAAACCGAACTGCAGGCCGCCCGCGCGGAGGCACAGGCCCGGGAGGCCACCGCGCAGCGGCTGGTCTGGGAGTCGCTGGCCATGTTCGAAGGCGCCCCCGGGGGCAGCGACGTGCAGATACTTCAGCAGCTGCTCGCCGCGGACACTCTCGCCCTGGGTGGGGTGCAGGACTCGTTGTTCACCGCGGCCCTCCGGCGGCGCGACACCTTCAAGATCATCGAGGCCGGGGTCGAAGTCCTCGATGTGGCGTGGAGCCCCGATGGGCGCAGGATCGCCGCCGCGTGCCGGGATCACACGGTGCGGCTCTTCGACGGCGAGACCGGCCAACGTGTCGGCGCACCGCTGACCGGTCACCGCGAGGCGGTCAGATGCGTTGCCTTCAGCCCCGACGGTCGCCGCGTCGCGTCCGGCGGCGAAGACCACACCGTGCGGATCTGGGACGTCGACTCGGGCGAGCCGATCGGTTCACCGCTGGCCGGCCATCAGGACTGGGTGGGCGGCGTGGTGTTCAGTCCGGACGGACGCCGCTTGCTCACCGGCGGTTACGACAACATCGTGCGGTTCTGGGACGCCGTCAGGGGGCAGCCGGTGGGCCCGCCGTTGACCGGCCACACCGCGCCCGTGTCCAGCGTCGCGTTCAGCGGTGACGGTTGGTTCGTCGTGTCCGGGGGTGAAGACAAAACCGTGCGGATCTGGGACGCCGCCGGCCGGCCGGTGGGCGCGGTGATGACCGGCCACAGCGACGCGGTGACCGGCGTCGCGTTCAGTCGCGACGGTCGCCGGGTGGTTTCGGGCAGCCGCGACCACACAGTGCGGCTGTGGGACGCCGGTACCGGCCTCTCGATCCGAGCGTTTGAAGGGCATGCGGGTGTGGTGCGCTGCGTGGCTTTCAGCGGCGACGGGCATCAGGTGGTGTCCGGGGGCGACGATCAGACCGTGCGGGTGTGGGATGCCGACACCGGGCAGGTGATCGGTGCGCCGTTCAGCGGACACAGCGGCCGCGTTCGTGGCGTCGCGTTCGGCCCCGACGACCGGCGGATCGTGTCCGGCGGAACCGATCGCACGGTGCGGGTGTGGGACGTCACCGAGCAACGACCGATCTTCGCCCACGATGACGGTGTGGAAAGCGTCGCCTTCAGCGCCGATGGCCGGCGCATCGTCTCTGGCGGGGCGGATGGCACAGTGCGACTGTGGGATTCGGCAACGGGACAACCATTCGGGGCGCCGATGCGGGGACACGAGGAAGCGGTGCAAAGTGTCGCGATCAGCATAGACGGCAAATTCATCGTCTCGGGCAGCGCAGACACCACGGTCCGGATCTGGGACCCATCGACCGGCCGGGAGATCGGCGCGCCGCTGATCGGCCATTCCGATCCGGTGTCGAGTGTGGCGGTCAGTTCTGATGGCCACAGCATCGTATCCGGGGGCCTCGATGGGACACTGCGGGTCTGGGACGCCGCCACCGGCATGCAGGTCGGCCAGGAGATGGTCGATGGGGCGTCGGTCAACAGCGTGGCGATCAGCCCCGACGGCCGGAGCATTGTCTCCGCCGGCTTCCAGAACAGCCTGCGGCTGTGGGATGCGGCCTCGCGCCGGCCGCTCGGCGAACCGCTGGCCGGGCACGAAAACTTCGTGCGGAGTGTGGCGTTCAGCCCGGACGGCCGGACGATCGTTTCCGGCAGCGCCGATGAGACGGTGCGGCTGTGGGACGCGGACACGGGGAAACAAGTCGGAAAGCCGATCCGCGGCCACCGGAAATGGGTGCTGGCTGTGGCTTTCAGCCCCGACGGTCAGTACGTCTGCTCGGGTAGCGCCGATTTGACGGTGCGGGTGTGGGATTGCGGTACGGGTCGGCCGATCGGTGCGCCGTTGACCGGGCATGAGCGCCACGTGCAGTGCGTGGCGTTCAGTCCCGACGGTCGGCGGATCGTATCGGGCGGCCTTGACGGGATGCTGCGGCTCTGGCCGGCGCCTGCAGCGAGCCGGGATTTGCTGCAGGCCAAACTGACCCACAATATGAGCCGGCGGCAGTGGCGGGAGTGGGTGTCATCGGACATCGAGTACACCGAGCTGTGTCCGGGGCTTCCGCAGGCAGACGATCTCGAGACGTAAGGCCAGGCCGGCGGCCGCGCGGAGGGTCGGTTTTGCGCCGGTCGGGACGATTCGGCAAGCCGCACGCCAGGGCCAGCGTATCCTCGCGGCAAAAGTAGCACCGGCCCTGGTAACACCGGCCCTGGTACCCCGGCCTTGCGAGAGAGGTTCATGCATGTCGGCAACTGTGACCCTCTCGGTGATCGCCGGTTCCGACGCCGGCAAGGAATACGAGTTCACCGAGCGCGCCCTCTGGCTCGTCGGGCGCGCGGACGACTGTCAGTTCCGGCTCCCCCAGAAAGGCGAGGAGTCGAGGCTGGTCTCCCGTCACCATTGCATGTTCGACATCAATCCGCCCGATATTCGGGTGCGCGACTTCGGCAGCCTCAACGGCACGTACGTGAACGACGAAGAGATCGGGCGCCGGCTACCTGGCCAATCGCCTGAGCAGGGCGCTCGGCAGGAATTCCGTGAACGTGACCTGGGCGACGGCGATCAGATCCGCGTGGGCAGGACGGTCTTTCGCGTCGGCGTGCAGGTGCCTGTTTGCTGCACGCGTTGCGGCGCGGAGATGCCCAACGCCAACGGTTCCGAGAGCCCAGTGTGTGCGGAGTGCCGGATCCGGGCGACGGGCCAGGGAACACGCAAGGCTGCCGGCAGCCAGAGGTGCAGCGTCTGTGGCCGCGCCTTGCCGGATGTCCCTGGACGCGGCGGCGAAGCGGTGTGTGCATCATGCCAGCAGGACGCCAACAGCGTGGCGTTGGATCTGCTGCGCAAAGCGGGCGAGGGCGATCCCAATCTTGCCCCGCTGCGGGGATACCAGCTCGTCACCGAACTCGCGCGAGGCGACCAGAACATTGTCTATCTGGCGAGCAACGAGAACTCCGAGCAGATAGCGCTGAAGGTGCTGATCCCGAAGATTCCCGTCGACCATAACGCGAAGGAAAAGTTTCTACGTGAGCTAACGAAAATGAAGGAGCTCAACCATCCGAACATCGTCGCGGTGCGCGACTGCGGGGCTTCGGGCCCGACGTTCTTTGTGACCAGCGAGTACTGCGCGGGCGGCAGCATTGCCGACGTCATGCGCGACCAAGGCCACCCGTTCGACCCGCCCACCGCGGTGTCGATAATCAAGCAGGTGCTGGCCGGGCTGGCCTACGCGCACGGCGTCTCCTTCGGGGCCTTCTCGTCTCAGGGGTCGGCCGGCGGGCGGCGTGGGGTGGTGCATCGCCACATCACGCCACACAACATTCTGCTGCCGGTGGCCGGCAGTGTGGGGGCGGTCAAGCTTGCCGACTTCGGACTCGCCAAGTCCTTTGACGCCGCCGGGTTCAGCGGGCAATCCATGTGCGGAACCGGGGTCACGAACGTGGTCGCGTTCATGCCCCGCGCCCAGTTGATCAACTACCGTTTTACCAAGCCGGAGGTCGACGTGTGGGCCTGCACCGCGTCGCTGTACTGGATGCTGACCGGCCTGCCGCCGCGGGATTTTCCGCGTGGCAAAGATCCCATCACCATCGTGCTGCAGGAAAATCCGGTTCCGATCCAGCGCCGTAACGGCTCCATCCCGCTAGGGCTTGCGGCCGTGATCGACATGGCGCTGAAAGACGACCCGATCGCGATTAGCACCGCGGAGGAAGTGGCGGCCGCGCTGGAGGTTGCGCTGTGATTCCCCGAGTTGCCCCGCGGATTCGCCGGTAGTGGCGGGCGGCCCGGGCGCGGTTGCCGCAGGCTTCTGAGCACCATTCGCGGCGCGGGTGAGATCTGACGAAGTAACGCACGCACCGTGGGGAGTGGCAGGCGCGCAGCTTTGTCGCGGCCGGCCCGGTGAGCATGTCGATCGAGTCGTGTGCGAGTTCGGCCAGGGCGACGCGGGTGGGCGAGCTGGGTGCGGGGTGGTCGAGGAGGAGCCGACCGTCGCGCATCACAAGTTGGGCGTGGGGTCGGTGCGTGACCACTCGGTTCACCGTGGCAACGGCGTCGTCGACGCTTTCGATCGTGGACTGTGCGGCTGGTCGGGGATCGTCGGTGGCGAAGGCGGCCAGCCGACGAAGGGAGTCGCGCAACATCTTGGCCTCGGCCAACTCGTCAGGGCTCGGATCCTCGAGTGCGTCGGCGTCTCGGTCGCGCACGGTGACCAGCCAATCGCGCAGTGCGGCTGTGGACGTCAAGTCGTCGTGGACGCCGGTGGTGTCGGCCCAAATCGTGTTCATCAGCTGCACGGGTGCGGGCTCACCCGGCAGCACCCGCGCCGGTGTTCCCTTCGTCACACGGCAATATTATCATGGTTCATTTGGTTTCTATCCGTTAGAAGTCCGCTACAGGACTTCAAACCGGAACCGACAACACGATCCGCCAACAGCGGATCGGATCAGGAAGGAATCACGATGACGAACTTCACCCCCGTCGACCCCGACTCCGCGACCGGCAAGGCCGCCGAACTGTTGGCGCAGGTACGGAAGTCCCTCGGGCAGACCCCCAACATGACCAAGGTCATGGC
>Ga0153922_1000877_pt1 | contig 11313 bp, 8 predicted proteins | sample TSNJ006MetaG_FD_104723 | JGI IMG/M metagenome (GOLD analysis project Ga0153922, IMG submission 104723) | Attine ant fungus gardens microbial communities from New Jersey, USA - TSNJ006 MetaG | ecosystem: Host-associated > Fungi > Mycelium > Unclassified | place: USA: New Jersey, Brendon T. Byrne...
ACCGATCCGCGCGTGTCGCCGCTGCTCGCCGACCACCTGGCCGGGCTGTCGCCCGCCCTCGTGATCACGGCCGGCTTCGACCCGCTGCGAGACGAAGGCGAGGCCTACGCAGATCGGATGCGCGACGCCGGGGTGACGGTCGACGTCCGGCGAATGTCGTCGCTCATCCACGGTTTCTGCAACTTCTCGCCGTTGGGCGGCGGCAGCGAGCTCGCGATGGCCGCGATCACGTCTGCGATGCGCGCGCACCTCTGCTACGCGTGACCCGAGGGGAGAAACGCCTCGCCGGTAGTCTGACGGCGTGGCGTACAGAATCAAGCGATATGACCTCAGGGGCGCCGAACGCCGAGGCAACATATTTGTCCAGTTCGCGCTGGTCGCGATCGTCATAGTCTTCGCCCTGGGTGTGGTGTTGTGGATCGTGAACCACAAGAAGCCGGGCTCCGCGGGCCCTCCCGCGGGGGAGATCCGACCGGTCGCTGTGGCAGTGCAGGGCAAGCTGATCAAGGACAACACCGGCAAGCCGAAAGTTGTCCTGTCGATGTACGAGGACTTTCTGTGCCCGCACTGCGGCAACTTCGAGCAGAAGATGGGCCCGACCGTCCAGCAGCTCATCGACACCGGCGCCGTGCAGGCCGACTATTACATGGTGGCGCTCCCGTCGCTGGACAGGCCCGAGACCCAGTACTACTCGGAGCGAGCGGGTAACGCCGCGTACTGCGTCGCCGATGCCGACACGTCGCCGGGCAAGGACGCCTTCCGGCGCTTCCACGCCGCGTTGTACGCGCAGCAGCCGAGTGAACTCGCTACGAGCTTCCCGACGAACGAGCAGCTGATCGAAGTGGCGCGGGTGTCCGGGGTCGCGAGCAATAGCCTCAGCGACTGCATCAACAGCGGCAAGTACACGGCGATGGTGCAGGGCTTGGTAAAGGCCACCGGCATCCAGTACACGCCGACCATTCGCATCAACGGTCAAGAGTTCACCATCTCCGACACCACGACACCGCAGGACCTGGTCAACAAGGTGACCCAGATCACCGGTCCGGTCGCCGGACTGCCGGGCCCCCCGCCGCCCGCGCCTTCCGCCGCGCCTCCGCCGCCCGCGCCGCAGGCCGTGGCGCCCGAGCCGGCCCCCGTGTCGCCCGCGCCGCCCACTCCCGGCCCCGCCGCGCCATGACCCTCGCTGTGCCCAACCCGGCGCCGGCCGCCGACGGGCCGGCCGAGCAGAGCGCGCGCCCCGCCGGCGTCGCCGTGCGCCCGGCGAGCGCATGGTGGGTGCTGATCGCCGGGGTGGCGGGGCTGGCGGCCGCGTTGACGCTGACGGCCGAGAAGATCGACATGCTGGCCAACCCGTCGTATGTCCCGTCGTGCAGCATCAACCCGGTGCTGTCGTGCGGGTCGGTGATGGCCACCCCGCAGGCGTCGGCGTTTGGGTTCCCCAATCCGCTGATCGGGATCGTCGCGTTCAGCGTCGTCGTGGTGACCGGTGTGCTCGCGGTTGGCAGCACCGCGTTGCCGCGGTGGTATTGGCTCGCACTGGCCGGGGGCACCCTTCTCGGAGTTGTGTTCGTGCACTGGCTGATCTACCAGAGCATCTATCGGATCGGCGCGCTGTGCCCGTACTGCATGGTCGTGTGGACGGTGACGATCCCGCTGTTCGTCGTCGTGTCGTCGATCGCGCTGCGCCCGCTTGGGCGGTATGACGCCGTCCGAATGCTCTACCGGTGGCGGTGGTCAGTGACCGCGCTGTGGTTCGCCGCGGTGATTCTGCTGATTCTGATGCAGTTTTGGTATTACTGGTCGACCCTGATCTAGTGATACAAAAGGTTCTCGTCGCCAACCGCGGTGAAATCGCGATCCGCGCGTTCCGGGCCGCCTACGAGCTGGGCATCAGCACGGTCGCGGTTTACCCGTATGAGGACCGCAATTCGGTGCACCGGCTCAAGGCCGACGAGTCCTACCAGATCGGCGAAAAGGGACATCCGGTCCGGGCATACTTGTCTATCGATGAAATCGTATCGACGGCAAGGCAATCCGGAGCCGACGCGATCTACCCAGGGTACGGTTTTCTGTCCGAGAACCCGGAACTGGCGGCGGCATGCGCCAGGGCGGGCATCACATTCATCGGCCCGGGCGAACATATTCTGGAACTCACCGGGAACAAGGCCCGAGCGATTGCCGCGGCACGCGCCGCGGGGCTGCCGGTTCTGAATTCTTCTGCTCCGTCGACATCCGTCGGTGAACTGGTGACGATCGCGCAAACCATGCAGTTCCCGCTGTTCGTCAAGGCGGTGTCCGGCGGTGGCGGCCGGGGGATGCGGCGCGTGAGCGCCCCGGAGGCACTACCGGAGGCCATCGAAGCCGCCAGCCGTGAAGCGGAGTCGGCGTTCGGCGACCCTTCGGTGTACCTCGAGCCGGCAGTGCTCAATCCGCGTCACATCGAGGTGCAGATCCTTGCCGACACCCAAGGCAACGTCATGCACCTCTTCGAACGCGACTGCAGTGTGCAGCGCCGGCACCAGAAGGTCATCGAACTTGCCCCGGCGCCGAATCTGCCCGGACCGCTTCGGGAGCAAATCTGTGCCGACGCGGTCGCCTTCGCCCGCCACATCGAATACGCGTTTGCGGGCACGGTCGAGTTCTTGCTCGACGAACGCGGTCACTACGTCTTTATCGAGATGAACCCACGCATCCAGGTCGAGCACACCGTCACCGAGGAGATCACCGACGTCGACCTCGTGGCTAGCCAGATGCGCATCGCCGACGGTGAAACGCTCGAAGACCTTGGCCTGCGCCAAGAGTCGTTGCAGGTGCGTGGCGCCGCGATGCAATGTCGGATCACCACCGAGGACCCCGCCAACGGGTTCCGCCCCGACACCGGGCGCATCACGGGTTACCGCTCGACGGGCGGTGCGGGTGTTCGGCTGGACGGCGCGACGAATCTTGGTGCCGAGATCAGCGCCCACTTCGACTCGATGCTGGTCAAGCTGACGTGCCGCGGGCGCGACTATGCGACGGCTGTTGCCCGGGCCCGTCGCGCGCTCGCCGAGTTCCGCATCCGCGGTGTGTCGACGAACATCCCGTTTCTGCTTGCGGTGGTGACCGATTCGGATTTCCGCGCCGGCCGGGTCACCACGTCGTTCATCGACGAGCGGCCGTATCTGCTGACCGCTCGAACGCCGGCGGATCGCGGCACGAAGATCTTGAACTATTTGGCGGACGTCACCGTGAACCAGCCGCACGGCCCGCGGCCCTCGACGGTCTATCCGCACGACAAGTTGCCGTCGCTGGACCTCGCTCAGCCGCCGCCGCCCGGCTCCAAACAACGGCTGACCCAGCTGGGTCCGGAGCGATTCGCCACGTGGCTGAAAGAGGCCGCAGCAGTGGGCGTTACGGACACGACGTTCCGAGATGCCCACCAATCGTTGCTGGCCACCCGGCTGCGCACCGCAGGCCTGCTGATGGTGGCGCCCTACATCGCCCGGATGACGCCGCAGTTGCTCTCCATCGAATGCTGGGGTGGTGCGACTTACGATGTGGCGCTTCGGTTCTTGAAGGAGGATCCGTGGGAACGGCTGGCCGCGATCCGCGAAGCCGTGCCCAATATCTGCCTGCAGATGCTTCTGCGGGGCCGAAACACGGTCGGCTACACCCCGTATCCGGAGTCGGTCACACATGCGTTCATCGAAGAGGCCACGGCTACCGGAGTAGACATCTACCGGATCTTTGACGCGCTCAACAACATCGAGTCGATGCGCCCGGCGATCGACGCCGTGCGGGAAACGGGCACCGCCATCGCTGAAGTCGCGATGAGCTATACCGGTGACATCTGCGACCCCGCCGAGAATCTTTACACGCTGGACTACTACCTCAAGCTCGCCGAGCAGATCGTCGATTCGGGCGCGCACATCCTTGCGATCAAGGACATGGCGGGCTTATTGCGACCACCCGCTGCGGTATCGCTCGTCAGCGCGTTGCGCAGCCGGTTCGACCTGCCGGTGCACGTCCACACGCACGACACCCCCGGCGGCCAGTTGGCCACGTACCTGGCGGCCGTTGACGCGGGCGCGTGCGCGGTCGACGGCGCCGCTGCTCCGCTGGCCGGCACCACCAGTCAGCCGGCACTGTCGGCGATTGTTGCGGCCACCGCGCACACCGAACACGACTCGGGGTTGTCCCTGTCGGCCATCTGCGAGCTCGAGCCGTACTGGGAGGCGCTGCGAAAGGTGTACGCGCCGTTTGAGTCCGGCCTGCGCGCACCCACCGGGCGGGTGTACAACCACGAGATCCCGGGCGGTCAGCTGTCCAACCTTCGGCAGCAGGCGATCGCGCTGGGCCTCGGCGACCGGTTCGAGGAGATCGAGACCAGTTACGCCGCCGCCGACCGGATCCTGGGCCGTCTGGTCAAGGTGACCCCGTCGTCGAAGGTGGTCGGCGACTTGGCGCTGGCGTTGGTGGGTGCGGGCGTAACCGCGGACGAATTTGCGTCCGATCCGGCACGTTTCGACATCCCCGATTCGGTCGTCGGGTTCCTGCGTGGCGAGCTTGGCGACCCGCCCGGCGGCTGGCCTGAGCCGCTGCGCTCCAAGGCGCTCGCCGGGCGCCCACCGGCGAGACCCCAGCAGAAGTTGACCGCCGATGACGAAGCGGTGCTGTCAATGGCCGGCCCCAAGCGCCGAGCCGCACTCAACCGACTGCTGTTTCCCGGTCCCACCAAGGAATTCGAGGAGCACAGGGATCAATTTGGCGACACCTCGCGGCTCTCCGCCAACCAGTTCTTCTACGGGCTGCGTCACGGCGAGGAACACCGTGTGCAACTCGAGCGCGGTGTTGAGCTGCTGATCGGGCTGGAGGCGATCTCCGAACCCGACGAGCGGGGAATGCGCACGGTGATGTGCATTCTCAACGGCCAGCTGCGGCCAGTCCTGGTGCGTGACCGCAGCATTGCAAGCAGCGTCCCGACCGCCGAGAAGGCCGACCGGTCCAACCCCGGTCACATCGCCGCGCCGTTCGCGGGCGTCGTCACGGTCGCCGTCTCGCGGGGCGACGAGGTGGCACCCGGCCAGACCGTCGCGACGATCGAGGCGATGAAGATGGAGGCCGCGATCACCGCGCCGAAGGCGGGCAAGGTGGACCGGGTCGCGGTGGTCCAGACCGCACAGGTGGAGGGCGGCGATCTTTTGATGGTGGTCAGCTGACGCGGATCATCGCCGGCCGCGCCGGGGGGCGGCGCATCGCCGTTCCGCCGAGGGGCACCCGGCCTACCAGCGACCGGGTCCGCGAGGCGCTGTTCAACGTGCTGGCCGCCCGTTTGGATTTCGACGGCATCGCCGTGCTCGATCTCTACGCGGGATCGGGTGCGCTGGGGCTCGAGGCGTTGTCGCGAGGAGCGGCCCGCGCGACGTTCGTGGAAGCGAATCCGCGAACGGCCTCGGTGATCGACCGCAACGTCGGCTCGCTCGGGCTCACCGGCGCGACGGTGCTCGTCCATCCGGTGGCGGCCGTGCTGGCCGCGGGTATCGGTGATCCGGTGGATCTGGTGTTTGCCGACCCGCCGTACGACCTGCCGGTCGACGACATGAACGTCACGCTGGCGGCCCTACCGGCGGGCGGCTGGACCACCGGGAGCACGGTCGTCGCGGTGGAGAGGCGCGCGTCGTCGCCGACGTTGACCTGGCCGGACGGGTGGAACATCTGGCCGGAGCGCCGCTACGGGGACACCCGGCTGGAGATCGCCGCGGTCCAGGGGGACGACCCGGGAAGCAGCACCGTCGGCTGATACCGTCGTGCTCCATGAGCGGCGCGGTCTGCCCGGGGTCATTCGACCCTGTCACGCTCGGGCATATCGACGTCTTCGAGCGCGCCGCCGCTCAATTCGACGAGGTGATCGTCGCTGTCCTGGTAAACCCCGGCAAGAAGGGCATGTTCGCCGTCGACGAGCGCATCGCGATGATCGAGGAGTCCACCGAGCATCTGCCGAATCTCCGGGTTGAGTCGGGTCAGGGATTGGTCGTCGACTTCGTCAAGTCGCACGGCCTGACCGCGATCGTCAAGGGCCTGCGCGCCGGCACCGATTTCGAATACGAGCTGCAGATGGCTCAGATGAACAAACACATCGCGGGCGTCGACACGTTCTTCGTCGCGACCACGCCGCGCTATTCGTTCGTGTCGTCGTCATTGGCAAAGGAGGTCGCCGGACTGGGCGGCGATGTCTCGGAATTGTTGCCCGAACCGGTCAACGTGCGGTTGCAGGCCAAGCTGAGGGGTTGACGGCCGTCGGCCCTCACGTCGAGTAAACGACACACCGTCCGCGCTCCCAAGTCACAGGCGTAACACCAGGCACACTGGTTACACCGACTAGGGCTGGAGGGTGTCGCCGTGTATCGAGTATTTGAGGCGCTCGACGAGTTGGGCGCGATCGTCGAAGAAGCTCGCGGCGTGCCGATGACCTCCGGCTGCGTCGTGCCGCGCGGCGATGTCCTGGAGTTGATCGACGACATCAAGGACGCGATACCGGGGGAGCTCGACGACGCCCAGGACGTCCTCGATGCCCGCGACACGATGTTGCGGGAGGCCAAGGACCACTCGGAGTCGATGGTGTCGACGGCCACCGCGGAGGCCGACTCGTTGCTGGACCATTCGCGCACCGAGGCAGACCGGTTGCTCGCGGACGCGAAGTCGCAGGCCGATCGGATGGTCGCCGAGGCGCGGGCGCACTGTGACCAGATCGTCAACGAGGCTCGCGATGAGGCCAGCCGCATCAGCGCGACCGCAAGGCGGGAGTACGAGGTGATGACGACGCGCGCCAAGAGCGAAGCCGACCGGTTGATCGAGAACGGCAACATCTCTTACGAGAAGGCGGTCCAGGAGGGCATCAAGGAGCAGCAGCGACTGGTGTCGCAGACCGAGGTCGTGCAATCGGCGACCGCCGAGGCAACCCGCATGATCGATTCGGCGCACGCCGAGGCCGACCGGCTGCGCGGCGAGTGCGACATCTACGTCGACAGCAAGCTGGCCCAGTTCGAGGAGTACCTCAACGGCACCTTGCGCTCCGTGGGTCGTGGACGTCATCAGCTGCGCACCGCGGCCGGCACACACGACTACGTTCAGCACGCCTGATATCGAGTCTGACTTCGCCGCGGCAGTGGACTGATAGCGGCTGCGTTGAGGATGATGGGCGAATGGTTCTCAGCGCGGAATCGACGACTAACGGCGTCACGCGGGCGCCGCTGTCCGCGACGAGCCCGGTGCCGTTCGTTGACACCAGGCCAAGCCGTGATCCGTTTCCGCCGGTCGCGGATTACGGGTTCCTGTCGGACTGCGAGAACACCTGTTTGGTGAGCTCGCACGGGTCGATCGAATGGATGTGCGTGCCGCGGCCCGACTCACCGAGCGTGTTCGGCGCGATTCTGGACCGCTCGGCCGGCCATTTCCGGTTGGGCCCATACGGGATTGCCGTGCCGGTGGCCCGACGGTACCTGCCCGGCAGCCTGATCTTGGAGACCACGTGGCAGACGCATACCGGCTGGCTGATCGTGCGTGACGCGTTGGTAATGGGTCCCTGGGAAGACTTCGGAATCCGCTCGCGAACCCACCGTCGCACGCCGATGGACTGGGAGCCGGAGCACATGCTGCTGCGCACGGTGCGCTGCGTCAGCGGCACTGCAGAGTTGGTGATGAGCTGCTCCCCGTCCTTTGACTATCACCGGGGCGGCGCGACGTGGGACTATTCCGGCCCTGCGTACGGGCAGGCGGTCGCGCAATCCAAACAGGATCCGGAACGGTACCCGAAGCTGACGTTGACGACCGATCTGCGGATCGGGTTGGAGGGCAGGGAGGCCCGGGCGCGGACGCGGATGAGCGAGGGCGATGAGGTGTTCGTCGCGCTGAGCTGGTCACGATATGCGCCTCCGCAGACATTTCAGGACGCCGCCGCAAAGATGTGGAACACCACCGAGTTCTGGCGGCAATGGATCAACATCGGTGATTTCCCCGACCATCCGTGGCGGTCGTTCATTCAGCGCAGTGCGCTCACGTTGAAGGGCTTGACGTACGCGCCGACCGGCGCTCTGTTGGCCGCGCCCACCACATCGCTACCGGAAACGCCTCAGGGCGAACGCAACTGGGACTACCGTTATGCGTGGGTGCGCGATTCGACCTTCGCGTTGTGGGGGCTCTACACGCTCGGGCTGAATCGCGAGGCCGACGACTTCTTCTCGTTCATCGCCGAGGTGTCGGGTGCCAACGATGACGAGCGCCACCCGTTGCAGGTGATGTATGGCGTCGGCGGCGAGCGCACCTTGGCGGAACAGGAACTGCCTCACCTGGCCGGATACGACGGTGCCCGGCCGGTGCGGGTCGGAAACAACGCGTACAACCAACGCCGGCATGACATTTGGGGCGCCATGCTGGATTCGGTGTATCTGCACGCCAAGTCCCGGGATCAGATCTCGGATGCATTGTGGCCGGTGCTGAAGAACCAGGTCGAAGAGGCGATCAAGCATTGGCAGGAGCCCGACTGTGGCATCTGGGAGGTGCGCGGCGAACCGCAGCACTTCACGTCGTCGAAGCTGATGTGCTGGGTGGCGCTGGATCGCGGCGCCAAACTGGCGGAGGTGGAGGGCGAGAAACGGTCTGCCCAGCAGTGGCGGGGGATCGCGGAGGAGATCAAGGCCGATATCCTGGCCAACGGAGTGGACTCCCGTGGGGTTTTCGTCCAGCGGTACGGCTCCGAGGCGCTCGACGCGTCGTTGCTGTTGGTGGCGCTGACCCGGTTCCTGCCGCCCGAGGATCCCAGGGTGCGCAACACGGTGCTGGCGATCGCTGACGAACTGACCCGGGATGGGTTGGTGTTGCGTTATCGGACGGAGGAGACGGACGACGGTCTCTCAGGTGAGGAGGGCGCGTTCACGACCTGCTCGTTCTGGCTGGTCTCTGCGTTGGTGGAGATCGGTGAAATCCTCCGCGCCAAACGACTCTGTGAGCGGTTGCTTTCGCTCGCCAGCCCGCTGGATCTGTACGCCGAGGAGATCGATCCGCGCAGCGGGCGTCATCTCGGCAACTTCCCGCAAGCCCTGACACACCTGTCGCTGATCAACGCCGTCGTGCACGTGATCCGCGCCGAAGAGCAGTCCGACAGCACGGGCGTGTTCATGCCGGCCAACGCACCGATGTAGCGCCTCGACTCATGCCGATGGTGCGATCAGGTTGAAGACCGTTACTCCGTCGATCGTGCGCGCCGGGAAATCTTGGCGCACCCACGTGGCGATGTCCGCCGCCTGGCGGCTGCTGTAGGGCTTGGCGTGCATGGGGCCCAGAGGTGCATCGACGAAATAGTGGATCTTGTTGTCTGCGACCAGTTGCTGAAATGTCTTGAGCGATGGCGCGGGATCGGTGCCGTTGAAGCCTCCCACCGCCATCACCGGCGTTCCGCTGGCCAACTGGTACCCGGCGGCGTTGGTCGCGCCGATCGTCGCTGCGGTCCAGGTGTAGCGGCCTGCGTCTGCGCGTAGCGCGGCCACCAGGGCTGGCGACGGGTCGGGTGAGTCAAGAAAAGTGCCGAAATTGATGCCGCTCGCACCCGCGGGACCGGCACTGGGAATCACGCCGTGGCGCGGTGTCATCGCAGTGGCGACTGAATAGGCGGTCGGTCCGGCCAGGCACGCCGCGAGGGCCACAACGGCGCCCGCACGGCTGACGACGTCGGGAAGTCGGCCCGCCACAACGAGCAGTGCGGCGGCGCCCACGCCGGCGACGGCGATCGCCGGGCGCAGCCAACCCAACCACGTTTCGGTGCGTGCAAGCAGCGCACACGACAGCATCGTGGTCACCAGCACTGCGGCGGAAATTGCTGTGGCAGTGCGGATATCACCGCGCCGCCGCCAAAGAAGCGGTGCCCCCACACCGATGCCCGCCGCGATGGCGGGCGCAAGGGCCACGGTGTAGTAGGGATGAATGATGCCGTTGGAGTAGGAGAGGACCAGCCCGGTCGCCACCAGCCAGCCGCCCCACAGGATGCACGCACCACGAATGGCGTTGGTGCGCGGCGCCCGACGGGTGATCAACAAGGCGGCCACGATGCTGATCACCGCGGCGGGGATGAGCCAGGCGATCTCGGCGCCCATCTCGCGGTCAAACAGCCGCCCCCAGCCGACGTCGTAGTTGGTATTGCCCAGCCCCCCGGGCTCATTGCCGGTCAGCCTGCCGAATCCGTTGTAGCCCAAGGCAAGTTCCACGATGCTGTTGTCTGCCGAACCGCCGATGTAGGGCCGTTTGTCCACTGGCCACAGCGCCACCAGCAGCAGATACCAACCGCCGGACACCAGCATGGCGACACCCGCGGCGGCCATACGCTTCACACGGGTGGTGAGCGGTGCCGCCGCCGTCAGCAGGTATGCGACGGCGAAACCGGGCCCAACCAGGCCCGCCTGCCCCATCTTGGCCAGGAAAGCGAAACCGAGGGCGACACCCGCGAGCGGCAACCACCAACGGCCGCTCTGTTTTTCACAGGCGCGCTGCACGCAGTAGGCGGCGGCGACGAGCAGCAATACGAGCAGCGCATCGGGGTTGTTGAACCGGAACATCAGCGCGGCGACCGGGGTCAGTGCGAGCACAGCCCCGGCCAACAAACCCGCTGTCGGTCCGTTGATGCGTCGCACCGCGGCGTACAGCAGCGCCACCGCGGCGACGCCCTCGAGCGCCTGAGGTGCAAGCACGCTCCACGAATTGAACCCGAACAGACGCACCGAGGCATCCATGATCCACAGTGCGCCCGGGGTCTTGTCAACGGTGATCGCGTTGCCTGCGTCGGTTGAACCGAACAGGAACGCGGTCCAGTTCTGCGAACTCGCTTGCACCGCAGCCGAATAGAAGCTGTTCGCCCAGCCGTTCGCTGCCAGGCCCCACAGGTAGAGTGTACCGGTGAGGGTGAGCAGCCCAGCGAACGCGACGTGATGGCCGGTAACACGCCGCGGCGGCACCTGTCGGATCGGTGCGTCGACGACGGGCAGCGTCGCGGTGAGCGTCATGAGTCGATCGTGTCGTTCACCGCTAGATACCGAGTGTGTCATCGCTGGGTGTCGGCTGTGAGCCGGGGAGCCGAACGGTGAACGCGGTGTCCCCGTGCACGCTGCGCACGTTGATGGTCCCGTGATGCGCCTTGACCACCGCCGAGACGATCGCCAGCCCGAGCCCCGTGCTTCCGTCACGGCGGGATCGCGATGTGTCACCGCGCACGAAGCGTTCGAAGATCTCCGGCTGCAACGCCTCCGGGATGCCAGGACCGTCGTCGGCGACGGTCAATACGGCACCACC
>Ga0153922_1000879_pt1 | contig 11291 bp, 15 predicted proteins | sample TSNJ006MetaG_FD_104723 | JGI IMG/M metagenome (GOLD analysis project Ga0153922, IMG submission 104723) | Attine ant fungus gardens microbial communities from New Jersey, USA - TSNJ006 MetaG | ecosystem: Host-associated > Fungi > Mycelium > Unclassified | place: USA: New Jersey, Brendon T. Byrne...
CTAACGAAAGACGACTACGAATATTAAGCGCAGTGAAAGAGAACCTTTTTCTTGTGTGCGTTTCTGGTGATCTTTGGTCCTTGTTGCTCAGTACAACTTTTCACCAGGTTCAATAATCCCAATAAAGGTGCTGTAACACATGCGGCTGTACATCGGATCCTATGGGAATATTTGGCTGCTATCAACGCACTTCCCGATGCATCAGAACAGGAAAAGCTTCGGAGAGAAGCGTTTGAAAGGTATATTCTGTCTGACAGGACTTGTCATCTATACTGATCCTTAGAACAGTTGTCAGGAGCTCTTGCCAGAAATGGTACACACAAAAGATGGGAGCCGTGTCGTGCGAGAGTTCATCGCCCAAGGAACGGCTAAGGTCTATGCATTTTGATGGAAGCCATCAAGAGTACTCACTTATACCCAGGATCGAAAACAAGTCCTCAAAGTCCTCAAACCTCACATCGAACGCATGTGCATAGATGACGAAGCTCAACTGGTCTTATTTACTGCTCTTGATGTCATCGAGTCTGACCTTTTCATATCCAAGTTACTGCTATTTTCTGATTTTATCCTGCAGTGATACCAAACTTGTTGCCAAGTCCTTGATTTCAGAAATGACCACCTCAGCACATAACATTTACAAGAAACCTCAGGGTCTTCGTGCTCTTGTTTATCTCCTTACACCGCGCAGCAGGCGACATCTCATGCCGGTTCAAATTGCCTTACTTGAAGAAATTGATGCTGTCCGTCAGAGAACGAGTAAAAAAGATTCAGAAGCTCGCATAGCTGAAGTCTGTAGATTTTCGAGTGAAGCTCTGCTTGAATGGATAGCGCAGAGTGGCACTCAGCTTTTAAGCGACCCTAGGGGGAGTTTGATTACAACTGAAGTAATGCTCTATGCAGATGGAGGTTTGCTCTTTCCTTGAATTCATTGCGCTCTGGCTGATCATCTTCAGACAAAGAAAGCGCGACGAAAACCCTCCTTGACGCCATCGCTGTACCTTATCCATCATCAGATCCGTCAAATCCGCATCCGATAGATTATTCATGGACATCGCGACTGTACAAATCATTACTCCAAGGCGGCCACTTCAACAAGAAAACCCAATCTGTTGAGCTAACGAAGAGCTGGGATGCTTCGAAATTTGCGAGTACATTTGTGGACATCATACCACCAAAGACCGCTATAGCAATGTGTAGCGACGGAGAGAGGAATGGTAGCTTTGTCATTGCAGCCCTTTGTGAGACTCTTGTGAAGAATGATAAGAAAGCTGAGAAGCAGAAAGTGAGAAGCTGGTTCGGCGAGAAGGAGAAGGCGGCAATCAAGGAGGGTGGTGGAAGGGGTAAACAATTGTTGTTAGAGACACTTGCGTTGTTGTAGTTCGTGATCCTTGTTGACTTGGCTTACCTGCTTGAATGGCATGGCGTTTGCGACAAGGCTGTGTAGACTGTAGCCAAATCATAGTATCATCCAGGGAGTATATTTCTTCGCATAAGGAGCCAAGCCTTAATGGACGTTATGTGCTGCAATTATAGGGATGATGTCAAATGAATTGATATTTACCTAGCAGTGTGAAGCAGGCACTAGATTCAATAACTCTGATTTTGTGCTATATTTTATTGTCCAAGATAACCTCGGGTAATGGGGTAAATCCTAGTGAATGGTGTTTTTTGAAAATCGGCGTAGAACCAGTGAGATCCGTTTGGTCGCAGCTGTGCAAAAACCCTATAGGAATCATGTTGCGAAAATTAACACATACGGTTCAAGATATCCTACTTGCACACAGAAAAGCTCATCTGTGCAGGCAAGGTGCTCGATATGGTCCACCATGCTCCTGTAGTTCCAGTCGTTCCGTTTGACTGACTCTGTCCTGCAATGGGATCTTCAATCCCCCACGAGCCCAGGATAAGAGGATGCCGAGAGAGTGCCACCAAGAAGATCTTTCTGTTTGTGAATTGAGCGTTTATTTGCAGATGATGAACGGCTCCTCTGCGGGTGGCGTGCATTTCCAGAACTTTAGGAACTTTCGAGTCTGAATAGCCTTCAAAATGTCTGAGAGAGAAGTTAACACTTCGGCGTCAACGGAAGAGGAATACCCGCGATGCACGACAATACCATCTACCATTCTCTTTTGTTTGACCAGGTATATACACAGTTGTTAAGTATAAGTTTCATTTCTATTTTTACCTCTGGTTCACCTATTCGATCATCTTTCTGCAGCAATTCGCCCACACGTCTCTCCCTTGGTTGATTAATCCCTTCTGTTGCCGTGCCCCGCAGACAAGGCCTTCCGCATCTGAACACTAATGCGGAATAGAAAATTTGAATCCCAAAAACACGGCTCTGATTGGTGGCATGGCATGTGATTAGATATGATGTCATTTCCTCCACATATCCCTCTTCCTTGATGCACCCACCAATCCAATTTGCTCTTCGCAGCTCACATCCACCAAAATCTCCACCGAGTATCAAAAAGGCTGACAAAGCAAAGGGAAAAAGAGAAACACTGAATACACTGTCATGATGATACATAGCGTCAATTGAACCATGAGTCTGGGAAACAAAAGGATGATTTCCTTCACTGAGTGCTTGATCACATGGGCATGCTGTTGATTCATGGGGGGAGAGGGGGGGAGAGAATTGGGCACTGCATTCCTGTATGGGTGCATGGTTTGTAGTTGCTCTGACAATTCTTGTACATAAAGAGTTGGGGACACCAACTACCTCTTTTTGCGTATATAAGTGTGATACATTCACCAGACACCCCTCATTTCAGTACTAAGTTACGTAAGAATTATTCGTCTAACCTTGAATCAATCTGTCGTTGATTCTGGACTCACACTTCTTGCTTGCGTACAGAAGTACCTACTTTTCCCGCTGTGGATACAAGACCATGACTTCTGGATACCCACGCCGGTCAAGACTTCGCGTTGGGGTTGTTCAATTTTCCCCAAAAGTATGACCCTGAGTGGCTCAGTTTATCTATCTAAGAATACATATCTATCAGATAGGCCAAATTCATGCGAATCTAAGGAGGGCCAAGGAGCTAACGGAGAGGTTATATCAGATTTCTGCTGAGATTTTTTCCTCATATTAATCTATTCAAAGGATCCAGCCGGGCTCTGTGGACCTTCTTTGTTTCCCTGAGATGGCTTTCACTGGTAGCTTCAAAGATCTTTTTGTTCTAGAGATAAACATCAAAACGCTCTTTTATAGGCTACAGCTTTGAAAGCGCATCTGCCGTGACTCCTTACCTGGAGAAACCACGAATCGGACCGACATCTAGTTTCTGCTCGAATCTCGCTAAGAAACTGGAATGCTATATCGTTGCTGGATATCCAGAGTTATTGGAGCCAGAAGATCTCGAGAAGTACTCGAAATGTGATCGGGTCATGTTTGATGAATCTGAGTTTGCTGATGAAGAACGCAACTCTCTCCCCAAGCGGAATATCGTTGGTGCCAATAGCGCCATGTTGTATGGTCCCAAAGGAGAATGGATCGGAGGGTATAGAAAGACTAATCTATTCAAAACAGACAAGACGTGGGCAGCTGCTGGTGTGTTCAATCCAGAGACAGCGTTCAAAACACCGTTCCCCCTAAAAGCATTGAACAGGTCCCGGATTTACGACGTACCACCTCCCTCACCCATTGCATACCGTTACTTTGGCTATTTGTATGGATCTCAACCCTTCGCCCCCAGCAGATTGGCAACTTGAAACGGGACCGTATGAATTGGCTGAATATTGTCAGGCTCAAAGCACCGATGTTTTGGTCCTATTGAATGCCTGGCTAGAGTACGACTACGATTTAGATGACGGACCTGACGAACCCTCATGGAGGACACTCCAATATTGGGCAACCAGATTACGCCCTTTGTGGCATTACCAACACAAAACCGACAATGATTTTGAACCGCTGGCACATCATGAAACAATGGTTGTCATTTGTAATCGAACAGGAGAAGAGAATGGTGGGACTAGTCACCCTAATCGTAGTATAGATGATCTGAATCAATATGTTTGCAGGCACCGTTTTTGCAGGTTCATCAGCTTTATTCCAATTAAGTCAGGCAGTGGGAAAGCCTAAGCTTTTGGACATGATGGCCAAAGAAGAGGAGGGTATTCGCATTTGGATCACCTAGTTCAAAATTCACCCTCCACTCAGCATGTGCAATTTCCACTGCTTCTGTACAATAATCTTGATATCTTCAATATCATCGGCTACATCGTCGTCATGATTCGAACTGCTGCGATTATCAGATATATGGGAGACAGCTCGAACCAGCCTTTCAATTTGATTGATGTATCCATTTGTAGTGCTCGACAACGACAAAGCAGTGAACTCGATTTCTCGGGCAACGTGATACACCAAATGTTCCCTAGAAAATCAATTCAAACGAGTTAGGATATCCAACCTCTGAACTTGCCATTTTGGTTGCTTGACACCAGTGGAGCCCACTAATTGGTCGAAATTAAGGGCGAAAAGTCCTCTTCGTATTTTGTTGAATTCAGCCTTGCGTCTGGCCGGCTTTTGGTAACGTATTAACACAAGCCGATGTTTCGGAGAATATAAGATCGTACCTCAACTTTGCTTGACGATGGATTCTCAAGTTCAACTTCAATATCAAACAGATGTAAATGAACTGGACAAATCTGTTAGAAAATTTCATCGTAATGAAGATCCCTCACCTGCTCTCGGGACTGGTTCAATACTTGAGGCTTTTGGTAATGGGTTATCCAAGTGACGTCCAACTTTCTCAGCTAAATTAGAGGTCGTGGTGATTTGGGGTGGAGGAATCTCAGATTGATGGTTGCCTATCTTGGATGGGGGTTTGAACGGCTTCGCCAAAATCTTCGCAGATTCGAAAGGAACGGTCGCTAAAGCAAAATTAGTTTTCCATTGTTTGCAGCACATCAATTACTAACTCAGTGGTCGAGTCGAAGAAGCTTTAGCTTTCTTGGCATTTCTGGTTGAGTTTTCAATATTTCCTCGTTTGTTGTCTATCGAAGCGGCACGATCAGCCTGGCACGACGGTGGAGCATTCAAATCCATCTTGATCACTTGGATGCGCCCAAATGAAAGTCAAAAAAAATGATCTACGACCTGTGTTCCGATCTACACGTACCTTGTTTTGATTTAGGAGGTTCTAGCCGATTCATTGCGCTCAGTGCTGTCAAGATCTTGATGCGCATTCGAGTCTTCTGTGGGTATTTGCAAACCTAATCCCCCGTCAGGTTGGTCTTAGGACATCTCAGACTGTACCCACATCACACATATTGCCACAGTACCTCCTTACCACTTCTGGATCATTGCTGTCAATGTTTTCTCCGAAATAACGGCAGATGGTCTGTCGATATCGGTTCAGTCGTTCCGAGGCTCTTCAGGTCACTCCAGACGCACTATATGCCTACAGGTCGTCGCATTTTCAGCGAATTGAATGAGCTGAAGCAATCATTAGTGGGAGTCCTCGCTGTCTCAATCGATCTTTCACCTCATCTATACTACTTTTTGCCCTTTGGGTCGGAGACGGTCCATCAAACCCATCTTGTAGGCGATTCGAGTTAGGAGTTGCGACTAATTCACGGATACGGTGTGCATCTTCCCTAGCTTGTTGACCATTGCATCAAAAATTCGAGGCCAGAAAGCTAAGGAGGTGCTTACAGTAGTACAAAATACATTTGGACGGCTTGGACGAATGAGATAAACTAGGGATGGGAGTCTACGAAGGTAGATACTTACTAATCCATCTCTCCCAGCCCTCCCTGACAACAAATCAATCAGGCAGAGTGTGATAGAAAATCATGGCTGATATACCTGTTTCCTGGTAGTAGCCTATTCAATAGATCAACAAGAGACTGCATGCTAAAAAAACTTTTCACCTTCGAAACTTGCCGGAATGTCATAGTGAATGATATATCTATATTAAGGATGACCTAATAAGAGTAACAGGGCAGTTTCTGACGAGAAGCATACCGAACTTCGCCCTTGTCAATCCCAAGACCAAAAGCAATTGTGGCAACAACCTCAAATCCCCAATTAGATGACACGATCAAGGACCTGTCTGTAAAAGACTTACCAAGTCCACTCCACCCAGCTCACCGTGCCCCCCAGCCGACCAATTCTTTAACGTTTGCTTGAGCGTATCGGTACTTGAATAAGGATCAGCAAACTTGACTTCACGGCAAACCAAATAGATGGTGACCGACTTGATTCCACGGTGGTACGGCTTCGCATTCAAACCTTTTCTGCGAAGAAAGGCAGCAAGCGCATCACAAGTAGCTCTAGTTCTACAATAGATGATACCCGAGGAAGCTCTATTTCGCCGTTGATACAGCAACGTGATATAATCAAAGACTTCTTGCATTCTGGCGTTGGGCTCCAAAGTGGAGTTATAGCGGACCTAGCGAAATTTAAGATAAAGACAAATGATTTTTAGGCCTGACGAGTTACTCACCTCATAGAATAGATTGTTTCTATTGAAAGGATGAACGACATGGTATAGATTATGCGAGTTCATCTTCAGATTGTGCAGAATATCGCGTTGGACTCTTGTAGGTGAGAGATGGTTGAATGAAGAAACTGAGTTCAATACGAGGAAGCACATACACTTGTGTCGCCGTTGCCGTTAATGCCATTATTGGAACATCAGGGTAACGGTCCCTGAACTTTCCGAGACCGCGGTAATCGTTACGAAAGCTATGACCCCATTCTGAGATGCAGTGTGCCTGCGGATAGATGAAGTAGAACTGTCAAACCAAGTCCTAGTGCGTTACCTCATCTATAACTAAACGATTGAGATTACGATTTTCATAGACTTGATCCAGTAATCGAGTACATTCTGATGTTGCATATTTTTCAGGGGTGACTATGGGTGATATCATGAGTCGCAGAATAATTCCATGCGTATGCGAGGATATACAGACTATAAAGTAGCCTCAAGCGTGGACACTGCGATACCAAGTCCTTCTCAATCTGCCAATGCCGTCTAGCATCAGCTTCTGTAGTTATCATCGAAATGCGTACTCACTTCTTGTCGTTCGGCTATCCGTGTCTCAGCCATCCATGCTACCACATTCACTCCCTTCCTCTGAAGATTCTCGACCTCTGAATTCTGTTTTATCAGAGCATTCTTGTAAATTCGACGAAGAAGAATTACGATCGGACATCAGAGCTGACAACGGACAGTAATCAGCTCTACAGTCAACACCAAACAAGTCCCCTTGTGCTTACCGCATAACGGAGAAATGACAAGGGTGACACCAGCTTTTGCCCAGATAGCCGGTAATTGGAAGCATAGGCTCTGTATACAATCAAGCCTTTTGAAGCTTAACAACAACAGTAGACTTCCGATGCATACCTTTCCCATTCCCGTAGGAGCAAGGACAAATACATCCCGCCCTGCAAAAAAAACAAAAAAACATGCCTTTTGAGAATCCAGGCAAAGCTAAATATGAGTAAACGCTCACCAGCAACAGCAGCTTCAACAATGGCCTTTTGTTCTCCCTTAAAATCACGATGTCCGAAAACTGTTGGTTGACTGCCATCAAATTTTTGTGGTTAATATTGCGATTCACGATTAGAAGCACCTTGGTGAAGTATCCTGGAGACACATTTGATATCCAGACAACGTTTGATAGAACAGCAAGAGACTCACTGATAGCAGTCAAGAAAAGTCCCATTCTCTGGTTTCATTATTCCTCACTTGCACAACACAACCCAGAGGAAGGTCGCGATAGACGTGGTGATCAATCACGTGATATCATTATAAAGTCACATGCCAGATATCCATTATATTTATATACCGCAACAAGCAGACAGGTGCTGAGATGCAGTGGGTGAGATACATGGCGGTACACTACTGACCACACGCGAGCTTCAGTCATTCCTCATTCTAAGTCAGGTGTGAATGTTGGCAATGAAGTAGTCAAGTCTTTTGTAGGGTTGGAGATGGATGTACTTGTACGTATTGATAGGTAATTCAAGGGAGCTTGACAGTGTGATGATCACCATGGCTCATGTTGGCTGGGGGTTCTATCATGAGTTCAAGACAGTTGGAAGTCCTGCAAGCTTCATTCTAACTCCTATCTCAAAGAGGTAATCCAAGCACTTGGCTTATTGTAAGTTTCTCTCATACAAGGTGCGTTAGAAAAAACAAACCTCCGTTTGTGTTTTAGCTTTCTCCCAGTCTTTCCCTACATGCGGCTATGTCTAATCACTCGAGAAACCGGCAGGAGTTTTAAACTCACCCCAGACGTAGACACCATGCCTACGTACAAGAACACCAGCTGCATCAGGAAAATTTCTCATAGCCTCGGCCATACTGTCCCGTAGATCTTCCTCAAACGGCGTGTTCTCGATGATCGGAACAACCAATGTGTCGAGATAAGATAAAGCAGCACCAACACCACCTACCCTCACACCTTTTATCATCTGAGAAAAGTAAATTTCCTCTCAAGTATCGTAATTCAAGATAAATTTTTTTTACCTCCTATTCTCCTTGTTCGTGAGTAAAAAGAAGGTTTCTTCACGGTGAACTCACTTGGTGAGAAATAGTAAATACAGTTCCCTTCCAAAGAAGAGTAGCCATTACAGCATGCTGAGAATGCGTATGAATGCAACTACCGGCATCTCGAAGTTCAAACGAGTTCCAGAAAAGTGGAGTACAAGCCGACTCATTTAAATTCAATTGAGGTCGACGTAAGAACACACGGTCAGCGTGAGGCGAAGTGGTGGGTTGAGGGTAAGGAAGAACAAAGATATGCTCTGGTTCTATTCTCTCCTTCTGTACACCAGAAGGGGCAATGTAAACTTTATCCCTACGTATAGATCGTAAATGTGCCAAATCCAGAGAGAAAGAGTGCGTGTATGTGTGTGTGTGGAAGAAAAAATAACGTACCCTTGTCTGATGCAAATCCCTCCTCCTGTACCTGTTACCCAACCAAGCTAATATATATTTTTTGAGTCATGACTCGAAATACCTTTCCTGTGGACACAACAACGTACGTGGTAGAAAGACCGACAAAGTTCAGGAATCAAATTGGCAGGCTAACCAAAAAAAAAAAGATCCCGTTAAGTCTGATTCCAATAGAGGACCAACTTTCAGGCGGCATACATGAAGAGGATCAGTAGATCTAACCAAGCTATCTCTTTCAGTAGTAGTCATGATGAACAGAAAAGAAAAGATTCATTGATCCTATCAAAAGGGGAAGGAAATAAAAATCCAACCCATGCGCACAAAACAAGATTGCATGTGATCGATCACGGCCATGATCCCATACCGCCGATCCAATACCACGATTTTGAAGGACACATACACATTATCTTGACAGCGGCCTTCCAAAGTAAGTAACAATGTGCCGAAATCACATCAAACATACATATAGATGTCTTCGGACGCGCCGCAGCTCCGTGTATGTACTATCGCCAGTGAGAAAATGTCTTCTCATTGATAGGCCTAACAGTACACATGGTACTCCACATGTGGTACACTTTCCCTTGAGTGCGGCCCTTTAAGCGGTCCGTCTTCCCTCCAACGAAAATAATCTTTCGAAAATTCACATATGAACCGAGGTCTAGACCCCCATTACTTCTCATCATTTTGAGATGTTATCCTCGAGCCTAGTGTCGATTTTAACGGCTAGTCTTACTCTGGCTCTGAATGATGGACTGGCAAGAACGCCTCCTATGGGCTGGAATCCTTACAATGCATTTCGGTGAGTCTACAAAGGAATTCATATTCTCAAAGAAAATATTTCTGGTCATCTAGATGCGATACCACTGAACAGCAATACCATACAGCTGCCCAAAGCCTCATCAGTCTAGACCTAGATTCACTCGGCTACCATTATATCAATCTGTAAGATCGCAATGGGGTGCCTTTTACGGAGACTCTATTAAAACAGCAAGGGCAGTGATTGCGGTTGGCAAGGCAAAAGTCGGAATTCAAGCGGCGGTTTTACTTGGGACACAACCATTCTTCCCTCAGGTGTTTCAGCTTTATCTTCATTTGTCCATGAGCTCGGACTCAAATTTGGCGTTTACTCCGACGGGTAAGTCCATTTCTTTATCCGCATGCAGAACAGCCGTCCCTAAAAAAAATCAATATGCCGTGGGTGGTATATACACAGTGGCGTATTCGCGTGCGACTTTGTTGGCGGAACGGCTCATTACATCGGGAGTCTCGACCACGAAAATTCAGACGCAGCCAGCTTCGCAAGCTGGGGCGCAGATTATCTAAAGGTCCGGTTATCTTGATTCAAATCTCTTTCTGACTCCTAAATGGCGACTTTCACAAGTATGATAACTGCTATTCAGGTAAAAAGAAAAAAAACATCACCCCAAACCCCAAGTCCATCTCATTTCTGACAATTGTTTATTCTTTTTAGTCAGTTCGATCGATTTCGTCGACTTCAATCCTCCCATTCAGGTAAAAAGGTCCACATAGATCTAATCTATACTAATACCTGCATTTATACAATCAAGATCCAGGTAAAGATCTCCCCCCAACAAAAAAAGAAAAAACCCAGAACTTTATTCTTATCGTCATCTTCTAGCCCCATTACGCGACTATGCAAAAGGCACTAGTGGCAACAGGACGTCCTATTGTGTTTTCCATATGCGAATGGGGAGTCCAGGGTAAGCGTCAATACTAGTTCGGGAAGATCTCATCATAATCTGAAATTCCTCCTGATGCATCTTGACACAACAAGACCCTGCACGATGGCCGGCCAGTGCTATCGGCCATTCGTAAGTGTCAAATTACCATTGAATCCGAAAAAAAATAACAGATTTGGAATACGATCGATTCAAGATGGCGTATCTCGTAAGTGTCCCTTTTTCTTTCCTTGATCTTTTGGTCGTAATTTCATCTTCTCAGCAACGATATCGGTGCATCCTGGGACGATCTTTTCAGAATCATAAACCAACTCGTTCCCATCACCGAATTTGCAGGTCCCGGCGGTTGGAATGGTAAAAAAAAAACATTTCCTTTTCCGATATCCATCAAATCTCATTAATGAACCAAAAAAGACTTGGATCTACTGGAGATCGGGAACTCGGGATTGACACTGACAGAACAATTGTCCCATTTTGTCTTTTGGGCAGCTGCAAAGTGAGATTTTCCCTTCTCACTAGATCCACTTAACCGTCGTTCGAAAAAAAACATTCAAAAAAATAGGTCTCCATTGTTCGTCTCGACAGATCTTACAAAAATTTCGACTGAGGCATTAACTATCCTCAAAAATACTCGTATCATAGCATTGAACGTACGTCTATAATACATTTCTTCTTCCCA
>Ga0153922_1000885_pt1 | contig 11229 bp, 9 predicted proteins | sample TSNJ006MetaG_FD_104723 | JGI IMG/M metagenome (GOLD analysis project Ga0153922, IMG submission 104723) | Attine ant fungus gardens microbial communities from New Jersey, USA - TSNJ006 MetaG | ecosystem: Host-associated > Fungi > Mycelium > Unclassified | place: USA: New Jersey, Brendon T. Byrne...
GATTTGAAATTATCAGAGCGAATCTACAAATGCCCTGTTTGTAACAACGAAATAGACAGAGACTACCAAGCGAGTATAAATCTTGCGAGGTATTGCGATCCAGCGTAAATTGCTGAATAGTACCGTTCGTTGTACGGGAATTTAAGCCTTCGGAGCGTCAAACAAACGAAAGTAGCGGCAGTTTTGCAAAATCGGACGCGGTGAACAAGGAATAGACTTTTGTAGACTTGTTTTAGAGTTTTATAAAGTTTTGGCAACGGAGAATATACAATGATTGAAAGAATTACAGGACATACGGTTTTGACGGGATTACTAGGCAGTCCGGTTGGCCACAGCATCTCTCCGATGATGCATAATGAAGCATTTTTGCAGTTGAATCTGGATTATGCTTATCTTGCTTTTGACGTAGATACAGATAAGCTTGCTATTGCTGTAGAAGGATTACGTGCGCTTAATGTGCGGGGATTTAACCTGACCATGCCCAATAAGAATCTAATTTGTGAATTGCTTGATCAACTGTCCCCAGCGGCTCAGATTGGCGGTGCTGTGAATACCGTTGTCAATGATAACGGTATATTGACCGGACATACTACAGATGGCGTTGGATATATGATGGCTGTAGGAGATGCCGGTCATGATATCATTGGTAAAAAAATGACGCTTTTTGGTGCCGGTGGTGCCGCAACAGCAATTTTGATTCAAGCCGCCTTTGATGGGGTTTCGGAAATTTCTGTTTTCAGCATTCATGACGCTTTTTATGACCGCGCAGTTAAAATAGTCAATGATTTAAATGAACGGACAAAATGTAAAGTGACTTTATATGATTTTGAAGATGAATCTATCCTAAGAAGAGAAATTTCCGAAAGTGCCATTTTAGTCAATGGAACTTCGGTTGGCATGTCTCCTAATGTAGATGCTTGTATCTTGAAAGATTCTTCCATGTTCCATAAAGATTTGATTGTATCTGATGTTATTTACAACCCGAAGGAAACAAAACTGCTCCGCATGGCAAGAGAATTTGGCTGCCCAACATTTAATGGATTATATATGTTGTTATATCAGGGGGCAGAATCTTTTAAAATTTGGATCGGCAAAGAAATGCCGATTGAAATTATCAAAGAAAAATATTTTAATAAATAATGGTCTTCTTCAATGCATCAGCAACAGCCGAATCTTTGATGACAGAGATAATTTCCATAGCAAAATCAATCGCAGTTCCCATGCCGCGGCTGGTAATGATGTTACCGTCGGTTACGCAATTATCTTCTGTAAGGAATGCGCCTGACAGTTGATCTTCGTGTCCTGGATAGCAGGTGGCTTTTTTACCGTTTAATATGTTTAACTGGCCAAGAATACTTGGGGCGGCGCAAATGGCGGCGATATATTTGCCTTTTGCGTGGAAATCTCTAAGTAAGCCGCAAAGACCTTTGTGAGCTTTAAGGTTCTTAGTGCCTGGCGTTCCGCCGGGAAGTATCAACATACCGGCATCAGTAAAATCGGTATCTTCAAAAAGGGTATCGGCTTCGATTTTAATGTCATGGGCGCCAATAATCCTTTTGCTCCCGGTGATGGATACGATGGAGATGGGAATATCCACTCGGCGTAACAAATCGACAACGGTCAATCCTTCTATTTCTTCAAGTCCATCAGCAAAAAATATATAAACCTTCATCTTTTTAACCCTCTCTTCTGATTTTCCTATATGATTTTTCTTCATTTTATCATATAAACTTTATGGCGACAAATAGAATTTTTCGATTGGATGTGGTATCCTAAAACAAAGCAGTGTTTGGAGGAACGAGATGGCAGAATACAAAATACCGGATGAGATCCGGAATCACAATCGTTTTTTGCTGGGGATCAGACCTTTTGAGGCAGAGGGGATTCCCTTACAGGTACTGGAGGAGTATGAATCTATCATAAAAATCCAGCATCGCGGCATTTTACACTTGAGAGAAACTAATGATGAACAGCGGAAACGGAGCTTGTTCAAAACAGAAGAAAAGAGCCTTATTGGAGAGAGTCATGAAATAAAGAGAACGAAAGACTTCTTCTTCCGCCTAAAGCACTCTGATGCTTCCGTGCTGATCCAAGCGGAGACCGGATGCGGAAAGGAGCTTATTGCAAAAGGGATACAACAGCACAGCTTAAGATGGAACAAACCCTTTATTAAGGTTAATTGCTCTGCCTTCCCTGAGAGCCTGTTTGAGTCAGAATTGTTCGGTTATGAAGAGGGGGCATTTACCGGTGCGCTGAAGCGGGGCAAAAAGGGATTGTTTGAGGCGGCAAACGGAGGAACAATCTTTTTGGATGAGATCGGGGAGCTGCCGATGAGCATGCAGGCAAAGCTTCTTCGGGTAATTCAGGAACAGGAGATTACCCGTATCGGCGGCACAGAAGCAATTCCCGTTGATGTCAGAATTATTTCGGCAACAAATCAAAATCTCCGTACCCTTGCAGGTACCGGGAAATTTAGAAAGGACCTCTATTTTAGATTAAATGTAATCCCTATTTTTATTAGTCCCCTGCGTGACCGGAAAGAGGATATTCCGATTCTGGCTAATCATTTCCTGCAAAAATACAGCAAAATATATGATACGCCAAAAACCTTGATGGATGATGCCATGGACGCCTTGCTTAACTATCAGTGGCCGGGTAATGTCCGAGAGCTGGAAAATTTGATTGAGCGCCTGTTTGCCTGGGGCACCGGCGAGCGAATTGATCAGACGGAGCTGCAGTTAGTGAATGCATATGACATGGATGACCCCATGATGTGGTACAATGAGGAAACCTTGACATTGGAGGCGCGGGTTGCCATTGTTGAAAAACAGGCAATCACTTCCGCGCTTCTTAACCATGGAACGACACGAAAAGCGGCCAAACACCTAGGAATATCTCAAGCAACTTTATGTCGAAGAATACAGAAATACAATATATATATCGATCTTCCGGATATGCCCTAGAAAGAAACGTACATAGTGAGATTTCGATTCAAATATGAATCATCAATCTATCTCTTTGGCAAAACGAATTTTTATAAGATTCAAAATATACGGCCAGGAAATCGAACCGTTTTCGCATCAATATTTGCATGATATATACCACAATAATACCGTGGATTGAAAAATATGACGTATAATATAATTATTTTTAGGGTAAATTCTTGCCATTAGTGGGATTTACCCTTTTTATTGTCCAAACATGGCATGATTTTTGCTATTATTATATGACAAGATAAAAGAATTAAGAGAGGAGGGTTCAGTATGGAAGAATTATTGGAAGTTCGGCATTTAAAAACCTATTTTTACAATAATGGAGCCGAACTACGTGCTGCCGATGACCTATCTTATACGGTTAAGAAAGGCGAATGCGTTGCCATTATTGGTGAAAGCGGATCCGGTAAGAGCGTCAGTGCGCTGTCCATTTTACGGCTGATTCCATTCCCACCGGGACTTATTATGGGTGGCGAGATTTTGTTTCAGGGAAAAGATCTGTTAAAGTTATCGGACAAGGAGATTCAAGGTATCAGAGGATCAAAGATCGGCATGATATTTCAGGAACCCGGGACAGCCCTGAATCCGGTGATGACAATTGGCGCACAGATTATGGAGCCGCTGATAATCCATAAGAACCTCGGAAAAAAAGAGGCCTGGGCAGAGGCGGTAGAGTTGCTGCGAAGGGTAGATATACCAAATCCGGAGGAAAGAGCCAGGCAGTATCCTCATCAATTTTCCGGAGGAATGCAGCAGCGAGCCATGATTGCAATGGCGATGAGCTGTAATCCGGAACTTTTAATTGCTGATGAGCCTACCACAGCACTGGATGTCACCGTGCAGGCACAGGTACTGGAGCAGCTGAACCGGTTGCGGGCCGAATCGGATACGGCGCTTATTATCATCACTCATAATCTGGGGATTGTTGCCCGGTATGCCGATTCTGTGAAAATTATGTACGGTGGTAAGATTGTGGAGTCTGGCAGCCCGGTGGATATTTTTGAAAATCCTCATCATCCTTATACGTTGGGATTGATTCGGGCAGTTCCCAGACTGGACTTATCCAAGGATTACGGGTTGCATACCATTGAAGGAGAACCACCGGATATGAGTAAAATCTCTCCCGACAGTTGTGCCTTTGCCAAAAGATGTACCTATGCGATCGAGCGGTGCCAAAATGAGCGTCCGCCTCTGGAGGAAACCAGGCCTGGTCACTTTTGTGCCTGTTTCCAAAAGAATGAGACAAAAGCAGAACGGGAGGCGTTGGTTTAATGGCCGAAAAGATTAAAAGCACCTCAGTGGAATTACCTATTGGCGGGGAAACAAAGGAAATTATTGATGAACGAATCAAAAAACAAGCCCCGGTACCGAAAGAACTAGAAAAGCAAATATTAAAAGTGGATCACCTGAAAATGTACTTCCCTGTGACAAAGGGGCTGCTCGCCAGGCAGGTGGCCGCAGTCAAGGCGGTGGATGATGTCAGCTTCTCTATTAAAAGAGGAGAAACTCTTGGTATTGTGGGGGAATCGGGCAGCGGAAAAAGTACCGTGGGTAATTGTATCGTTCGTAATTATAATATTACCGATGGACAAATTTTCTATAACAATCAGGATTTATCAAAATTGGGAAAAGGAGAAATGCGTAAGCTTCGCAAAGAGGTACAGATGATCACCCAAGACCCTTATGCTTCCCTAGATCCCCGGATGACGATTTCCGATATTATCCTGGAAGGACCGAGGATACATAAGACAGTCAGAGGTAAAGAAGAACGCGAGTTAGTTGGACAAATGCTGGAACTGGTGGGTTTAAACCGCAGCTTTAAGGATCGCCATCCTCACGAATTTTCAGGCGGGCAGCGACAGCGGATCAGCATTGCCAGGGGACTTGCCTTAAATCCCGCTTTTATTGTCTGTGATGAGGTGGTCTCTGCACTAGACGTTTCCATTCAGGCTCAGATTGTTGGCCTTTTGATGCATATTCAGGAAGAGCTTGACATTACCTATATCTTTATCGGCCACGATCTTTCCGTGGTACGGCATATTTCACACAATGTAGCGGTTATGTACTTGGGAAAGATTATGGAACTGACCAGCAGTGATGCGCTGTATAAGACGCCTTTGCATCCTTATACTCAGGCCCTGATCTCGGCGGCACCTATCCCAAATCCGACGGTAGACCGGGGAAGAGAGCGGATTTTATTAAAAGGGGAGATACCAAGTCCGATAAACCCGCCGCAAGGATGCAACTTCTGTACCCGGTGCAAGTACGCCGACGAGCAGTGTATGCAGGAAGAGCCGGAATTTCTGGATGTAGGCGGCGGACATTTTGTAGCTTGCCACAAAGTACCCGGCACGAATATGAAGGGAGGCCACTAAGTATGGGAAAGTATGTTACAAAACGCATTTTGCTCCTCGTTCCCACTTTGTTAATTGTCTGTATTATTGTGTTCGCACTTATGCGTATGATTCCAGGCAGCGCCGTGGATATGATTGTTTATCGCCTGGGTCAGGCAGGGCAGCAGGTGAGTGCCGCCGATGTAGAAGCGAAGCTGGGTATGGACAAGCCCGCTATTTGGCAATTTTTCATCTGGTTTATCGGCATCTTTCGGGGCGACTTTGGGACATCCCTATTTCAGAATGAAAGCGTTTTAAGTATGATTGGGCGACAGCTGATGGCTACGCTGGAGTTGGTAATCCTCACCTTGATCCTGACAAACGTCATTTCTATCCCGTTGGGGTTGTACTGTGCCGCCAGACAGGACAGTATTTCTGACTACACGATTCGCAGCATTTCCATCGTACTCATGGCACTGCCGGTATTCTGGATTGCCACTTTAGTGCTGATTTATCCTGCCCTCTGGTGGCAATACGCACCGCCTGCGACGTATGTAAGTTTTTTTACGGATCCAATCCAAAACCTCAAAATGTTCTTTGTTCCTTCCTTGCTTGGTGCGCTGAGCCAGACCGGGCACCAGCTCCGTACGGTTCGTACGGTAACTCTAGAAACCCTGCGCCAAGACTACATACGCACAGCCTGGTCTAAGGGCATTGGTGAGGGTCGTATCATGCTGCGGTACGCTTTCCGTAATGCGATGATTCCGGTCATTACCGTCATCGGCGGTTCTATTCCGGGTCTGATTGGCGGATCGGTAATCCTGGAGAATATGTTCAACATACCGGGGATTGGCGCACAACTTGTAAATTCGCTGGATAATCGGGATTATCCTGTGGTGCAGGGCTGCGTTTTGATCTTTGCTATCATTGTCATGGTCGTCAATCTGATTGTTGATATTTCTTATAAATGGATTGACCCCAGGGTCGAGCTGGAATAGAGGAGGGACAGTATGAAGGATTTATTTAAAAAGAAACCGATGGGAGCTCTTGGCCTTATCTTACTGGCACTATTTGTGCTTGTGGCGATCCTTGCCGATGTGTTGGCACCCTATCCCATGGTAAACGGGAACATGACAGTTGATGTCATTCACAAGCTGGAGCCTAGCTCGGCGGAGCATTTGCTGGGAACTGATTCTTTAGGCAGAGATGTCCTCTCCTATTTGATCTATGGTGCCAGGACTTCGGTGATTTTGGGTATTTGCTGTACAATTTTGTCCACGCTTATTAGCATAGTGATTGGCGTGACAAGTGCCTCAATTGGTGGAAAGTTCGATTTAATCATCCAGCGCTTTGTTGACGGATGGCAGTGTATCCCCGGTATGTTGATTCTAATCATCTTAATGAATATTATGGGAAACGGTCTCGTGCAGCTAATTTTGGCAATGGCCATTCCGGCAGGAATCGGTGGCTCCCGAATGATCCGGAGTTCCGCAATCTCCGTCAAGGATGCGGGATATGTGAAAATGAGCGGCATATTGGGTGGAAACGTTTGGTGGAAGATGCTAAAACACATCATTCCTAACATCATGCCCGTGATTCTGATGGGTCTTGCCGGCAGTTTAGGCGGCGTTATCATGATGGAGGCCAGCATGAATTTTCTGGGTTATGGTGTTGATCCCGGAACACCTAGCTGGGGGTATATGATTACAAATCAGGGACGGTCAAATATGTATGTGGCACCATGGCTGGCACTGTATCCCGGTATTTTGATCAGCATCATGGTATTTGCTTCCGCCATGTTTGGGGATGCGGTCAGAGATTTGATGGATCCAAGACTCAAAGGCGGCATCGGCAGCTATAATAGCAAAAAAATTGCAAAGATTGCCGCCCGTATGGGTAAAAAACAGACAGTCTAAATATTAAGAAAAGAGGTAGAAAGAAAATGAAAAAGAGATCACGTTTAATCACCGTGCTGCTGGTATTGACCATGCTTTTGAGCCTGGCGGCCTGCGGCGGTAACACTAATTCCGGTTCAGACACTACGAATACAGGTGATTCCGGAGCAGACACGACGACCACAGATGGTGCAAAAACTACGGACGCCACCATCGGCGAACCGCAATATGGCGGTTCCATTACCGCCTACTATCAGGAGTTTGCTAATAACTTTGGTCCCGAAGTGGGCGACAACCGTTCCTATGCTTTTTGGTTCGAAAGCCTTTGGGCTATTGACTGGGGACTCAATGATTCCGAAACCTTTGCCTTTGATACAGAGTATATTGCTGCCGAATATATGGCAGGTCAGATTGCCGATACGTGGGAATATGATGCAGACGCAGGGACACTCACGGTGACACTGCTTGAGGATGTGACCTTCCAGGACAAAGAACCCTACAACGGGCGAGGTCTGGTGGCAGAAGATGTGAAATGGTCCTATGATCGGCTGCTTGGTACCGGCAGCGGTTGGGATACCCCGGTTTCGGCAGAAACCGATTGGCCTTCAGTACTGTACATGATTGAATCTATAGAAACCGATGGCGATTATACGGTCATCTTCAACCTGAAAGCTGATTATAATACAGAAACGGCAATAAATGACCTGATTATTGCCAATGTAAACATAGCCGGTTCTGAATGGGATGCATTGACAGATGAACAGCAGAGTGACTGGAAATATGCTGCCGGAACAGGCCCCTATATCCTTGACGACTACATTCTGGATAACAGTATGCATTTTGTAAAGAACGAAAACTATTATGATTACGACGAACGGTATCCGGAAAACAAACTGCCCTACATTGACGAAATCACATTGCAGGTTGTCACTGAATCTGCCAACCGGTTAACCCAGTTTATTTCCGGTGAGCTTGACTGGCTGGCCTGGCAGAGCGTTTTAAGTGCCTCTGAAATGGAACAGCTGCGTAATTCCATGAGCGCAGACGCTTTCACAGAATATAATTATTACTCCGCCGCATCCGGAATCGCAATGAAACAAACCTTTGAGCCGCTGCAAGACATCAACGTGCGTAAGGCGCTGCAAATGGCCATCAATAGCGAGGAGATTCATCGTGAGTACATGGGTCTTGATACGGATATGGTCTTTATGGGTATGTTCGATGTCAGTACGAGCTACAGTGCCGTAGACGAGTGGAGTGATGAACTCTATGATTCCTATGCCGTATATGATCCTGAGGGAGCGAAAACGCTGCTAAAGGAGGCCGGTTACCCGGATGGTTTTACCTTGGAGGTTGTCATCTTCGGCGGCCTTGATGCGGATTTATATGCGCTTGCCCAAACTTATTTGGCCGAGATCGGTGTAACGATGAATATTACCATCGCATCCTCTCCTCCAGAGATGAATCAAATGGGAATGGATCCCGACGATCCTCACGCGATGTTCAATAACGGCGGGAAATTTTCTCTGACAAGAGCGTTGCTTTCTTTCGCAATCGGCGCCACCGAGAACTCCATTCTCCATGACGATACTAAATTTGATGAGATGCTTACTGCCATGAATACGGCATCAACCATGGAAGAGCGAATTGAATTGGGTAAGGAGGCGGATATCTATTTTGCCGAGCAGCATTGGATTCTCTCGCTGGGGGCAGTTGAAAGCTCCACAGACTTTATATCTTCCAGAATTCAAGGGTTCAACGGCGAACGGACAGTGAAAAACTGGAATATGCGAACTGTTATGGCAAGAGTCTGGGTGAATGAATAAGATTTTCAAAACAGAAAGGATGATATTTTATGTCATATGTAATCGGTCCCGGCTGCTCAACCTGCCATTACTGTTATAATGAATGCCCGGTACATGCCATCGGATTTGTAGGTACGCAGTACGCTATTGATCCTAAAAAGTGTATCGACTGCGGCATCTGCGCCAAGGTTTGCCCATCGGGGATTATCACAAACCCTGATGAGCAGAATGAAGCTCCGAAACATGATGTAATTACAAAAGAGTGTGATGCCGTAATTTTGGGCGGTGGTGGGGCAGGTCTCATTGCAGCTGTCCATTTGGCCCAGCTTTCAGGAAAAAAGGTAATCGTCCTTGAAAAGGCGAAGAAACCAGGAGGAAATACCAATCTGGGGCACAACTTTATGTTGCGTTATTCTAAGCTCCATGAGGCTGCCGGATACCCTGACCCAAGGGAAGAGTTTATTGAATCGGTGTATCAAGGGAGTGGGGGTAAGTTGAGCCGTCCGCTGCTTGCCCGGGCGACCTATGCTATTTCCGAAGCATTTGACTGGCTTTATGATTCCACGGATTTGCCAAATTATATAGAATTAAAAACCACCGATACCTTGCCGGGGGATATGGAATGGATTGGCGAGGCCTATGTAGACTTCCCGAATCGTTCCTTTGACAATTTAAAATCTACAGATCATTCAATGGGACCTGGTTGGATGGGAACTTTTATCATCCGACAGATGCTTGAAAAATGTAAAGAACTTGGGGTGGAAGTGCTGACAGAACATCAGGCGGCCAGGCTTCTCGTTGACGAAAAGGGTGACTTTACCGCTGTTTTGGCGAGAGATCCCGGAGGTGTGACCAGGGTGAATGCAAAATGTTGTCTGATTGCTTCCGGTGGTTTTGCAAGGAACCGGGAAGTTTTAGAGAAAATTCTGCCGTCCTTTTATGAAGGACAGCCGGTTCACACTTTCAGTGTGGCCGCCAATACTGGAGATGCCATCGGTATGGTGCAGGAGGTCGGCGGTGACATTGATTTTGAGAATGTAAAGATTCCCATGATGGGTCCGGTCCACCATCCTTATCATTTTGGTGTAGTGCGGCTATCTGGAGGATCCGAGCTTATCAATGTAAACATGAATGGAAAGCGGTTCAGGAATGAGGGACCTTCTCCCCATAGTCTCGTAGGTCCATTGGAGAGCCAGCCGGGTAAGGTCTGCTATGCTATTGGTGATGCGGCAATTATCGAAAAGTTGGGTCAGCAGCTTATCGAAAGCGCGGGAAATGACCCCGCCATGAAGCACTGCATGTCTTCCTGGCGGGAGCAGTTAGAGGAAGAATGTACTTATGATAAAGCGGCAAAAAAAGCCGATACGATTGAGGAACTGGCAGTGGCAATCGGAATTGAGCCAGAGGTTCTTAAAGAAGAAATCAAGCGATATAACAGCTTCTGCTCCCAGAGCCTGGACAGCGATTTTGGGAAGGACAGCAGCTTTCTGATGCCCATTACAAAACCGCCTTATTATGCCCTGTATCTCATTCGTTTCAATGAAGGCGCAGAGGGAGGTATCGTGAACAATGATCACCTGCAGGTCGTCCGACCAGATGGAACAGCTTTCACCGGACTTTACACCGCCGGAGATTGCTGCCGCGGTTTGCTTAAGCGCGATGACAAGGGGGGTAAATTTGGGGAAATGGCCTGGGCTGTTGCCAGCGGTTATATGGCAGCAGAGGAAATGGCGGATTTTCTAAACCGATGATTTTATGTAAATTGCGAGAACTAACCAGATATTTCATCAAAAAACAAATTGACAACTGTTGAAAAAGATTCTTTATCAAAATCGCATTTTAGTGTTCCACCGTATTTTTTAACAGTATTTTCTACGCTAAGTAAACCCCAACCATGAAAAGCGGCATCCTTTTTTGAAGTAAGAAAACGGGTGTCGTTTCTCGTGGGAGCGCTATAGCTACTATTATTAATTTTGATGAAAATCATTGAATTTATTTTTCTGATAGTTATGTCAATCCATTCTTCCCATGTGTTTCCATAATCTTTTCTATCACTTCTACCGCATATGTGAGCATTTTGTTTTGATAAATATAATGTTTCAAATTGAATATGATTGATAAATATGGTAAAATCAACTTATTATTAAAGATTCGAGGTGACAGGTATGTCTCTTTCAAGTCATATAAATTTATACAATACCTA
>Ga0153922_1000886_pt1 | contig 11210 bp, 17 predicted proteins | sample TSNJ006MetaG_FD_104723 | JGI IMG/M metagenome (GOLD analysis project Ga0153922, IMG submission 104723) | Attine ant fungus gardens microbial communities from New Jersey, USA - TSNJ006 MetaG | ecosystem: Host-associated > Fungi > Mycelium > Unclassified | place: USA: New Jersey, Brendon T. Byrne...
GCGGCGCACGGTTTGACCACGGTCGAGAAGCGCCAGATGCTGCTGCTCGGTGAAAGCTTCGCGGTCGATCGCCGCACACCGGGCCGCAGCCGCCAACAGCGCGTCACAGGCGATCACCGCGTCCTCGAACGCAATCGAACTCATGTTCGAATACTATCGCGCCCCACCGACAACACCCCGCCCCTTACCCCAAGTTATCCACACCCGAAGATTCATCCACAGGTTCGGGCGCAAGGTCCCCACGACCGACGTGACGGACAAGCCTCAAGCGCCGAAGAACCTCATGACCCGGTCGATCACCACGTCGGGCTTCTCCTCGGCGATAAAGTGCGACGCGCCGTCGACGCGCTCGAGCACAAGTGAATCGGCAAACTCCTCGTAGCCGCCGAGAATCTCCGGCCGCATGTTCGGGTCCTCAGACCCGTAGAGGATGAGCGTCGGGGTAGACAGCCGCCGCCGATAAGCGCCCGCCAGTACCCGGGGGGAAAGCGGGACGATGAAGTGTCGATACAGCGCCGACGCGGCCCGTGCGCGGTCGGGGTCGCGAAACGGCGCCATGAACAGTTCGATGTCACGCTCTGACCAGGCACCAGGGTTGGAGGTGTAGCTCTTCAGCAGATAGCGGGCCAGCGGCTGGTTGCCCCGGCTGAGAAAGACCGGCCCGATCAGTGGCGTCGCGATCGCGTACTGGAACCACAGCCGCGCCACAGCCGGCAGCAACTGCGGATGAAACCGCACGAACGGGTGCGGAATTGCCAACGACACATACTGTTTCACGCGATTTGGATGGTCGAGGCACAGCAGGAACCCGACCAGAGCGCCCCAGTCGTGGGCGACGATACGAGCGTTGTCCACGCCCAGCTCGTCCAGCAGCGACACCACATCGTCGACCAGCTGATCGGCGGTGTACCCGTCGCGGGGTGCGTCCGTCCACCCGGCGCCGCGCAGATCCGGACAGATCACGCGATAACGCTGCGCGAAGACAGGGATGAGCTCGCGCCACTCCCACCAGTGCTGAGGAAATCCGTGCAGGAGAAGAAGCGGCTCGCCGTCACCCGCCTCGGCGATGTGCATCCGCAGCCCGGGAAGCTCGACGAAGCGGTGGCGCACACCGGGGAGATCGGGCTGAGGCCGCACCGCCTTACATTAGCGGTGTGCCTCTCGTCCTCACCGATCAATCAACGCCCGATCTCACCGTTCTCACGCTGAACAACCCGGCTCGCCTGAACGCGCTGAGCATCGAGATGGTGGAGCAGTTGCACGTCACCCTCGACGAATTGGCCGAGTCAGAATGCCGCGTCGTGATCATCACCGGCGCCGGTCGCGGCTTCGGCTCGGGCCTCGACCTGTCCGCGCCCGCCGATGCGCCGACCGCCCGGGTTCGTGGCGGCCCGGCGGCAGGCATGCGCACCCAGGAGTTCATTGCCTCGCTGGTGCCGAAGATCATGGCGCTTCACCGCGCGCCGGTTCGGTGCCGACGAAGCCGAGCGCATCGGTCTGGTGTCCGAGCTGGTGAACGACGAAGAACTGCTGACTCGCGCCCGCCAGATCGCGGATGTTCTCTTGTCGTACAGCCCCTTTGGGTTGGCGATGACAAAGCAGGTGTTCAGAGCGAACCAAGATGCCGCCAACGTGTCGGCCGCGATCGCGCTCGAGAACCGCACTCAGATCCTCGCGGCGTCCCAACTCTTCGCCACCACCGGGAAAACCTTCGCCGACGCCGTGGGCGCGCCAACCAAGCCAACGGAAAAGACATCCGATGAACGTTGAGAAACTGCGAAAGCTGTTCGACCTGACCGGCAGAACCGCAATCATCACCGGCGGCACCCGCGGTATCGGCTTCGCTTTGGCCCGAGGATATCTCGCCGCCGGCGCCAACGTCGTCGTGACGGGAAGATCAGAGGACCGGTGCCGCGCTGCCCAAAGCCAACTGGAGGTCCACACTTCGGGACGGGTCGCTGCGATCGCTGCTCACATGGGCGAGTTCGACCGGGTGAAACACATTGTGCAACAGACTTTTTCGACTTTCAGCGGCATCGACATCGTCGTTAACAACGCCGCGACCTCGTTGCTCCAGCAGTTCGGCGAAATAACCCCGAGGCGTGGCACAAATCGTTGTCGGTCAAACGTGACCGGCCCGCTGTTCTTGGTCCAGGAGGCGCTGCCCCACCTGACGGCGAGCGAACACGCGGCGGTACTCAACCTGATCTCTCCGGCGGCGTTCATGTTCGCGGGACAGATGCCGCTCTACGCGGCCGGTAAATCGGCGATGCTTGCATTGACGCGTTCGATGGCTGCGGCGTTCGCCCCCAACGGTATCCGTGTCAACGCGCTCACGCCCGGACCGGTGGACACTCAGATGATGCGCAACAACCCGCCCGATTTCATCGAGGCGACAGCCAATCAAACGTTGCTGGGGCGGCTCGCCGCCCCGACGAGATGATTGGGCCGGCGCTGCTGCTCACCTCCGACGCCGGTAGCTACATCACCGGTCAGGTGCTGATGGCCGACGGCGGCATGGTGCCCCACTAGGCCGCACGAAGCCCCACGAGCCCCCCTACGCCAACAGCGCCACGTCCTCGAGCCGAGTGTCGGTCAAAATCTCCAACATCGCACGCCGCGTCGCGGTCAATTCGACAGAATCCCCGCCGGACAACCGCACTCGACAGCTCGCTAGCGCCGAGTTGTAGCAGTACTTCGTCTTCCCGTTGGTGTCGGTGTAATTCAGCCCGATGACGTCACCGGCGGCTGCGCTGATCTCACCTGAGAGTGTAAGGTCGCCGAACCCAGCCGAAAACGACCAGTCGAACGGCCGATAGCCGGCATGTGTGCGCCGCGCCGCGAGCACCGATCGCACCGCGAATTCGCGGCCGTCATGCCGCAAGACCAGCAGCGTGACGGGTGGCAGCAACAAAGGGCCCACCCCGGCGCGCGCGGTGACGATCTCGAGCGACGACGACACAGCTCCGTCGAAACCGCACACTTGACCGAACGCATAGGCGGGGGTGTGGCGTCGGCCCCAGTTGTGGTTGACGCTGCCTGTCCAACCGTTGAGATCGAGCCGAACGTCATCGACGATCAGGTGCCCGTCGAACCGCGCCAATGGTGAGCGGACTTGAGTCTTGGCTGACGGGAATCGCGCCGAATACTGCCGCTCGGTCAACAACTTGACCGGCTCACCGCCACCGGTGATGCGCAACGACCATGTCGCGGCGCGCGGGCCGCTCAACGATCCGCGCGCGCAGCTGTGATCGAGTGTCGTGTCGCCGATCCGGGCAGTCCACGGGTCGGTGCGAAATTCGGCGTCGTCGATCGGATGCGGCTGCTTGAGAGCGCGGTTTCCAGCGCCCTCGGGATCGAACACCATCACCCACACGTCGGCGCTGGTCGCGCCTGCGCTGGTCAACAGCCGCGTCTCGCGCAGCCACAGGGCCTGTGACCGATCCGGATGGTTCGCGCGGATGAACCGGCTCTCGTAGTACGGAGCCGTCACAGCGGGTTGCCGCCGCTGGATTCGTCCAGCCGCTGGTGCAGGCGCGCGCGGATCTCGTCCGGCGAGTAAGCGTTGCGCCGGCGCTGGTCGCGGGCCACCAGCACGCCGCCGGCGGCGACCCCGACCAGTCCGGCCAGCCCGATCCACTTCCACATCTTGCGCATCGTGGTCAGCCTAAGCTGCGAACGTGGACGAGCACACCGTGTCGCTTTCGAGAGCTTTGCAGGAAACGCGCACCGGCGACATCTGGCTGTTCCGTGGCCGTTCGCGGCCGGACCGGGCCATCCAGTCGCTGACAAACAGCCCCATCAATCACGTCGGTATGACGGTGGCGATCGATGACCTACCGCCGTTGATGTGGAGCGCCGAGCTCGGCAACAAGCTCACTGACGTATGGTCCGGAACAAACCATCGCGGCGTCCAGCTCAACGACGCGCGTGAGTCCGTGGACCAGTGGATCAATGCTTACGGCCAACGATGCTGGTTGCGACAGCTCACGCCGTACGCGACCCGCGAGCAAGAGGATCGGGCGCTGCGGGTCATCGCCAGGATGGACGGCACACCGTTTCCCAGCACGCTTCGAGTCACGGCTCGCTGGTTTCGCGGACGCGTTCCTCAGCCGAACGACATCACACGAGGAATCCCCTTCATCGACAAACGATTTCGAGACAGAGCCGAGAGGCGAAATGCCGAGCGCAGCCAAGCCGGGATGGAAACCGCCTACTGCGCGGAGACCGTCGCGATCACGTACGAGGAGATGGGCCTGCTGTCCACCTACAAGCGCTCGTATTGGTTCGACCCTGGGTCGTTCTGGAGCGGTGACACCCTGCCGCTGACCGAAGGCTACAAGCTCGGCGACGAGATCGCGGTCGAGCTGGATTAGTCGACTTAAAGCTCTGAATTACCCGTTGCTCGAAGGATCTTTGGGATAAATGCGCACGATAAACGGGTCCTCCCACGCGTAGCAGTCGATAGGAGCAAGTTGCTCATCGCAGGTCACCTCGAGGTTATTCGGGTCGCCTCCCCAACCGAGTTTAAAGTCGACCCGAAACGTACCGAGGTCCTGCCCGTTCTGTTCGACGTCATAAATGGCTGAGGCGGTGGTTGGCTGGCTACCAGGCTTTATCTGATAGCTATGGGAGACTTGCCCGCCGTCCATGTCTCTTTCGTTGTCTCTTTCGTTTCCGGAGGACCCGTAATGTCCATGTGATTGCGAGGTGTCCCTTTGACGAGTTCGGCCAACCGCACCCCAAACACGGGGGTGCCATACTTCACGACCTCAACAGTCAGCATGCCATCGGGTTGCGCCGAGGCCGGTGCCGCTGCGGCGATGACGTTAATCACTGCCATGGCAGTGACTACGGCGCTCACCGTCGCTGCCTTCAAATCAGACCCCTGTGGATGCCATGTCTTGTTCTCCTGGGGACGTTCCTAGTCGACCGACATCTCCGCCAGTTTTGACCAGCCGGTCGCATCGATGGTCTCGCTGATGACCTTCGGGGTCGACATAAGCGCCTGCGGCAGATCACGCTGCGCGGCCTTGAAGTGGTCGCTGTTGACGTGCACTGCCCCTGCGTCACCGTCACCGAACGCCTCCACCAGAACGTATTCCGCCGGATTCTCCAGGCTCCGCGACCACTCGAACCAGAGGTTGCCGTCTTCGGCCCGGGTAGCTGCGGTGAACGGTGCGACGAGTTCCGGCCAACGGTCCGTCCACTCAGGCTTGGTCTCAAATTTCGCGACGATGAAGATCATGGTGGTCACCTTCCGCCTGAACCGTATCGCTTTGTTGGGCTACCGTTGATGGCAACCAGGGGATGGGAGCAGCGTCATGAGGATTCGGTTCCGGTATGTGACGGTCGAGGTCGACGACCGGCTGCGTCAGCGGGTGGCTCTCGCCGTTGATCGGCTCCGGATCAACGTCACCGCTTATTTGCGAATCGCCTCGGATGACGTCGGCGTCGCGAGCCAGCGGCTGCGGGGGGTTTGCGATCGGGCGGCGGAACGCGTGGATGTCACGTTGGCGACAGTGAACGACCGGATCGATCCCGCGGAGGCGGCAACGCAGCGCAGACTTACCGCGGTCTAGCGGTACCCCACGGCGTCACCAGTGGCGAAGGTGCGACCTACCCATTTCGTAGCCGGTGGGGAAGGACTTCTCGATCACTCTGAAATGTTCGTCGGCCTTGGACTCCAACTCGAGGACGACGCAGCCCTCGCAGATGTACTTGGATTCCAGGACCTTGTAGTGCTCACCGCCGCCGTGAACGTCGGTGATCGGGTCCCCTGGCCGCAGGGCCTCGACCGGCACGAATTCGCTGGCGCTTAGATGCTGTAACTCCACCCAGGCAACAGTAAGGCAAACGGGCCGCGTAGGGAACTATTTGGGCTGGTGTCGCGCTTGAGACATCGTTGCCCGAGACGAGCCCGAGACAAGCCCGAGACAAGCTCGAGACAAGCTTGAGACAAGACCGGCGGTGTCAGATCACCGAGTCAGGCGCAGGAGCGAGTGCCGCATCCGGGTTCGCGGCATCGACCGCGACCACGACCGGCGCAGGCGCAGGAACCGCGTCCGGACCTGGCATCGCGGGCGCCGGCTGGTCCGGCCCAGGGCCGTCCGTCGGGGGTCCGTCCGGCCCACCGTCTGTCGTCTGTGCGCTCATCGGCAGGTACATGTGGTGGGTGAACTGCCTCTGGTACGCGCCGAGACCGCCGATGGCCACGCCGCCGTGTTCACCACTGGAGACCGGGGTCCCGTCCGGCAGCGTCACCGCCGTGTGGCCACCGTTCCAGCCGATCACCAGATCGCCGGGCTGCCCGGTCCCGTCTTGGAAGCCGCGCGCCAACAGGGCGGATTCCTCATTAGCGGTATGAAACCTGTCGCCGTAGACCGGCCGGCCGGAGGCCAAATTCGCCACCCACGAGGCGAGCCCGGAACAATCCGTTCCCGCTGGAGTATCACCGCCGGTGATATATGGCGTCCCGGTCACCCCATGGATGAACGTGATCAGAGTTGTCGTCGCTAAAACAAACATGACGGGGGACATTAACAATCGACTCGTCACCGATTCAAATTATGTGGCCCTCGTCACGTTTTTGCTGAACAATGACATATGCTACAAGGACCAAAAATTAGCTGTAATCGTACCTGAACTGCTAGTTTAAAGCCACTATCCTCGCAGCTCAGCCCCTCCTTTCAGCGTCGAGATAAATGCGAGGCCTTTACACGTCGACTCCGAATATGCCCGTTTCCGGATTGAGATGAGTTTGTTTGCTATTCGAAAGACTAATGTTGAATGGCGCAGCCTCGAAGCACGCGAAGCCCGCTGGCACACCGCAGAGTTGAGATTTCGTGGAGCTATCTCCGCGGCGTTAAACGAATATGGCGGCCGGCACGGCCCGACGTCCGGCCCCGTGTGCGCTGGGAGGCTCCCCGGGTCGGCGAAACGATCGGCCAGGTTAGATAATCGCGGTGTCCCCCGCCGTCCCGACGATGCGACCAGGCGGGGTAGATGCGGGACGAGGCGGGTATAGACAGGGTAGACAGGGTAGAGATGCGCGACGAGGTGGAGTCCAGATGAACGTCCTCAAGTTGATCGAACCCCGGTTCGCGCACCGATTCGCTCGTTTCGTCGGTGCTGCGGCGGTTGCAACCTGGGCGACGCTGCTGAGTGCGCCCCTCCCCTCCGCGTCCGCGGGCCCGTGCCCCGACGTCGAGGTGGTGTTCGCTCGTGGCACCAGCGAGGCGCCCGGTGTTGGCGGGGTCGGACAGGCCTTCATCGACTCGCTGAACTCGCAGGCCGGCGGCAAGTCGGTCGGGGTGTATCCGGTCAACTACGAGGCCAGCTCCGATTTCTCCTCAGGCATCGATTTCGCGATGACGGTCGTCGACGGGATTCGCGACGCCAGCTCCCATATCGAGTCCATGGCGGCGAATTGTCCGAACACCAGGGAAGTACTCGGCGGATACTCCCAAGGCGCGGCGGTTGCCGGTTTCGTCACCTCAGCCGCCATACCCCCGGAAGTACCTGCTCAGTTCGTACCTCTTGTGCCCCAGCCGATGCCGCCGGGCGTGGCTAACCATGTCGCCGCGGTGGTCCTGTTCGGATCGCCTTCGAATGACTTCCTGCGCGCGCACGGCTCGCCGCCTATCACGATCGGCCCGCTGTACGTACCCAAGACCATCCAGTTGTGCGCCCCCGGTGACACGATCTGCAACGGTGATCCGAATGGGGGGCTCACCGCTGCGCACGGTGCGTATCCGGTGAACGGCATGGTGGGTCAGGGCGCAGCTTTCACCGTCGGCCGCCTGTAGCCGTTCGCGGGATCAGAAAACCAAGCGGGGACGCGCCCAGGCGTTGTCCGATAGCCGCCGTGCGGATATTCTGGGTTGGTTATCCCAATTCGCGAGCGGGCCAGGAGGCGGCCTGATGACGACTTCACAAGTTGCGGCGCCCGCGGCGCCGACGGTCTTCCGTGAAGAGCCGGGCGGGGAAAGCATGCGTGCGATCATCCTGGCGAAGTTCGGCGGACTCGACAGCCTGGTCTACACCGACATCCCCAAACCGCGCCCGAAGGACGGCGAGGTCGTCATCAAGGTCAAAGGATTCGGCATCAACCACGCCGAGATGCACATGCGGCGAGGGGAATGGGCCGAAGCCGCGGAAGTCAGCGGCATCGAATGCGTAGGCATCGTCGACTCCTGCCCCGGAGGCGAATTCCCGGAGGGCGTCAAGGTGGCCGCACTGATGGGCGGCCTCGGGCGAACCATCAACGGTAGTTACGCCGAATACACCCGCGTGGGCGTGTCCAACGTGGCCCGCATCGACTCCGAACTACCGTGGTCGCAGCTGGCGGCGCTACCCGAGACGTATGCCACCGCCTGGACGTGCTTGTTCCGCAACCTCAGCCTCACCGCCGGACAAACGGTCGTGATACGCGGCGCGACCTCATCCTTCGGGCAGGCCGCGGTCAAGATGGCGGTCGCCGCCGGTGCGCGCGTCATCGCCACCACCCGCAAGCGCGAGCGCTTCACCCTGCTCGCGCAACTCGGCACCTCACGCGTCGAGCTGGAGGCGCCGGACCTGGCCACCCGCATCGTGGACGCCCAACAGATCGACGCGGTGCTCGATCTCGTCGGCAACAGCACCATCCTCGACTCGCTTGACATGCTGCGCCGAGGGGGCACCGCCTGCCTAGCGGGATTTCTCGGCGGACTGGCCCCCATCCCGGACTTCAACCCCCTCCTGCGCATGCCCAGCGGCGTAAACATGAACTTCTTCGGCAGTTTCGTTTTCGGCGCCCCAGGCTTCCCGCTGTCCGACGTGCCGCTGCAAGACATTGCCCAGCAGGTCGCCGACCGACGACTCGACGCCCGACCGTCGCACGTCTTTACCTTCAACGAGATCCATGAGGCGCACCGCCTGATGGAGGCTGGGGAAGCCGGGGGAAAAATGGTCGTCACCCTGGAGTAAGCCACGGGAGCGCTTGGCCCACCTCGCCTATGGCGCGCAACCGATGCAAACGAGATGACGCAGCACGCCGAGGGCGCTAGCGTTGCTCGCAAGTCGGGTCCGGCGCTCCTCGCCGCTCCCTCACCGCTCCCTTGAGGGGACTCCTCGCGGGCGCCACCAGAGAGGACAACCAGGATTGATGACCGGCACGCCCGCTGTTCCGCGGGCATCGTAGGCCCTGGCTGCACATGCGCCGATTCACCGCCGCGCTGGCGGGTATTTGCATGCTGGCCGCGGCATGCGCAGCCAACAGCAACACACCCGCACCGGCGCAGCGCAGTACGACCTCATCGACGCCCCCGCCCCCGCTCGCGGTGAGCGACCTGGACCCACTGCTGCTCGGCACGGACCTGATCAACACCGCGATGGGCGCCGAGGGCATGGCGAGTGCCGATACCCACAGCGTGATGGTCGACGACACCACCGCCGTGGCGGACGAGAACTGCCGAGTCGCCGCCGACCCGGCGGAGACCTCCTCCTACACCGGCAGCGGATGGACGGCCCTGCGCGACCAGGCATTCGTGGAAAAGGGCGACAAGTTGGCTCACTTCGCCGCTCAGGCGGTGGTGTTGTTTCCCTCGGCAAACGATGCGGCCGCCTTCTTCACCGCCTCCTCCCAACGCTGGCCGGCCTGCTCAAACCGGCAGTACACCGAGAACCAGCCCGGCAAGCCCGATCAGCGGTGGACCGTGGGGCCGGTCACGAACACCAACGGCACGCTGAGCACGACCCAAACCCAAGAGGGCGCCAACGGCTGGGGCTGTGGGCGGGCGCTGACCGTGCGTAACAACGTCGCCATCGACGTCGTGGCGTGCAGCTACACCCCGTCCAACGCGGCAGTCAACATCGCCCAGCAGATCGCCGACAAGGTCCCCAACCACTAGCGCCGACAGTCGCGTGCGACCCAGGGCCCTACTGAACCGGCCCGTACACGTTGAACCGGCACCAATGCCGCCACAGCCGACGCAAGCAGCCACCAAGCCATCCCCAAAGCAGCGGACAGCAGCGGGCATAGACGACGCACAGCAGCGGGTCAAAGCAGATCCCCACAGCAGCGGCCAAAGCCATCCCGCAAGCAGCCACAAGACAACTGGCCTAGAAGGCAGTGGGTTAAAACGCAATGGCAAAACGAACCACAGCAACAGGTGATGCAGCCACCAGCCCGCAGCGGAACAAAGCAGCGCGAAAGTTTGCTGGCTCAAGATTGATGCACGCCAAAGAATGACGCACCACCAAGAATGCCGCACCAAACGAGACACCAGCCGGAACAGAAGATGCCTTGACCAGCACATATACCCGGTCAAATCACAAAAGCGACCGCCGCGACGCGATCCCACGCGGATTGCAAAATTTAGCCAACGGTTGCTGGCTGTAGCTTTGACGCGGCGAGGAGTAGCTGTGGCTGTAGCTACGCTTCTGAGCCTGTTAGCTGGCTATTCGCAACTTTGGGGCGCTTTGGTGGTTACACTTGGCCCCGACCTGGCAGGAGACGTCATGTCGGCATCGCGGCACCCATCGTGACACTTCCTCTTCCACGGCGGGCCACGGCCATACGACCGACCCCGCCCCCGCGAATCTGGGTGTGTCTCTATCGGCCGACGCGGCGGATAGGTCATATGTCGTGGTTTAACCAATCCATAGGCGAGCTGGAGCTCACCGATACGACTGTGCGCTGCACCCTCAGACACGAGGCGGGATATAGCCGTTGGCTCGGTGAGAGACTTCAAATACCGGACCTCGAAGCGCGCCTCAAAGCCGGCGAGCCGGTGATCGCATTCGAGTTCTCCCGCAACACCTATCAGATCACGTGGAAGACGTTTAACAGCATCTTTAAGATCAACGACGGCGACGGCCGTGATTGGCGGGTCGGCCTTCCTCCCTTTACAGTTGACCGTCGTACTGGTGTGGTCTACCCCGCTATCTTGTTCCCACGCTACGGCGGCAAAAAGGTCCGACAACGGTGGCGTGACGTGCTGGACCACCCGGAATCAGCAATTATGCTGGACTGATGTCTGGACGGATGTCTGAGCGGCACGGCCGCAACGGCTACTTGCGGGGTTGTCGCTGCGGTGTGTGCCGGGCGGGTCAGCGGGAGTACATCGCGGCGCAGCGGGCACGGAAACGTGCGTTGCGGCCGGTGCCCGCGCTGCCGGCGGCTGAGCCTGAGACGTCTCAGGCGACGTCGACTGCTGCGGCCGAAACAA
>Ga0153922_1000887_pt1 | contig 11206 bp, 11 predicted proteins | sample TSNJ006MetaG_FD_104723 | JGI IMG/M metagenome (GOLD analysis project Ga0153922, IMG submission 104723) | Attine ant fungus gardens microbial communities from New Jersey, USA - TSNJ006 MetaG | ecosystem: Host-associated > Fungi > Mycelium > Unclassified | place: USA: New Jersey, Brendon T. Byrne...
CCCGGCATAGCACTGGTGGCGCGGTTAGAACCGTGTGTGAGCCTCGGAGAGCACGTGGCGCAGCTTCTGCTCGATCTCGTCGAACTCGCTCCGACCGCTGATCAGTGGCGGCGCAAGCTGGACAACGGGATCGCCGCGGTCGTCGGCGCGACAGTACAGGCCGGCCTCGAGCAACGCCGACGATAAGAACCCGCGCAGCAGCCGCTCGCTCTCCTCGTCGTTGAAGGTCTCCCTGGAGGCCTTGTCTTTGACGAGTTCGATGGCGTAGAAGAAGCCTTCGCCGCGGACGTCGCCGACGATCGGCAGGTCATACAGCTTCTCCAGGGTGGCGCGCAAGGCCGGCGCGTTCTGCTTCACGTGGTCGTTGATGCCTTCGCGTTCGAAGATGTCGAGGTTGGCCATCGCGACGGCCGACGACACCGGGTGACCGCCGAAGGTGTAGCCGTGCGCGAACATCGTCCTGCCGTCGGAGAACGGCTCGAACAACCGGTCGGAGGCGATCATCGCGCCGATCGGCGAGTAGCCCGACGTCATGCCCTTGGCGCACGTGATGATGTCGGGCACGTAATTGAAGTCGTCGCACGCGAACATCGACCCGATCCTGCCGAACGCGCAGATCACCTCGTCGGAGACCAGCAGCACGTCGTACTCGTCGCAGATTTCCCGTACCCGTTCGAAATACCCGGGCGGCGGGGGAAAGCATCCGCCGGCGTTCTGCACGGGTTCGACAAACACAGCGGCGACGGTGTCCGGTCCCTCGAACTCGATCGCTTCGGCGATCCGATCGGCGGCCCACTGCCCGAACTCCTTCACGTCTGCCTGCAACGGCACCGGGGCGCGGTAGAAGTTCGTGTTCGGCACCCGGATCCCGCCGGGCGTCAGCGGTTCGAACGGCGCTTGGAACGCCGGCAGACCGGTGATCGACAGCGCGCCCTGCGTGGTGCCGTGGTAGGCGACGGACCGCGAAATCACCTTGTATTTCCCGGGTTTGCCGGTGAGCTTGAAGTACTGTTTGGCGAGCTTCCATGCCGTCTCGACCGCGTCGGCGCCGCCGGTCGTGAAGAACACCCGGTTCAAGTCACCCGGCGCGTAATTCGAAAGACGCTCGGCCAGTTCGATCGCCGGCGGCGTCGCATACGACCACAGCGGGAAGAACTCGAGCTGCCGGGCTTGTCTGGCAGCGGCGTCGGCCAATTCGGCACGGCCATGGCCGACCTGGACGACGAACAATCCGGACAATCCGTCGAGGTAGCACTTGCCGTGGTTGTCCCAGAGCCGCACGCCTTCGCCGCGGGTGATGATCGGCGGTGTGATTCCGGCGCCGTGCCGCGCGAAATGTCCCCACAGGTGGCGGTCGGCCTTGGCGGACAGTTCTGCGGACATGTCTTGGAAGATATACGTAACCAACCGGCGCCCCCGCGCTCGAGTGCCAGGCGCTTATAAACTCGGGTCCGTGACCGCAGCACAGCGGGTCGACGAGTTCGAGGCGTTGCGGCCTCATCTTCTTGCCGTGGGCTACCGGCTCACTGGGACGTTCGCCGACGCCGAGGATGCGGTTCAGGACGCGTGGCTGCGCTGGCAGGCCTCCTCGGATGCACCGGACGATCTGCGTGCCTGGCTGACGACGGTGGTGAGCAGGCTGTCGCTGGACCGGCTGAGGTCGGCGGCGCGCCGGCGCGAAACCTACGTCGGCGAATGGTTGCCGGAACCGGTGGTGACCGAACCCGGTGTGGCCGACCCGCTTTCGGCAGTGGTCGCCCATGAGGATGCCCGCTATGCCGCGATGGTGGTGCTGGAGCGCCTGACACCTGATCAGCGGGTCGCGTTCGTGCTGCACGATGCGTTCGCGGTGCCGTTCAGCGAGATCGCATCGGTGCTCGGCACGACCGGCGTGGCGGCACGCCAACTCGCCTCTCGCGCGCGCCGGATAGTGGGCGAGCATGCGGGGCCGGTCGACTCCGCGCACGACGAGGTGGTCGGTCGTTTCCTTGCGGCGATGGCTGCGGGCGACATTCAGACCGTGACCGCGCTGCTGCATCCCGACGTGACGTTCACCGGCGACTCGAACCGCAAGGCGCCCACCGCCATTCGCGTCATCCGTGGCCCGGACAAGGTCGCCAGGTTCCTGTTCGGGCTCGCCCGGCGGTACGGGCCGGGGTGGGTTGAGGCCGGCCGCCCCGCGTTGGTCAACGGCGAACTCGGCCTGTACACACCCGGTGCGCCCCGTCACGACGGATACCCACCGATCATGCCGCGCATCACCGCCGCCACGGTGCGCGACGGCAAGGTCTACGCGGTGTGGGACATCGCGAATCCCGACAAGTTCACCGCTTCGCCGCTGGCGCCCCCCACGGAACCCGGCACGCGTCACCGGAACTGAACCCCTGCTCGGTGATGCCCAACGCGGTGTTCATCCTGGCCCGCATGTTCTCGATCCCGACTTGGTAGGTCAGCTCGATCACTCCCGCATCCCCGAACCGGCGACGCAGATCGGCGACCTGTCCATCGGTGACGGTGTGCGGGTCGGTCGTCATCGCGTCGGCATAGGCGATGGCGGCGCGCTCGTCGTCGGTGTAGCGCGGCGAGGTGGCGTAGTTGTCGATGTCCTTCAGCCGCTCGACATCAAGGCCATCGAGGCGGATCAGCATCGCGCCGAAGTCCACGCACCACGAGCAGCCGATGGTGCGGGCGGTCCAGTACACCGCCAGCTCGCGGACGTTCGGAAGAAGCTTGGTCGACGCCCGCTCCACCGCGGTCTCGTGTATCGCGCCGGCGACCAGCAGGCCGCGATGGTGCGCCGACACCGCAAATGGCTCCGGCACCTCGCCGTACCGGCGCTTCGCGTACCAATAGGCCGCGCGGACCCACAAGGGTGCGCGCTCCGGGGGCAGCGATTCAATCCGGGTTGAATGCGATTTTTCGTCCATACAGTGTTGACGCCGCATCGCCCGAAAGTGTGACAGCCCCGCCGAACGTCGACTTATGGTCGAGAGTTGGCTCGGATTCGTGTCATAACTCGACGTTCGGCGGGGTCGCGCCAGCCTGCGGCGATCAGGGCCGATCGCGTGCGCGCCACCACCGTCTCCGGCCGATATCGCAGCATGTCGCTGGCGACCCGGACGACCCGCCAGCCCAACGCTTCCAGCTCGGCGTGCCTGTCGATGTCGCCGGCCCGCTGACCAGGGTCGGTCCAGTGTTGCGCACCGTCGAACTCCACCGCGACGAGCCAGTCGTCATAACCCATGTCGAGGCGCGCGACGAAGTAGCCCTCATCAAAGACTTCGATCTGCGTGCGAGGCGCCGGCAATCCGCCGGCCACCAGCGTCAGCCGGGTGCGGGTTTCCTGCGGCGACTCTGCACCCGAATCGGAGAGAGCAATCGCCCGACGCAGTTGCACGACGCCGCGGGCGCCGCGGTACCGCTCGGAAAGCAGCTCGACGTCACCGGCGCTGAGTTTCGTTGCCCGCATGAGTCCGTCTAAGCGGACCACCGCCGCGGTCAGGCCGCGTCGCCGACCGATGTCGAATGCCGTCCTCGCGGGCGTTGTGACGGGTATTCCCCGCACCATGCACACTTCATCGTCCCGGAGTGCATCGCTGTGCAGCAGCACAACGCCGTTCGGTCGGTCGCGACTGGGCCTGTTGAGCTCGGCGGGCAGCCGCGCGTCGATCCACTTGGCACCGTGCAGCGCCGCCGCGGACATGCCGGCAACGGTCGCCTGTCTGCGTGACCACAGCCATGCGGCGACGGCCTTCGTCGACGGGGTCAGCGTCGCGCCCTTGGGCACGTACACGTTGCGAAAGATCGGCTGATATCTCGTGCGCAGCCGGTAACGGCTCACCCGTCCGGCCGCCAATTCGTCGGTGCCGATGAATGGCCACGGCAACTCGTCCATGCCGGCACGGTGCCAGTGGACACCGACAACAATCACGAGCGTCGAGTTATGACACAGATCCGAGCCCGAATCTCGACAACAACTCGACGCTCGGCGCCGACAACTCACCGGGCGAACATCAGCGCGCGCTTGACCTCCTGGATCGCCTTGGTCACCTCGATGCCGCGCGGGCAGGATTCGGTGCAGTTGAACGTGGTGCGGCAGCGCCACACCCCGTCGACCTCGTTGAGGATCTCGAGCCGTTCGGCGGCGGCCTCGTCGCGGCTGTCGAAGATGAAACGGTGCGCGTTGACGATCGCCGCCGGGCCGAAGTATTTGTCCTCCGTCCAGTACACCGGGCAGCTTGTCGTACAGCACGCGCACAGAATGCATTTTGTGGTGTCGTCGTAGCGGGCGCGGTCGGTCGGGCTTTGGATCCGTTCCCGCGTCGGCGGGTTTCCGGTGGTGATCAGATACGGCTTGATCGCCTTGTAGGCGTCGAAGAACGGCTCCATGTCGACGACGAGATCCTTCTCCACGGGCAGCCCGCGGATCGGCTCGATCGTGACGGTCAGCTGCTTGCCCGGCTTCTTCGGCAGCAGGTCGCGCATGAGCACCTTGCAGGCCAGGCGGTTGACCCCGTTGATGCGCATCGCGTCGGAGCCGCACACGCCGTGCGCGCAGGACCGCCGGAAGGTCAGCGTGCCGTCCAGGTAGCCCTTGACGTAGAGCAGGAGGTTCAGCAGCCGGTCGGTCGGCAGGCACGGCACCCGGAAGCTCTGCCAGCCGCCCGTATCGGCATGCGCGTCGGGGTTCTCCGGGTTGAACCGCGCGATCTTCAGCGTCACGATCACCGCACCGTCGGGTATCGGCGGCAGCGGCGGGTCCTGGTTTTCGACGCTGGCGCTCATCAGTATTTCCGTTCCATCGGTTCGTATCTGGTCTGCACCACCGGCTTGTATTCCAGCCTGATGTCGCTGAGCAGTTCGGATCCCTGCTTGTAGGCCATGGTGTGGCGCATGTAGTTGGTGTCGTCGCGGTTGGGGTAGTCCTCGCGCGCGTGGCCGCCGCGGGACTCCTTGCGGTTCAGCGCACCGGCGACGGTCACCTCGGCGAGCTCGAGCAAAAAGCCCAGCTCGATCGCTTCCAGCAGGTCGCTGTTGTAGCGCTTTCCCTTGTCGTGTACCGTGATTCGGCCATAACGCTCCTTGAGCGCATGGATGTCCGTCAATGCCTGCTTGAGGGTTTCCTCGGTGCGGAACACGGCGGCGTTGTTGTCCATCGACTGCTGCAGCGCGGCGCGGATGTCGGCGACGCGTTCGTTGCCGTGCTCCGAGAGGATGTCGCCGACCCAGTTGATCACCATGCCGGCCGGCTCCGGCGGCATCTCGACGAAGTCGAACTGCTCGGCGTACTCGGCGGCGGCGATTCCGGCGCGCCGGCCGAACACGTTGATGTCGAGCAGCGAATTGGTGCCCAGCCGGTTGGCGCCGTGCACCGATACGCAGGCGCATTCGCCCGCCGCGTACAGCCCGGGAATTGCGGTGGTGTTGTCACGCAGCACCTGTCCGTGCACGGTCGTCGGGATGCCGCCCATCACGTAGTGGCAGGTCGGGTAGACCGGTACGAGCTCCTTCACCGGGTCCACGCCGAGGTAGGTCCGGGCGAATTCCGTGATGTCGGGCAACTTCGCCGCGAGCACGTCCGCCCCCAGGTGGCGCACGTCGATGTAGACATAGTCCTTGTGTGGGCCGGCGCCGCGGCCTTCGAGCACCTCGCGGACCATCGAGCGGGCGACGATGTCGCGAGGCGCCAGGTCGACGATCGTCGGGGCATAGCGCTCCATGAACCGCTCGCCCTCGCCGTTGAGCAGCCGGCCACCCTCACCGCGCACCGCCTCGGAGATCAGAATGCCCAACCCGGCCAGGCCCGTCGGATGGAACTGGTGGAACTCCATGTCCTCCAACGGAAGTCCCTTGCGGAACACGATCCCGATGCCGTCGCCGGTGAGCGTGTGCGCGTTCGACGTCGTCTTGTACATCCGTCCCGACCCGCCAGTGGCAATCACGATCGCCTTGGCATGGAACACGTGGATGTCGCCGGAGGCGAGCTCGTAGGCGACGACGCCGGTTGCCACCGGGCCGCCCGGCGTCTCCGTCAACGCCAGGTCCAGCACGTAGAACTCGTTGAAGAACTCGACGTCGTGTTTGACGCAGTTCTGGTACAGCGTCTGCAGAATCATGTGACCGGTGCGGTCGGCCGCGTAGCAGGCGCGGCGCACGGGCGCCTTGCCGTGGTCGCGGGTGTGCCCGCCGAACCGGCGCTGGTCGATGCGCCCCTCCGGAGTCCGGTTGAACGGCATCCCCATCTTCTCGAGATCGAGCACCGCGTCGATCGCTTCCTTGCACATGATCTCCACAGCGTCCTGGTCGGCGAGGTAGTCGCCGCCCTTGACGGTGTCGAACGTGTGCCATTCCCAGTTGTCGTCTTCGACGTTGGCCAGCGCCGCGCACATCCCGCCCTGCGCGGCGCCGGTGTGGCTGCGCGTCGGATACAGCTTGGTGAGCACGGCTGTGCGCACCCGCGGTCCCGCCTCGACCGCCGCGCGCATGCCCCCGCCGCCCGCGCCGACGATCACCACGTCGTACCGATGTTGCTGAATCATGGTTGGCGCCGCTCCCCGGTAGGAATCACGAGATGTTCGGGTTGAACGTCAGCAGGACGTAGGTGCCGAGCACGAGCGTGAAGCCCATCGCGAGCGCCAGCAGCGTGGTCAGCCAGAACCACGTCCAGTCCTTGCGGGCGTAGTCGTTGATGATCGTGCGGAGGCCGTTGCCGCCGTGAAGCTGCGCCAGCCACAGCAGCAGCAGATCCCAGGTCTGCCAGAACGGCGAGCGCCACCGCTGCGCCACATAGTTGAAGTCGATCCGGTACACCCCGTTGTCGATCATGAGCATGACGAACAGGTGACCCAACGCGAGAAATATCAGCACGATCCCGGACAACCGCATGAACATCCACGCGTGCTTCTCGAAGTTCGGCATGCCGGTGCGCCAGCGCGGCGCCCGCGGGTTGTCCAGCCCGGCCGGCCGGTCATAACTGCGCTGCAGGACCGGTGCCGGCCAGCCCCTGCGGCCTTCCGTTGGCGCGCTCACAGGAACTGCCTCGCCATGTGCGCGCCCAGCACGATCAGCGCCGCGGCCATCACGACCACGAAGACGATCGCGACGATCCACAGCATCATGCGCTGGTAGCGCGGACCCTCCGACCAGAAGTCGATCAGGATCACCCGAATCCCGTTGAGGGCGTGATAGAGCACCGCGGCGACCAGACCGGCCTCCATCAGGCCGACGATCGGCGTCTTGTAGGTGGCGATGACCTCGTTGTAGCCCTGCGGGCTGACGCGGACCAGTGCGGTGTCGAGGACATGGACAAACAGGAAGAAGAAGATCGTCGCGCCGGAGATCCGGTGCAGCACCCACGACCACATGCCGGGGTCTCCGCGGTAGAGGGTTTTGCGGGACGGTCTGGTCCGCGGCGCCTCGACGCTGGGCGCGCCCGTCGATGTCGGGCTGCTCATAAGCACCTCCAACGGTCATCGGTGGACGTCTGGACTCTAGACCCATTTCAGTGCGCCAACGAGCGACGCGCAACGCCTGCGAGCGGGATACGTCGAACTAGTGTGAGTTTGCCGACGTCCCCAACCAATCGGGGCAGCATCGGTAGGAAAGGGAACCATGGCGAACGCGGCGAGGATGACGGGCAACGTCGACTGGGAAGCCTTGCACGACAAGGCGGCTGAAGTGGCACGCAATGCCTATGCGCCGTATTCCGGCTTCCCGGTCGGGGCCGCCGCACTGGTCGACGACGGGCGAATCGTCACCGGGTGCAATGTGGAAAATGTCTCATATGGTCTAGCTCTCTGCGCCGAGTGTGCGGTGGTGTGCGCGCTGCATTCGGGCGGGGGTGGGCGACTGGTGGCGCTGGCCTGCGTGGACGGCGCGGGCCGTGTCCTGATGCCGTGCGGGCGGTGTCGTCAGGTGCTCATGGAGCACGGCGGGCCGGCGATGCTGATAGACCACGCAGATGGTCCGCGGTCGCTGGGAACGCTGCTACCCGACGCGTTCGGACCTGACGACTTGGCCCGGTGACCGACGCGCCGTGGCAGCTGACGCGAGCACGCAAGAGAGGGCAAGACGGGCCGGGTGATTGAAAGCGATGGCGCGCTTCATGTTTGACGCACCGACGGTGATCAAGACCAAGCGTGATGGCGGGCGGCTGTCCGCCGAGACGATCGACTGGGTGGTCCGCGCTTACACCGACGGCGACGTCGCCGACGAGCAGATGTCGGCCTTGCTGATGGCGATTTTCCTGCGCGGCATGGACCCCGACGAGATCGCGCGGTGGACCGCGGCGATGGTGGCCTCGGGCGAGCGGTTCGACTTTGGCGATCTGTCGCGCGACGGCAAGCCGCTGGCGTTGGTGGACAAACACTCCACCGGTGGCGTCGGCGACAAGATCACGCTCACGGTGGTTCCGGTAGTCATCGCATGCGGTGGCGCGGTGCCCCAGGCGGCGGGCCGCGGGCTCGGGCACACCGGGGGCACGCTCGACAAGCTGGAGGCGATCCGTGGCTTCACCGCCGAGCTGCCCAGGGACCGGATCCGGCGGCAACTTTGCGAGGTGGGCGCGGCGATTTTCGCCGCGGGGGAGCTGGCGCCGGCGGACCGCAAAATCTACGCGCTGCGTGACGTGACGGGCACCACCGAGTCGTTGCCGCTGATCGCCAGCTCCGTGATGAGCAAGAAGATCGCCGAAGGGACGCGAGCCTTGGTGCTGGACTGCAAGGTCGGCTCGGGGGCGTTCCTCAAGACGGAGGCCGAGTCTCGCGAACTGGCCCGCACGATGGTCGACCTGGGCACCGCGCATGGGGTGGTGACGCGTGCGTTGTTGACCGACATGAACACGCCGCTCGGCGCTTCTGTGGGCAATTCTGTCGAGGTGGCGGAGGCGCTGGAGGTGCTCGCCGGCGGGGGACCCGCCGATGTGGTGGAGCTGACGCTGGCGCTGGCCGCGGAGATGCTCGACGCAGCCGGTCTCGACGCCCGGGACCCCGCCGACACGTTGCGCGACGGCTCCGCGATGGACTGCTTCCGCGCGCTGATCGCCGCGCAGGGCGGCGACCTGTCGGTGCCGTTGCCGCTCGGCACGCACACCGAGACGGTCACAGCGGACCGCAGCGGCACAATGGGCGACATCGATGCGATGGCGGTGGCGATGGCGGCGTGGCGGCTCGGCGCGGGCCGCGCGCACCCCGCCGATGCCGTGCAATCGGGCGCCGGGGTGCGGATCCATCGGCGGCCCGGCGAGCCGGTGACCGCAGGCGAAGCGGTGTTCACCCTCTACACCGACACCGCGGAGCGGCTCGGTCCGGCGCTGGCCGCCCTCGACGGCGGCTGGAGCGTTGCCGGAGGCGAGTTTTCCTGCCGTTCGCTCGTGATCGACAGAATCGTGCCATGACGACCCCACTGGACCTGCAGACGATCGGCCAGGCGCCCAAGGCGCTGCTGCACGACCACCTCGATGGTGGTCTGCGCCCGGCGACCGTGCTGGAGCTCGCGGGGCAGACCGGATACGAGGAGCTGCCCGCCACCGACGTCGACGCGCTGGCGAGCTGGTTTCGCACGGCGTCCCACAGCGGATCGCTCGAACGCTACCTCGAGCCGTTCGCGCAAACCGTCGCGGTGATGCAGACCCCGCCGGCGCTGTATCGGGTGGCCTATGAATGCGTCGAGGACCTGGCCGCGGACAACGTGGTGTACGCCGAGGTTCGATTCGCACCGGAATTGCACCTCGCCCGTGGCCTGTCGCTTGACGAGGTGGTCGACGCGGTGTTGGCCGGGTTCGCCGACGGTGAGAAGGCCGCCCGCGCCGACGGCCGGAGCATCACGGTGCGCTGCCTCGTCACCGCGATGAGGCACGCCGCGCGTTCGCTGGAGATCGCCGAGCTGGCTATTCGGTTCCGCGACAAGGGTGTTGTCGGATTCGACATCGCGGGCGCCGAGGCCGGCTATCCGCCGACGCGGCACCTCGACGCGTTCGAGTACATGCGGGCACAGAACGGCCGCTTCACGATTCACGCCGGTGAAGCGTTCGGTCTGCCGTCCATCCACGAGGCGATCGCGTTCTGCGGCGCCGATCGGCTGGGCCACGGTGTGCGCATCGTCGATGACATCACGAAGCGGCCCGATGGCAGTCACCAGCTGGGCCGGGTGGCCGCGATCGTGCGCGACAAACGCATTCCGCTGGAAATGTGCCCGAGTTCCAACCTGCAGACCGGCGCGGTGCGCAGCATCGCCGAGCATCCGTTCGATCTGCTTGCCCGGCTGCGGTTTCGGGTCACCGTCAACACCGACAACCGGTTGATGAGCGACACCACAATGAGCGAGGAGATGCTGCGGCTCGTCGAGGCATTCGGCTACGGCTGGAGCGATCTGGCCCGGTTCACGATCAACGCGATGAAGTCGGCGTTCATCCCGTTCGACGAGCGGTTGGCGATCATCGACGACGTGATCAAGCCGCGGTTCGCGGTGCTGATCGGCTGACGCCGCCCAAGCCGTCCGAGCCGCCCAAGCCCTACCCGTTACTCCCGGCGGAACCGCGACTCGACAAAACTTTCGAGTTCCTCCCACTTCTCGACCGCCTTGGCGTATGGCGGGTCGGGTTTGCGCACCTCGTCGGGGTCCAGCACGTGTGCCACCACCTTGCCGAGTTCCGTGGCGGGCTCGAAGGCCTCGTCGACGGCGCTGTCCTCGGCGTACTCGCCGACATCGCGGAGCAATTCAACCGCCAACTCGAGCTGTTCGCGGTCGAGCGCGTCGGGGCCTTGGGCCAGATCGTCGGCGATACCGGTCAGCATGTACACGTTGTCGTCGGTCACGTCGACCCGCAGCGATCCGTCGTTGGCGGCGGTGCGGATGTCGTCGTACGTCGCCAGGTCGGACAGATCGTGGTCGTGCTCGTCGGCGAGATACCGCGCCAGCGACCGCTCTGACCCGAACACGCTGATCCGTCCGTTGCGGCCGAGGAACACCGGCACATCGTCGAGGTAGCACCGCAACGTGAAGAAGGTTCCCGCGCTGGTCATCATCCGGATCGGGAGGATACCGACCTTCGCCCAGAAGTCTTCGTCGGCGCCGAGCACGACGTCGTCCTGGGGACTGCGCGCCACCTCGACCTCGGCTTCTTCGTCGTGCTCGTCTTCCGCAGCGGCTCCCTCGGTGTCGCCCTCGCCCTCCTCTTCAGACTCTTCAGACTCTTCAGACTCTTCAG
>Ga0153922_1000888_pt1 | contig 11194 bp, 10 predicted proteins | sample TSNJ006MetaG_FD_104723 | JGI IMG/M metagenome (GOLD analysis project Ga0153922, IMG submission 104723) | Attine ant fungus gardens microbial communities from New Jersey, USA - TSNJ006 MetaG | ecosystem: Host-associated > Fungi > Mycelium > Unclassified | place: USA: New Jersey, Brendon T. Byrne...
ACGGCAATGCAGAGCGTCTCAATGATGGAAGTGGTCGTGGGACCTGGACTGGAGGTCAAGAAGTCCTGGCAATTGCATATGATGTTATGATTCCCGGTTATAAGACGAAGACTACAAACAATCTGAGACTCTGGGAAAGTAAGCCCAAGCGTGGATTCGATCTCAATTCCTTCAATGGTATGTCTTCCTCGCACCAATGGAACTCACTCCGATTTCATGACACTGTCAGCCGGGAATTACGAGGGGGCTATTGAAGCCTCGAATAGCGCGGCAGCTATCACTTCAGTTTTGTATCCAAATGACCACACGTGAGTATCTCCACCCATCCAAGCACTCCTGTCTGTGCTTACCAACTTTCGAAGGTCTTGTAGGTATTTCTCTCTCTCTTCGTACCGAGGTTAATGAGGATCAAGTTGGCAAGGAGTTGAGATTGAAGCAACAATAGTAGGATAAATATGAATAAGTAAAATCTTTTCTCAGTATCTTCAGTTTCTGGACTGCGGCCAGTTTACAAGATATTCTCCGACGCTTCAAGAACATCGGGAAACCAATCTCTGAATTCCCTGACTGTAAGGGGCTTTCAACTAGGTGAAACGAGTCACGCTTCTGACGACCCTTCAGATGTTGCAATCCAGCTTAACGACGTATGGGATTGGCTTAGCTCACCTCGAATTAAGTTCACTAACTCGTGTATAGACCCATCCAACTCTCGCAATCCCGGAGCTGATGCGTATTCTCGTCGACGAAGAGGACGTCTCGTGGGATCAAGCATGGCAGATCGCAACCAACACTTTCTTCTACACAAATCATACCGTTTTGCCAGTGTGTATTGCGCCCAATCGACTTTGACTCTGCCTCAGATTTAATGTCTATAGGAAGCCCTGGAAAAGTGGCCTGTCCCCCTTGTTGAGCATGTGCTCCCTCGGTAAGCCGACGTCTGATGTAGTGTCTTGTGTCCGATATTGATGCCCAGACCATTCTAATAGGCATATGGAGATTATCTATGATATTGTGCGTAACACCTGTTCACCATTATTAGTTGACCATTAACGGCTCGTCAGAACTTGTATTTCTTGCAAGGTATGATCTAATTTCTTAGATTTGAGGTCTCTGTAACGTTTTATAAGCTGTTGAGAAAAAATTCCCCGGTGATCGCGACCGACTAGCAAGAATGTCCTTGATTGAAGGTGTGCTACCCTTTCTTCTGACCAATGTGCAGTCACTTACCTTTTTATAGAAGGATACCCAAAACAAATCAGGATGGCTCACTTGGCCTGCATTGGTATGTGAACGTTTTGCTACAGATTGGGTCTGATGTCGGTATAGGTAGTCGCAAGGTCAACGGAGTTGCGGAGGTAGGCTAACTATTCTTCTGTATCTGTATCATGGATGTTGCTCAATTTGTGTAGCTTCACTCTGAGCTTGTTAGAACGACGATTCTCAAGGATTTTGTTGAATTCGAAGGTCTTAGCAAGTATGTCGCCACACTATATCTATCATAATTTCATCCCTTTCTTATGCACAATAATCAGGTTTGGAAACGTCACTAATGGAGGTGTGTTTCTCAACATTTCGACCACAACTCAATTTGAGTCTCCCCAACAGTCACCCCCCGTCGATGGCTCGATCAGTGCAATCCGGAATTGAGTGATCTCATTACCAAGAAATTGAAGCTAGACAAGAGCGTTTGGCTCAAGAATCTGACTAATCTGGAGGACCTACTACCTTTAGCAGAAGACAAGAAATTCCGTAAGGAATGGGCCACTGTCAAGCAGCGAAACAAAGAACGCCTTGCTAGATATGTCCAGTTCACTCTCGGATTTACTATCCGAACAGATGCTATGTTTGATGTACAAATCAAGGTCAGATTCCTAGAGGATTCAAGGATAGAAAAATTTGTCTCATTGATGTGACGTGATTAGCGTATGCATGAGTACAAGGTACTTGATGCTTCATTAGAAGAGGAGAATCAGAAACTCACACGTAGCAGCGTCAAACATTGAATATTCTTGGTGTCATACACGTAAGTGGCCATATCAAACCTCTTTCTGTTTTCTGACTTTATTTAGCGATACCTTACCTTGAAAGGCATGTCTCCTGCTGAAAGGAAGAAGAGTAACCGTAAAGTCGTCTTCTTTGCCGGGAAAGCTGCTCCTGCATGTGAGGTTATGTTTGATATAGGATGCTTACTGATTTGATATTGAGCACGTATTAGATTACATTGCCAAGCTTGTGGGTCTTCTCTAACTTGTTGTTTTCTGAGACCCACTTTCATTTTAGACGATCCGTCTCATCGTGAACGTTGCACGTGTCATCAATGCTGACCCGGATACCAAGGACTTTTTGCAGCTCTACTTTTTGCCAGATTATTCTGTTTCTCTTGCTGAAGTCTTGATACCTGCTTCTGATATCAGCCAACATATCTCGACTGCTGGAACTGAAGCTTCTGGTACTTCGAACATGAAGTTCTGCCTTAACGGTGGTCTTCTCCTTGGTACTGTTGGTAGGTAGTCTTCATCAGCCCCGCTGTTGTTACGCCCTTAAGGCCATTTCCAGATGGTGCCAACATTGAAATTGCTGAGGAAGTTGGAGAGAGCAATGTCTGTGAGTATTGTATTGTTTATTCATATTCATTCATCCATTGGTACAATGCTATTGACACGCTTCTCCAATATAGTCTTCTTCGGTCACTTGACCCCGTGAGTCGCCTAATAAATATTTAATGACCCCAGGCTGATGACTTTGCCTTCAGAGCTGTAGAGGACCTGCGCTACCAACACACCTACCGCCCTGTTTCTGTTGAGAAGAAATGCCCGGCGCTAGCAAACGTTTTGAACCAGATCTCTGCTGGATTATTTGGTGATGCAGCTCCTTATGAGCCGTGAGTGACAATGGTCTGAGTTTACCAAGTGAGATGACTGACAATTCTACCAGTCTCCTCAATACGATCCGCCAGGGCGATCACTACCTGATAACTGACGACTTTGACTCTTATATCGCTGCTTTGGCCATGGTCGACGAAGCCTATCTAGATAGAGATGAGTGGATTAAGAAATCAATCAGGACTACCGCCAAGGTGAGTAGTAAGGTCTATATAATGATTCCAGTTCATCGTCATTGACGTTGATCTCAGATGGGCAAGTTCAGTTCTGACCGTGCGATTCTCGAATACGCTGAGAGCTACTGGAACTTGGAACCGACATCCGTCGTTTAGGTATGGTCACTGAGATTGATTCGATGTAATGTGGAAATCTTTCTCTCTCGATCCATGTGCCTCGCTCAAGGATAGATGTAATAAAATGAGCCATAGATATCTAAAAGAGTCAATCTCTCCCTTGGTTATGTTATAACAAAAAAAATTGATGTCTGTTATCCAAAAAACGATTGTTGAGAGCACATATGAGAAATGAAGCGAGACGAAATCTAGGCTCAATACAGAGATTAATGAAAAGAAAAAAGAAAAAGAAACCAAGCAAGGGGTATACCGCCGTCTAAATACCGGATGACGATCTCGTGGATAGGAGAGTGACAGATAAGCAATCCAAATCAAAGCAAAAATGAGTTAGTAGTGGTGGGGGTAAAAAGAGAAAAAATAGTCCAGATGGCGTGAGGAAATGACAGGTCAATGCTTTTTTTTTCCAATTGGTCTTTTCTTCAATCTTGGCGAGGAATCGGATCGATAGCTTCTCGTGTGCACACACATCTTTCGGAAGATCAGGATTTGGAACTAGACACGGGTATATATGGTCAGCGAGCGGACCACATGAATGTTTTGAATGTCTCTCACCCGGATCCGGGTTCGTCACCATACTTGGCTAAGCGGAACAATCACTTTTTAGGCCAATCAAAAAAGAAGCGACATACCATCCAGATGTCTAGGGAGTGCTTCTTCACTACTGACAGAAACCGTCTTCGTTTCATGATCTCCTTCAGTCTGTTTGGTAGTATCAATACTTGATCCTTGGACGGCACCCGTCTTTTCGGCAGACTCCTTGACGTCACGAGCGGAAATATCTGAGTTTTTGGGAATGAGTACTTTTTTTTTAGCTCTAGACGCTTGTACAACATACCTTCTTTGCTGATAGCTTCAGGTCCAGGAACAGTCATACCTGTCCCTTGAATCTCAGATGTCCGAACTGCCGATGCGCTACCAGACGGCGCGTCTTCGTACGTCAATTTTTCGACAGCAGCGGGAACAGATGTTTCGGTAGTAGCAAGTGCTTCTTCAGGCACAACCATAGTCTCAGACTTTCCTTCCTGTATAGCTTGCTCCGAGACTCGCGCAGCCTGTTGATCGAGATTCTTGCCGATAGCTATTCTCGTAGATGCCCCTCCACGCAAAAGCTCATCTCGAACCTCAACAGCAGCATCTGTCACAGTGACAGCAGCATCGACATCCGCACCGACTACATCGCCATTCAAATTTTCCTTTCTAGTCTCTTCCTTCTTCTCCTCCTTCTTCTCCTTCTCCTTCTTCTTCTCATTCTCAGAAGCTTGCTTATCATTCCCGGCACCCTCTTTCCCCACCAACTCAGATTCATCATCAATGGACTTTTTCAATTCAGGCTTGGTGACAGCTAAAAGTAAAGAACCCGACTTGGTCTTTTTCCCATTGACAGAACCTTCCACCACTTCACCCACATCGCTCACATGATGCGCAGACGATGTCTTCTTCCTGCTGTTGCTGTTGCTGTTGCTGTTGCTGTTGCTATTGCCTCTGGTGTTCATAAATGCAATCGGTGATCCGTACGAGCTATGCCGCCCTGACGAAGAACTAAACAACCCAAAAAATCGACTTCGCTCAGAATTAATAGACAATCTACCCAAGGACGAAGCAACAGTAGACTTGTCCAGGCTCATAGCTCTTGCCATCTCAATCGGCTGAGAATAGGCAACTTCGATAGTAGGTACCTGAGGCACGGGCTTGGGAACGAATACCTGCTCAACAACAACGTATTGAACGCGCTTCTGCTCGACGCTGAGCTCAGACAGAGAAGGCCTCAACTTGCAAATAATGAACTTGCGCCAGATAGATGCAACAGGGTCCAGAAGCGCGTCCACCCAAAACTCAATAAACGCTTCGTCAATCTCAACCACGGACAAAGGGTACGATCTCGACGCCAACTTGATAGGAGATTCAGATTGAGAGGGATCGGAGGGGCGACGTTGATACGCCATGTCAGGAGATTTGTGGATTTCACTTGGACTGCGAGAGGGTGAAGAGATCATCGAATGTCTGCTTGTCTTGCGCAACGGTGGGTTGGTCTTCTCGACGTCCTGACCGAATAGCGTCGAGGCTAATGGTAAGGGAGCAGAAAGATTAGAGAAACCAGCAGACGAGAACTGTGCCCAGTCAGTTGGCAAAACCGACTTGGCAGTAGTTGGGAGTGACGAGGGAGGCTCGCGATGGCCATTGGTCACCGTAGTGCCATTGAGGGCTCGATCGCTACCAACAGTCTCGGAAGAACCGGGAGATGATACATATCGACGTGTTGGAATTTGCTGAGCTCTGGGGACACTCAAAGTTGACGAAGCAACTCTCTTGAGAGGGTGATCACCCGGAATGAGGGTGAGGTAACGGATAGTCTCGTCTGCAAAAACTTGACCAAGCCCTGGTAGACCTCCTGGAGATACTAGATTCTCATCGTTACCCGCGTTTCTGATCTTTTCCCAAAGAGTCGACAACTCGCTTTTTCCAGCCACAACATCAGCAGCGAGAGCATCTTTGAGGAATCGGAGAGGATGACAGTGGACTTGGTCTCGTGAAGAGGAAAATTCAGTTTCAACCCGAACGAGTAGGGCGTCAAAGTTTCTAGAGGACACACGCGGTGGAAGGAAGACGTCATTTGCGGGTGTTGCACCCCTGACATAGGGATACTGCACAACAAGCTCGGTTAGACGCGTTGGCATCCTGAGCCTCAAAGTTTCGTCCCTAAAAGTTGACCATCATGAGAATTGATTTGGAAAATAGACAAAACAGGCATTACCTGATTCTGGCGAGGAAAAGGTGCTCAAGAATCCGTCCGTTGTCTTGCCATCGAGCATAAAACTTCGGCCAATCGTCATCATCTCTTCCGATGCGCGGGGCCGCCAACAACCAAAAACCAAACGCTCTCGTGAGCTTGCTCGCAGAAGTGCCATTTCTCTCGGCGTGGGCGGCAAGGGAAGAGAAGAGATCCAATATAACATTAAGAAGCTCAAGATGTTCTGGAGGGATTAGCGGAGTGAGGTCTGTTGAGTAGGATCCGGCAAGATACTCTGAACTGCGCTCAGCCTCGGAGAAAGTCTTGTACCAAAGCTGATCCTTCCCAAACTTTGCTCCATTTAACTCAAGATGTCGTAACCCCCAACGAAGGACGGCAGCGACATCATGCGTTGATCGGGTATAGTTGATTTCTGATTCAAACAATGACGAGGACGATGAAAGGCTGGGTGGAAGAATGGTAATTGCATTATTAGGATTTAAGGAGTGTATGAACAGCGAGATGAGTCTGCGCTGAACGTCGGGTGAAGAGGAATACCAGTGAGGGTGCATCAGTCCGAGCGTCTCGAGACCTGGTAAACGATCGCTTCCATGGTTAGAGTTAACACGTAAGATGAAGGCAAGGAACAGACCTCGGGCAATGATAGCTTGCGAACATATCCGGACTAAGATTAGGGTCTCGGACGGTGTGAGAAGTCTGCTACCAATGGCGTCGTCTGTGAGGATTTGCACATCAGGACCAGCCTCGAACACGACACCTAGAGGCGAAGTCTGCGTGTCATCCTTTGGTGGTGGAAGAGTGAGAGACAGTTGAGGGAGATTCTCCTCCCTCTTGGGATTAGGAAACGACTGCGACCGCTGGGACTTGGCTCTGGAGAGACCGGACGCAAGGACTTTTTCCCTGCCATTTGCCCCGAGCGCGTTCTCCGGGAACTCGTCGATGCGCGTGTTGACTGGGGACACTGCCTCGAATTTTCCGTCGAGAAGAGAGCCGTCTGATGCACGCCCCCGGGACGGAGAGGAGGCTCTCTTGTCCTTCTTTCGGCCAAAGACCTTGGAAAAAAACGAGGGCATTGGGGTAGGTGTTTTTTTTTTCTGTGGTGAAATGATATATCAAAACGTGCCTGCCGATCATGTTATTATCACTCACCGAGGTTGTCAGAACGGCAGCCAGAACGGCAGGCAGACTAGGCGAGGGATGTGTGGCCAGAAGTACGACCCGGCCACGTGCTACCGGTCCCATTTCTCACAATACCTGTACAAATATAATAACCACTCAACTGTGCATGACAGCATCTAATCAAGTCTAATAGTCTATAAAATAGAGGTACAAGGTCGAAAGATGCCCTAGCTTAACCTTTTACTGCAACCACAGTACTTTTGCCCTCTAGCACCGGTTTTTCTATAACTATCAGATGGAGCCACTGTAATAGATTGAATGCATTTATGTCATTCTGCTTGGCTGTAGGTACCAACCTCTACTAAAGTCCTCAGTCATCGCTGATAACTCACTAACAGACCTTGTCACGCTCTCCGGGCGCTTGCTAATATCCATCCGGTAGTAGTCTGACGAGGAACAAAGCGCGTGAGAGATCCATTGCAATCACTACTACTGCGCTATGATACCGCTAAAAATACAAGAGAAAATTAGATGGAACCTGGGACACACGCTGTGTCTTCAAGTGCCGTACCTTGTGATCGACTCCATTTGTGAACATTTATGTGCATGACATTTCTATTCATATCCTCATTTCACCGTTGCATGGTGCCCTTGTAATTGTACACCTCTTCTCTTTTGGAATAAATTTCAAGCGTTATCTTCAAGTCACTTCAGTGGTGATGGCCCATGCATATCGTCAAAGATTCTTTCCCGGCTGTCTTTTTAGTTTAGCTGGTGAATCAACTCGTACACTTGAGACCCGTAGTGGACACAAGGTGATACCCAAACTTACACAGTATTAAGAGATAGGTACCGACAAAATACACATCAACTACCTCTGAATTTATCAGACAGCGGAAGAAGAAGAAGAGAAAAAAAAGAGCGTCAGTAATCACGAGAAACAACTATCACAACATATCAGAAGCAAGACAAAGAAAGTTTAGATTAACAAGTTGGTTTAGAAATTCAGACATAAGAGCATATATCTGGAAGCCCGATGTCCTTCACCACGACTTCCTTACTTCCTTGACGACTCAAGCCGCTAGCCACTCACGGGTGATGAACCATCGAAGGCACCGTCATCCGATGATCCCTGCTCCGTTTTACCTGATGAAACACCACTATCACTCTGGCCATCACCGGCGGAGCCTTGACTATCAACCGGTGGTGTACTGGACGGAGAAGCTGCACTGGATGAAATAGGTGTACTGGACGGAGGTGTACTTGACGCCGAAAACGACGAGGACAAAGGGGAGATGGCTTGTTGATCACTGCTGGATTTATTCCTCGAAGTCGTGACGGCAACAGGAACGACGATGGCAATGACCACAACCACGACAACGACTGCAATTATCGCAATTCCTTTGACAGTTCTCCACCACGGTTTGCGGGATTCAGCAATGTTTTTTCCGGGTGATAGAGCCGTTCGGGAGGACTCGAGATCTTGGTAGAGGGTAACAGAGTTGGATCGGAGAGGTACCGTGTGCGCTGTGGATGTCCGCTCGCCAGTAGACTCATGAAGAATATCTACATTGTAGCCATCCTGTTCGAAAAACGGATTGAATACGACCGCATACCAAGCATAGTGGACATACCTGTATATCTGCCTTGGATACCTTAGGTGCCTGCGAGAGCAGTTTCTCGTCATATGTGTTGGGAGAATCCATGTTCTTGAGGATGCACCTGCTTTCAGGCCCACTCAGTGGGAAAGAGATGGAGGGAACGAACAAGTGATGATGGGCCTAGTTTGGGTCATGCTAGGGTCATCAAAGCTTACCACATTCTTTCCTGGTTCAGTTAATCCGCTCGCAACAATATTAAAAAAACATTATACACAGCTAAAGTAACAAGATTGAACCTTGTACTCTGTCATAGTCATATCACCGTCAGGGAGCCAATTCATGTGAACCACCCCTTCGGTTGGTGAACGTCATCCTCCTGAACTTTTCCATCTCTCTTCTTTCGCAAGTTATCCAGAATGGCTCTGACTCCCTCGATATCGCCAACGGCCGCTTTCCCATTGTCCCAGTCAACGACAATGGGCCATTTCACTGCCTGAGGCCTATCTTGGGCAAGTTGCACGATCCCACTCAACGTAGTTGGACGGTCGTTGAAGAGCGGTGCAGAAGGGTGAGCCGAAATGAGGACATGACTAGGGGACACGGCTTTAGACGGAAAATAAGAGAGAATGGTTTCAAGTTGGTCAGCCGTTGGAGGTGATTCCACCACTTCGAGATTGAACTGTAATGGCGCTAAAGTTGGATTTTCACTCGGATAAGGAGTAGATAAAGAGCTTCGAAGAAGTGAAAGGGCTTTGGTGGACGGTTGAGAGGACGGGTTGTGACTGATGAATCGCAGCTTCAGATTCTCGACGATTGATACCAAATCGCAGCTTACAAGATTGAGATATTAGGCTGTGTACGTTGGAATCAGACTAGTAAGGCATTGTAATGACGTCTTACCAAACGACGCTTGAAGGAGTTGAACATGATGGGATTTATCAAAGAGAACAAATACTTTATTTATAATCTTGCCATGGCTCTACCAAGATACACTGTGTCAGTCGATGGTACAATCCCGATCCAAGCCCTCCTCTACACAAATGAACAGCTACTGGCATCGCAAGAAGGTGTAGGCATCTATGACGGGTACGCCTACCCTGCATACGCTATACACAACCAGATAACAGACGCCGCAGTCTCCAGAAATCTGCACCTCACCAATCAGGCATCGTCTCGATCACATCCCATCGCCTATTCTACGTGGACAAAAAGGCCCCGGAAAATTATTCATTTGCACTTGATCTCGCACATATCACCCAGACGGATTATTATGCTGGTTTGTTCACTTCCTCGCCCAAGATCACTTTGCACCTCGCACGCAAAGGCTTCAACGTGACTGCCTCGGATAGTCCTCTCGCTATCCAAGATGGTCACAGCCGCACGGGCCCAACCATTTGGGAATGCGACGTATGCGGAAATATAAACGAACCAGATCGCAGTCCCTCCAGCACACAGATTTGTGAGCTTTGCGGCGTCGTCTATTCTTTTGCAACACAGTCAACTTCATCACAACACCTTTCGATTTCTCTTCCTTCTAGCTCTGTCGTCTCATCTTCTTTAAACCATCCCCAACCGACTACGTCTGTTGCCTGTCCTGCCTGCACATTCCTGAACCATCCATCGCTCGCGGAATGCGAAATTTGCGAGACGAAACTTCCTGTTACTTCCACAGATGGTTCCAAGCTCGCTGCGAAATCGGCACCAGCCACACGGCAGAGTTCACCTGATATTGATGATGAAGATGAACACTCGGTAGGAAGAAAGATGATTAAAGTCAGCTTTAGGAAGGGAGGTGACAAGGCCTTTCATACGACTCTGAAACGAAGTCTGAAGAGCAAGGCCTGGGAGGTATCCTGCTTCACATATTTTTTTTCAGCGAAAGTCTGAGCTTTTGACAGACTCGAGCAACACCCTTGTACAAGCCTGATGCACTCGCTAATTCCGACACCGATAGTAATGCCATTGCTCGAAGCGGAATCAGTATGTTACGCTTTGACACACTCCGTGCCCTGTTATACTCATTCATGATAGCCGGTATTCTCCAATCGGTGGAATCGTCTGCTCAAGGTCAGGATATAGATCTCAAAAGTGCGCTTCAAGACCTCGAAGCACTCATGATCAAAGCTCGCGACATGGTCCAACTCGCAGCTGAACTCAACGAGAGACTGGATTCCGTCACGATCGACTCGAATCGCTCTTCAGGGAATTCAACTCCAGTACCATCGTCCCCGTCTCCGACCCTCAAAACAGGCGGCAGTTCACAGATGGCTCTACACGAGCTTCCGGAAGAAGCTATCTTCATTCGTTCATCCCTTGCCCAACTCGGGCTACAGGTGTCCAATGTTCCGGTTACGAATGATATGATGACCGATGAGAAAATGTGGGTCAATGCACTGGCTGGGGAGCTAGCAGAGGTACTCGGGGGTATGATGCGCGATCGTGGTATTGTCGCTCTGGATGAGGTTTGGGGAGGATGGAATCGTGCTCGTG
>Ga0153922_1000890_pt1 | contig 11182 bp, 13 predicted proteins | sample TSNJ006MetaG_FD_104723 | JGI IMG/M metagenome (GOLD analysis project Ga0153922, IMG submission 104723) | Attine ant fungus gardens microbial communities from New Jersey, USA - TSNJ006 MetaG | ecosystem: Host-associated > Fungi > Mycelium > Unclassified | place: USA: New Jersey, Brendon T. Byrne...
GCGTTAATTTATCTTTTTGAGGCAAAATCAATCCATTTCCTATAAAAATGGGGGCGTTCTTAATTTAAAATATTTTTTTATGCCTTATTATTAGCGGTTTCTAGGACAAACGAAATTATTCTTATTGTGTGCATATAACGGGAAAAGGAATAATCAATCAAATAGTTCGGCAATAAGGAATATGAGTTCCCATATAACGAACGAATTAATTGAATTGCAAAATAAACTCTGATATAATAAATAAAAAGCGAACAGCTTATGAGTTGTTTGTAGGCAATATGTCCAATAGTTCTGACAGGAGGTGAACTGATATATGAGCGGAGATGAACGTAATAAGTCCCATGTTCAATCGGTGGCTCGTGCTCTGACCTTGCTTAATTTACTGGCGGAGGAAAACAGAGAGATGAGCCTCACTGAGATTTCAAAGACGCTTAGTTGGCCTAAAACGACGGTTCATGGTTTAATTGCCACTTTACGGGATTATTATTATGTAGATCAATCGCCAACGACCGGTTGTTACTATTTAGGAGTGCGGCTTTTTGAACTGGGAAATATTGTTGCCCGCAGTTGGGATATGCGTACCGTGGCAAAGCCTTTCATGCAGGGGCTGAACAGTCGGTTAGGGGAAATGGTTCAGTTAGCCAAGGAAGATAAAGGCGAAGTGCTCTACCTTGAAAAATTAGATTCTACACATATGATGCGTATTGTTTCAGAAATCGGCGCAAGGCTTCCAATGCATTGCAGCGGATTGGGCAAGGTACTGCTGGCTTATAAAAGCCCTTCTGAGGTCAAATGGATTCTTTCGAATCACGGAATGCGTCAGATGACAAAAAATACAATTACCAGTCGTGAAATTTTAGAAAAAGAATTACATAAAATACGTCAGCAAGGATATGCGATAGATGACAGGGAAGTAATGGACAGCTTGCGTTGTGTTGCGGCACCGATTTTTGATCGGGAAGGTAATGCGAAATATGCCATCAGCGTTTCATGTCTGGCAAATAATTTATATGGTGATAGGTTAGATGTTGTGCGCGATGATTTGATGCGTACTGCTGATAGCATTTCATATATGATGGGTTATCGAAAGGTTGAATAGAGAACTCATTGTGAAAACATCATTTTGATGATAAATAAGTTATAATTTTAGAAAGGGGTAAATTATTATGAGTGAAAAAAGACCAGAAATTGCAAACAGTGTGAAGACAGGGGAGTTTATGACCAATTACCACGACTTGGGTGATGGCTATCCCATCGTATTTTTACATGGTTCAGGACCGGGTGTAACCGCATGGGCCAACTGGAATAAGATATTTCCGTTGCTAAAAGATGACTTTCGGATACTGGCTCCGGATATGGCAGGTTTTGGCTTTACGGAACGTCCAAAAGATATTGTTTACACGATGAATAAGTGGGTTCAGCAGACAATTGACTTTTTCGATGCCATGAATATAGAAAAAGCGAATTTAGTTGGTAATTCTTTTGGTGGTGCGTTGGCATTAACGATGGCCATCAAATATCCTGAACGTGTCAATAAATTGGTGCTGATGGGCGCTATGGGAGTTAGCTTCCCGATTACCTATGGATTGGATAGGGTTTGGGGTTATACGCCTTCCTTTGAAAATATGGAAGAACTCTTAGAGCTTTTTACATATAACCATTCCTTTGCGACTAAAGATTTGATAAAGAGTCGCTATGAATCCAGTATGCAGCCGGGATTCCAGGAGAGCTTTTCGGCGATGTTCCCTGAACCACGTCAAGTTGGTGTGGAAAGCATGGCGGGCAACGAGCAGTATATCAGAGATATTGAACAAGAGACACTGATTATCCATGGTCGTGAGGATAGAGTCATTCCGCTTGAAAACTCATACAAGCTGTTACAGATGATTAAAAATTCACAGTTACATGTATTTGGAAAATGTGGTCACTGGAGCCAGATTGAACATACAGAGGAATTTGCTGATTTGCTGCGCAATTTCTTTAATAGATAAGAGGGATGATAATGAATAATCAAAAATATGCAGATATGCTGTACACTTCTGAGAGAAACAGGATTTCAATAGCACCACTTACCGAACAGGATCAGGCATTAACAATAGACGATGCCTATGCGATTCAGATGAAGAATGTAGAGCGGGTTGTGGAACAAGGACAGGTGATTTCGGGAAAGAAAATCGGACTTACCTCTCCGGGAATGCAGCAGCAGCTAGGTGTAAATGAGCCGGATTACGGACATTTATTTGCGGCAATGGATTGCAAAGATGGTGTGATTGATACGTCACAGTTAATTCAGCCAAAGATAGAAGGAGAATTAGCATTTGTACTCTCTGCCGATTTAACGGGCGGAAAAGTTACCGCCGAAGATGTTAAAGCGGCTACCGATTATGTAATTGCGGCTTTTGAGATTGTGGACAGCCGTGTGGCTGACTGGAAGATTCAACTCATAGACACGGTGGCCGACAATGCTTCTTCGGGACGTTATGTTTTAGGAACAAAGCGTCTTAAAATAGATGAAGTTGATTTAGCGGCGGTAACAATGCATCTTTATAAAAATGATGAACTGATTGAGGAAGGCATCGGGGCAGCGGTATTGGGTCACCCCTGTGAAGCAGTTGCCTGGCTTGCGAATCGTCTTTGGGACTATGGTGTTTCTCTCAAAAAAGGAGAAGTGATTCTCTCGGGTGCGTTTTCGGCAGCTCCGCTGGCTAAAAAAGGTGATGTGTTCCGGGCTGAGTTTTCCTCTTTCGGGAGTGTTAATGCAACATTTAAATAAGATTTGATTATGGTAAGACTTAACAATGTGAAGGGGTGATAAAGGTTGGAAAAGATAAAAGTGGCAGTAATTGGACCGGGAAATATTGGCAGCGATTTAATGTATAAAATCTTTCGCAGCAAATATCTGGAAATGGGTATGATGGCAGGAATTGTCGAGTCCGAAGGGATTAGGCGGGCAGCCGACCACGGCGTGGCAGTTTCTACAGAAGGTGTAAAGGCAGTAGCCGAACAAAAAGATATTGAAATTGCATTTGATGCCACCAGTGCAGCGGCACACCTGAAAGTGAATGGACCGACACTTAAAGCGGCAGGAATAAAGGCGGTCGATTTAACACCGGCGGCAATAGGTCCCTACTGTGTACCTTGTGTCAATTTGGCGCAATTACAAGAAGAAGATAACATTAATATGGTGACCTGCGGAGGTCAGGCAACAATTCCGATTGTTTATGCGATTTCCCGAGTGGCAGGTGCGGCTTATGGTGAAATTGTAGCCTGTATTTCCTCAAAAAGTGCCGGACCCGGCACCAGAGCCAATATGGATGAATTTACCGAGACGACCTCTAAGGCTATTGAGGTTATAGGTGGTGCGGATAAGGGTAAGGCAATTATCATATTGAACCCTGCCGACCCACCACTAATGATGACAAATACCATTGTGGTGCGAGTTAAAGATCCTTCGGTAGGGATTGAGAAGATTACAGAATCGGTGAATGAGATGATTGCCGACCTTAAAGGATATGTCCCCGGTTACCGTCTGAGGGTACCGCCAATGATGGATGGAGACAAGGTTACCGTTATTGTCGAGGTGGAAGGACAGGGAGATTTTCTGCCTGAATACTCGGGTAACTTAGATATCATCAATTCAGCAGCAGTTGCTGCGGCTGAAAGAATTGCCGAGCGGATGCTTAAAGAAAGGGAGGGGGCGTAATGGCAATGCAGAAGAAAATTACTTTCGTAGATACGACAATGCGTGACGGAAGCCATGCGCTCAGGCACTGCTTTACCGAAGAACAGGTGTCCGCCATTGCTGCCGGTCTGGATCAATGCGGTGTGCCGCTGATTGAATTGAGTCATGGAGATGGTCTTGGCGGTTCAAGTTATACATATGGATTTTCAAAAGTTGATGAATTTACGCTTTTGAAAGCAGCCGGTAAACAAATCAATAATGGCAAGCTGACGGTATTACTTCTTCCCGGGGTTGGGACGATTGAAGATTTGAAGCAGGCTTATGCGTGCGGAGCCCGTGCGGTAAGGGTGGCAACACATGTGACAGAGGCAGATGTCAGCGCCCAGCATATTGCAGCCGCAAAAGATATGGGTATGATGGCCGTCGGATTTTTAATGATGACCCATATGGCATCACCGGAAAGAATCGCTGAGGAAGCTAAAAAAATGGAAAGCTATGGAGCTGATTATGTCAATCTGGCTGATTCGGCAGGTTATTTGCTTCCGGATGGTGTCAGAGAGCGGATTGAAGCGGTACGAAATGCAATTAAAATACCTGTAGGTTTTCATGCACACAATAATTTAGGCATGGCATCGGCTAATTCACTGGCTGCAGCCGAAGTTGGTGCGACTTACATAGATGGAACACTGCGTGGCCTTGGTGCCGGTGCCGGAAACACACAAATTGAAGTAATTGCCGGCGTTTTACAACGTTGTGGATATGAAACAGATGTCGATTTCTATGGTCTGATGGATCTTGCCCAGAATGTGGTGGAACCATTGATGCTTCGTCCGCAGGTTATTGATAATGGTTCGTTGATGTTGGGTTATGCCGGGGTCTATTCCTCATTCTTATTGCATGTATACGAAGCGGCAAAGAAATATGATTTGGAGCCAAGGGATATCCTGGTAGAGTTAGGATCCAGGAAAATGATAGGCGGTCAGGAGGACATGATTGTCGATGTTGCTTATCAGCTTAAACAGGGAAGATAGGGAAGATAAGGAGATAAAATAGATAACATGGAATGTAGGGAATATCAAATTCAAGTGAAAGATACAGGAAAGCATTTTGTCTGTAAAGAGAACGAATTTATTCTTGAAGCCATGAAGCGAGCCAGATGCGGACCGGTACACTATGGGTGTTTTGGTGGGGGCTGCGGCGCTTGTGAAATGAAGATACTGTCCGGTTCATATATCGTTGAGAAAAAAATGAGTCGGGCACATGTTACAGAAAGTGATCAGGAGAATAATATCGTTTTGATCTGCTGTGTGAAACCCCGTAGCAATTTAGTGATTGCGCGGTAAATAATATAATTTAAAAAGAGAAGGGATGGTATTTATGGCTTTTAAAGGAACTTTACGACCAGGACTAGCACAATTGAGGGTATTGGATTTTGACAAAACATTGGACTTCTACAAGAATATTCTTGGACTTGATGAGGTGTGCCGTACTGATGACGGTCGCATCTGCCTCAAGGGATATGATGAATTTGATCATCATTCGGTGACTTTGCGCTTGGCTGACGAAGCCGGCCTTGATTATGTAGCTTTTAAGGTTTGCTCACCGGAAGAACTGGAGAAAATGAGAGAAGATGTGGAGGCATTTGGCTATTCTACTGATGAAGTGCCGGCGAACTCTGATCAACCAGGTTTTGGTAAACGTTATGGGTTTACAATCAGCACCGGACACAGATTTGAGATTTATAGTGAAGTTGAACTTTCAGATGATGGTCCGATGATTAAAAATCCGGATATCTGGCAAAGAGAACCCCGCGGTATGCGTGCGCAGAGAATGGATCATTTCTTGCTGTATGGCCCTAATATTGCTGAAGCAGAGCGTTTCTGTGAAGAAGTATTCGGAATGTATGTGCCGGAGGTATGTAATACGCCTGATGGCAAGCGTCTGGCAAGTTGGATTACCGGGAATAACAAACCTCACGATTTGGCATTTGTTGAATATCCAGAACCAGGCAAAATTCATCATTTAGGCTTCTATTTATGCAATTGGGGTGAGATTGGCCGTGCGGCTGATTTAATAGCGATTAATCGTTTGAAATTGGATATTGGACCTACCCGCCATGCGATTACACGTGGACAATCAATTTATTTCTGGGAACCGTCAGGTAACCGAATTGAAGTCTATGCTGCCGGATACACGGCTTATCCTGATAGCCCACAACGGGTATGGGACAGCGACCAGCTTGGACGTGGACTTTTCTACTACTCAGGCGAAGTGGTTCCAAGTTTCTTAGAAATCGTGACCTGATAATTAACAAGATTTACATAACCATAAGAAGGTGCTCCCGGTCAAAGCGACTGCTGGAGCACCTTCTTATGGTTATAATTTGGATTAATTCGGTGAGCACTCGTTTCTTTTACCTATAAACCAGGCAAGTAATCCGATAAGGATATATCCGGCGATTGCAATACCAGAGACCTCTACGCCAAATTCTCCGCCGGTAATAAGTATCGACTTTGATGCGAGTTTATAGGAATAAAATGTATCTGTCATGTGTTCCGTACTTATATTTAGAACCTCGCCAATCATGATTATATTCCAGACTGCATGAACAATAGCGCTGGACCAGACGGTACCACTTGCATAGACAATAAGTGAAAACATAATGCCCACACTTGTTCCGGCTATAAAAAGCATGAGTATATCTTTTAAATTCATTCCGCCTGTTGCATGAAGCAGGCCAAATATAACGGAAGGAAATAGGATTGCCACAGTCTTTCCAAAATATTTTTCTAATACCTTCATGATGATTCCTCTAAAAATCATTTCTTCAGCAAAGCCAGAACCAAACCCATAGAAAAACACAGCTAAACATATCAAGTTCACTTTTTCCGACATTGACATTGGATTAGTAGCCATTTCTCCAGGTGTAAGCAATAATATGGCAGATACCATAACAGGAAGAATAATGGAACAGACTATCCAAATCATGGGAATTTTATGCTTATTAATTCTACATTCATCTAACGATATGTTTAGAACCTTTTCACACAATAGTTTTCCAAGGACATAGACACAAAAAATGTATATGCAGGCAAATACAATATATCCAACAGATTCAGGCAGTTTCAAAAACACAATTAAATTGCTTAGAAGCAGTGCGGCCATCTGCCCTATGACTAAAATAGCAATGGCCAATATGAGGCCTTTTAAAGAGTTATAAATCTTCATTATTTTTTATCTCCTATCACAGACTTACGAATCAGAAGCCAGCAAAGGGCAAATAAAATGATTCCGATGGATATAAAAGAGAGGATGGCAGGTAATGGATTTCCAGTATCTGAGCCGAAAAGGAAAGAGACCATGTTGGCAAAGCCGGCGCTCAGCTTCATATCGAAAAACCAATAGTCAAGGAGTGGAACAATAATAAATGGAATTGTATATGCGCCAACACAAACAAGCACCTTTCCAACTTTGTTTAACCGATAGATTAAAATGCCTATAAAATACCCCAGACCTGACAATGCCAAATAAAGGCTGAAAGATAACAGGAAATCTACAATAAAGCCGATAAAGACAATGACGAGTAGAAAGACACCATAATATCCAAGAAGCATGTTTTTTATATAATTTATTTGGTATTTGATAGCTGCTTTCATCTTAATTCTCCTCCAGATTTTAAATATTGGTTAATTGTATAAAGAGAGTCTGTAAATCCATAACTCCTGCTTCTAGTCCTTCAGGCAAGTTCACATGAGCCGGTGGCTCTAAAACATATGCTGTTTTCAACCCCCCGATAGTATGAACGCTTAAAACATTCTTTCCTTCAATATACTTTTCTATGAGTGATGCGGGACCTGATACCGTATACCCTTTAGAAAGTAATTCCTCCTTGGAGTCATTGCTGATGACTTTACCTTCTTTAATAATGATGACGTCTTCAATTAATGGGGCTATTTCTTCAATTAGATGTGTACTCATGACGATTGTACAGGGAAATTGACTGTATTTTTCAATAATAATTTTATAAAGTAAATCTCTGTGATTGGCATCTAAACCTAATATGGGCTCATCTAGCAGTATATAGGGGACATTGGAAGCAAGTGCGGTGATAACCTTAAAAATTGTCGTATAACCGGTGGATAATGATTTGATTTTACTCTTTATATTCAGTGTGAATTTTTCAGACAGTGAAACGGCATATTCCATATCAAAATCCGGATAAAATTCTTTCGTCCATTTGAATGCGTCTTTGACTTTCATGCTTTCGGGATAAAAGTCCTTTTCACTCCTCAGGTAGACTTTTCTAAGTGCCTGATCATTTTCTCTGGCCGGTTGATTATTAATCATAATTGAACCGCTATCCGAAAAGATACGATTAGTAATAATATTTAATAATGTGGATTTTCCTGCACCGTTTCTCCCTAAAAGCCCGTAAATTTTATTCTCCTCAAAGGTTATGGTGACGTTATCTAGTGCGTTGATGTTGCCAAAGTTTTTAGATATATTTTTTATAGCGATTCCATTCATTTTTCAAACCCTCTTTCTATCATGGATTTTATATCACTTTCACTTAAATTCAGCTGCTTGGCCTCGGTGATAAGATTTTCAATAAAATTTTTATAGAAATGTTCTTTTCGTTCTTCTCTTAATTTGTCAATTGCACCTGTGGCTACAAACATGCCTAAGCCTCTTTTCTTATAGATGATATCTTTATTAACTAACAGGTTAATGCCCTTTAAGGCTGTGGCCGGATTGATTTTACAGGTTACTGAGAACTCTGTAATTGAAGGAATCTGACTCTCCTCAGGGAATGCACCTGAGAGAATAGCATCTTCTATCCATTCTGAAACTTGTATAAAAATAGGCCGCTCATCATCAAATTTTAATGGCATCTTCATCCCCCCCCTTTTTTTTGCCGAATTGGTTAGTTAGTTAAGTAATTAAGTAGATTATAGCAGAGGATTATTCTTGTGTCAATACTTATTTGAGTTAAGAGCAAACGGTAATGAAAATGATGAATAAGTGGTTGACAATTGCCGAATGTTCCTGTAGTATTGTTTAGCATTCTAAATTAATTTGAGGTGAATTATGGAAAAAGAATTATCTTTACAAGAAGGAAACAAAATGGGTACGATGCCGGTGAATAAGCTGCTTATTTCCATGTCTCTGCCGATGATTATATCTATGCTTGTACAGGCGTTGTATAATGTTGTAGACAGCATATTTGTTGCTCAGTTGAGTGAAGAGGCACTTACTGCGGTAGGCCTTGCTGTGCCGATGCAGAATTTAATGATTGCTGCCGCGACTGGAATGGGTGTTGGTATCAATGCGCTTCTTTCCCGAAGCTTAGGAGAAAAGGATCTTGAAAAGGCAAACGACTCAGCTACCCAGGGATTGTTTTTAGTTTTTATTTGCTATCTTATATTTTTAGCTGTTGGCTTATTTGCAACCCGTGCTTTTGTGGGAATGCAAACGGATTTAGAAGGAATTATTGACTATGGCTCGACCTATCTTAGAATATGCTGTATCTTTTCTTTTGGTATATTCGGTCAACTTACATTCGAAAGGCTTCTGCAATCCACAGGGAAAACATTTTATACGATGATTACGCAGATGACGGGTGCCGTTATCAACATTATTTTAGATCCTATCCTGATTTTTGGATATTTGGGCTTCCCTAAAATGGGTGTGACCGGAGCTGCTACAGCAACGGTTGTAGGTCAGATTGTTGCTGCCGTTATGGCAATATATTTTCACATGACAAAAAATACTGATATTAAAATTAATTTTAAAGGATTCAGACCTAAGCGGCGTATTATTAAGAACTTGCTTTATGTGGGAATTCCTTCAATTTTGATGCAGGCCATCGGGTCGGTTATGAACTTCGGTATTAATAAAATCTTAATGACCTTTACACCGACGGCGACAGCTGTTTTCAGCATATACTTCCGGCTGCAGGGATTTGTCTTTATGCCTATCTTCGGCCTGAACAATGGTATGGTGCCTATCGTTGCTTACAACTATGGAGCGAGAAATAAAGAGCGTTTAACGAAAACAATAAAGCTCAGTATGATCTACGCCATGGCAATTATGCTTATTGGATTTTTGTTGATACAGATCTTTCCTGAATTCTTTTTGAACTTATTTAGTGCCAGTGACAATATGATGTCGATTGGGGTTCCGGCCTTGAGAACGATAAGCTTGTGCTTTATTTTTGCGGGATATGGTATTATCGTTTCAACGGTATTTCAGGCACTGGGTAAAGGTGTTCAAAGCTTGATTATCTCTATCTGCCGACAATTAGTTGTGCTTCTGCCGGCGGCCTATTTACTTTCTAAAACCGGGGAATTGTCCTATGTATGGTTTGCCTTTCCCATTGCTGAGATAGCTTCACTTATTTTAAGTACCGTTTTTCTTTTGACTACATATAAAAAGATTATCAAAGAGATATAACCGCTCCATTGTTAATGGAGATATTTATCTGAAATGGGCCATTTTGTCACTGCCACAGCGTACTCCGGGCAGCGATAGGATGGTTTTTTGCCATAATAATTTACTTCTATAAAGCAAGAAAGTATGATATAATAAGTAGCAGTTATTCGACAGTAACAAAAAGGCAGGTTTGTTTAAGGCTGCTGCGGAGGTATAAGTTGGATATACAGAAAAAGAGATTTATAAGATTTATGGCGATATTAGCTGTGGATTTAGCGGCATTTATTATCGGAATGGTGGCCTATAACATTGCCACCAAAAATTATTGGTTCTTAATTATAGAAGGAAGCCCTGTGAAAAAGGCTCTGACATGGATGGTTATTGGCGGATATGCCATTATCGTCTTTGTTATAAATATAAGATTAATCGGGGGACTGCTTTCTTTAAAAGGTGCTATATATGAAGAGATTGACGGTATCAGGGAAAAGTATGAGAATGACAGCTTTGAAAATTATACAGCAGAGGATTACAGGAGTTTTTTTAATGACGTCAGAAATGAGAAGCCTAAATTGGCAGTCTTAATGGATGAGGCTATTTCGCAGATTGATACCTTCTATGAAGATAAAGAAACCCTTAAAAAGGTGATGAAATTTAAAAATCTGGATTATGATGTCATAACAAAAACAGTGGCCAGTTCCGAAAAATTGTTGCTTCAAAATATGAAAAGCTTTATTCCGGATGTTATTATCTGGAATCCCAAGCATTCAGATAAGGAAGAACTCCAGGATTCTTACAATGAGCTTCGATCCAGCATTAAGTCAAAGCTTAATAATAATAATGAGAATCTTAAAATGTTTAATGAATTATTAATGAGTGTACGTCAGATTAATGATGATGAACTGCAAGAAGATTATGACCTTAAAGCATTAATCGATGCATTGAACTATAAATATGGTGGTAGTCAATTAAATCGTTGATATTATTTAATTCAGTATTACAAATCGAGCAAATTACTCATCTTTAGCGATTGGTTAGAAAAATAGCAGTTTTGTATATTGTCGACAAACA
>Ga0153922_1000892_pt1 | contig 11176 bp, 6 predicted proteins | sample TSNJ006MetaG_FD_104723 | JGI IMG/M metagenome (GOLD analysis project Ga0153922, IMG submission 104723) | Attine ant fungus gardens microbial communities from New Jersey, USA - TSNJ006 MetaG | ecosystem: Host-associated > Fungi > Mycelium > Unclassified | place: USA: New Jersey, Brendon T. Byrne...
AAGTCCCTCGCAGACAGCTTAACTCGCCCCTTGTCTTCTCCCCTGACTCTGCTCTGACTTCCTATGCTCCTGCAACAGTCTCCATGCCCTTCGTCAGGCGCCATGTTACTCGTCGTCTCAAGGCTGCAAAGGCAGAGTGCGACAGGGAGCTTCACCGCGTCACAAATTCTATCACCATCTACTTTGAGGCCCGTCTTCGTGACGCAGATATTGACATAGACCGTGACCGACTGAGAGCCCAGGATGGCGATACTGACTCTCAGCTAGGTGATCTTGACTCTGTCGGCGGCACCTGTCCTTGTTTTGCCCCAGAAGTTTCCAGTGCCCTCCCCTCGGATAACGAATACAGCTCAGATGGCGCTGGAGAGGGTGAGCTCGATCTCCCCCGCCACTCTCGTCCCCGTACTCTTCAAGACATCGACAATCCAAGAAACATCTCCCCCCTCACTCATTCTCGCTCTTCTCCTGGTTCCCAGCCAACATGTGGTCTTCTTGGCCCCGCCTCATTTCGTAGACATAATACTATTTCCTGGGACAAACCTCTTACTCCCTCTCTTTCTCTAGGTGTCCTTGGATCTACTAGCCCTACATCTTCCACCTCAATGCTACCCGAACACACTCTCACTCGTAAGCTCACAAATGCATCTGGCATTGCCCCACCCACTTCCTGGACCTCTGGTGCCCCTTCTTCTCGTCGCCTATCCCGCAGTGTCCACATGGCTGCAAAGCCCACTCTTTCTGGCCAAAGTTCCCGCTCAACTTCGCGTTCACGGTCTCCTCTGCCCCCCTTCTCCGGTCATGCAAGTTTCAGTGATTATAACCAAGCTGCCATCACCAGGCGCTCCTCACGCATCCTCATCGATGATCCAGTCGATCCAACAATGTCCGCTCTCTACGGTCTCATAGGTGTTGCCACGGATATCATTGATATGACGGTTGCGCAGCTTACTGCTCAGCCAAAAATATGCGAATCTTTGGTCCAGCGTGTTCAAAATATTGGCAAAGCTTGGGAAGACAATCCTGGTTGGAACGGTAGGAACTGGTACGTCCAGGTCCTCCTCGCCGTCGCTAGTCTTAGTCGTGTCGTTGAGTGGTGGGAGGCCGAGAAGCAATTCTGGAATTTCGATGACAATGACACCGAGGACGAGCCTCTTTTGTTTGTCACAAAGTCTCCCAGTGATGATGATGCCGAATTCGACAATTTTCGTCTTAACGACGACGATCAAGCTAGACATTCCATGCGTTCAGCCAGTCAAACGAAACGTTCCCGAGAAGCTCGTCCCAAAACACCAGCTCCGACGCCAATTCCATTGGTATCTTGTGAGCCTGCTCAGACAAAGTCAGAGAAGGCGACGCAAGAACCAACCGACTCTGCCCGAGTACTTGCTACTGAACGCTTGCGCCTACAGGTTGAAACGGCGCAGAGTCAAAACATTGTTATGGAACTCAGTCTGGATGGAGAACATTTCCTTTGGGTCAATCATGCCTGGAGAGGAGTCGTTGGGTAAGATTCATACATAGTTTTTAATTCATGAGTCGCTGCTTATTGTCATCAAAATATAGCACTGAGCCTGATGAGCTGTCAGGTACTCGAATATCGGATCTGCTTTCACAGAACGATATCGGCGTGTTTAAAGAAGCAACTTACCGTCTGCAAGAGGATGATTCTCATACGGTCGAAGTCCGGTTTCAACTTCAGATCACACCTACCATGGAACGTGATCTTTCTCTTGGGAAACTTTATCAGACGATGGAGGGTAAGGGCATGCTGATGATTGATCGCATGGATGGCCAACCTTCTCATACTATGTGGGTCGTAAGGCCCATAGCGCCACCCCGCTACGAGAAGGAACGATGTGCAATAGCGATAGAACCTGGTGATCTTGCTCCGGAACCAGCATCCTCTATCCAAGCTTCCTTTGATTATAGTACAATGGAGTCCCCATCGACACCGCTTCCATTCAGTCAGCCTATCCAAACCGAGCCCATTTTATGTCGCATATGCGAGTGCAAAATTCCTCAGTGGTATTTCGAGAAGCATAGTGAAACATGTGTTGAGACACATAGACTAGAAGCTGAGATAATGGAGTGCAACGAGTCCATTAGCGAGCTTCGTAATACCATTCGTGATATTACGATTGCACTAGATCGAACTTCGATCAACAATGTCGCTGAATACCGTGGGATGCCCATATACAGACCTCCTTCTAATCCTATCGTTTCCTCTCCCCTACAACTTTTTCGTGCGAGTAGAATGCAGAAGTTTGGTGTGAAGAAGATGCAAAAAAGGCTGTTGGAGCAATTGGATGATATTTTACTAGTGGCTGTGGAGGTGTCGATGCCTGCATTCAAGGAACAAGAAGTCAATGAACCAGTTGAAAGGCAGCGGTTCCTATCGCCGAGCTCTGAGCGCAAGATTACTCAAATACGCACATGGTCAAAGCCCACTGTGGAAGATGCAGCGTTGACACAACTGGTGCAGGATGCCGAGCGTGTAATGAGACAGAAGATTGATACCGTCGTGCGTATGCAAAATACGATTCGATATTCTGAAAAGATCTGGGTGGAGTGGCAAGACAAGATAGAAATCTTCCTAGCGAACTCGGGTGAAGGCAACAGCGGGAGTGGAAGCGGTAGCGAAAGTGGTAGTGAGGAAGGAGAGAAGCAACATGATTTGTTAGAACTTGGTGGGACCGAGATCCACGACAGTAAACAATTCCAAGTTGAAGAAAACGTCGACGATTATTCCAGTACAGCCTCTGAATACGCATGTGCTGGTGAATCATCTGACCCAACGCCTATGGCGTCTTCTTTAACTGTTCGTACAGTTTCGCCTACACTTCCTTGTTTACCGCATACTCCATCCCCTCATTCTGTGATTCCGCCTTCTGCATCTTCGATACCATCCGTTTCTTCATCTGAGACCCGTCCAATGAGCATACCTATACCCACCAATCCCATCAATTCTTACGTCCCTCGACAAATCCAGAATACGAGATCTTCTACCCCTTCGTCTGTTTCTTCTCCATTGGCACTAGCAGCTCCGATCGTGGCTTCAAATACAATGGAAGACACTATGCCTCCTATGCTTTTGGATGAATCATCGGTCGTCAATCCCTCTACACCTGCTATCTCCTCTCAGCCATCTTTGACTAGTCCATTGACGATAAAGACCCGTAAGTCTGCTTCAAATCTTCTGGAGCCTAGGTTTGTCGTCACACCGCCAGCGTCACCCCGAGTTGCAGCGCGGGAAGGCACTAGTGGGCTTACTCGTGAACCTTCGAAAAAGCGAAGTCATCGACGTCACTCAATTGTTAACCCCCTTCTGAGTCCGAATATTGGCCCTATTTCTCCCCGACAACCTACTGCACCTATAACACGGACAACTACTTCTATTAACGATTTTGACATAATAAAACCCATCAGCAAGGGCGCTTTTGGGTCGGTGTTTTTGGCGAAGAAGAAGGCTACAGGAGATTATTTTGCGATCAAGGTATTGAAGAAGGCGGACATGATTGCCAAGAATCAGATTACGAACGTGAAAGCAGAGAGGATGATTCTCATGAAGCAAGCGGAATCGCCGTTCGTTGCCAAGTTGTACTTCACGTTCCAGAGTAAGGATAATTTGTATCTGGTAATGGAGTATCTCAATGGAGGGGATTGTGCTGCGTTGATCAAGAGTCTGGGATGCTTGCCAGAGGAATGGACAAAGAATTACATAGCAGAGGTTGTGCTTGGATTGGAGTATCTACATCAAAGAGGCATTATTCATCGGTATGATCTGATGCTTGCGTATATGCTCTTGCTGACTTGCGTACTTTGGCAGCGATCTCAAACCTGATAATCTTCTCATTGACCAACACGGCCATCTGAAGCTCACTGATTTTGGTCTGAGTAGGATTGGTCTTCTTGGGCGTCAACATAATCAAGCTGGGCTTGGAAGGTCCCTTACGAGATACAATTCACGATCAAGACCACCATCCATGGATTCGTCATATCTATCTTCCCCATTGGTTTACACCCATGATCTTTCAACTAATCCTGGAGGTTCGTATTTCAACCAACGAACGACCTCCACCTCCTCACGACCAGGACATTCGCCCTATTTGCCCATCACAGATGATGTCAGCGAGTCGGGTAGTTCAGAGCCCATGTCTGGACTACATACTGTCCGTAACAAAATCAGCGATAGTCCTCTGCAGTCCTTCGCCACAGAACTCACAACAGACTTGCGATCCCATTCTACAACTTCGGGTGGCGGAGTTGCTTCGATGGGCGAACAAAAGTTTGTAGGGACCCCGGACTATCTTGCTCCTGAGACAATACTCGGTCTTCGGGGTGATGATGAAGGGGTTGATTGGGTATGTGGAGCTGTTTTTGCTTCGTGTGATTGGTTGACCTATGCCATGATTATAGTGGGCACTTGGGATCATTACATACGAATTCCTTTACGGGATACCTCCGTTCCATGCCGAGTCACCTGAAAGGGTGTTCGAAAATATTCTATCGGGTCAAATAGAATGGCATGAGGACTGGGTAGAGTTCTCTGAAGAGGCGCGTGATTTCATTAGGGGCCTGCTCACTTTGGATCCTGGAGAACGATTAGGGTCTAATGGTGCTGAAGAAGTCAAGGCTCATCCTTTCTTTGCTGGAATTGGTTGGGAAAAGGTCACAACGACAGAAGCTGCGTTCATTCCCCAGGTCACAGATCCCGAATCAACAGATTATTTCGATCCTAGAGGAGCTATTCCGCAGTTGTTTCAGGATGATGATCCTATCTCCCTTGCTGCCACTCGATCATCGCGGGGAAGTCCTGTCATTAGTTCGTCAATGCCACCACCTTCCATGTCCGTGCCCATAGCGAATAAAGAATCGACATCGGGTTCGGGTAGTGATGATTTTGGTTCGTTCAGTTTCAAGAATCTGCCGATTCTGAAGCAGGCGAATGATGATGTTATCCGAAAGTTGAAGACGGATCAGATGGCGCCGCTTACCCATGCATTGTCTGAACCGACGCATAACCGGAGGAAGAGCTTGTCTGCGAAGATCAAGAAACCTCCTAGTGTTGTCACCTCGTTGGATTCGAAGAATCAGTTGACGAATCCCCCTTCACCTGCAACTTCGATTTCGTCTATCGCCTCCTCGCCCTCGAGGACGAGCTTGCCTCCGCCAACACCTGGAAATGGGACGCATGTCCGCAAAACCTCTGAGTTTGGAGCACTTGAGCGATTTAAACAAAATTATATGGAGGATCGACGAAATTCTATGCCGAGCCGCCTTCGTACTGCTTCTGTATCGAGTATTGGAGATGGGTCAGGTTCTGAAACATGGAATTCTTCCGTTGGATTTGGTAGTCAACAAGAATATTACACTCCGCCTTCATCTGTGCACTCGGTAGATCTGAGGAAGGCCCCTGACCCAACGGATCGTGCAGTGACTTGTTTGCTGGCGGAGGACAATCCTATCACGGCTAAGATCATAGAGACCTTGTTGATACGTCTGGGATGCCGATGTGTTGTCGTTCACGATGGATCCGAGGCGATCAGTGTTGCTATGGGCGATATCAGTTAGTCGGGGCTTGTTTTCTGCGTTGGGCCGTGCTGACCTTTTTCATTAGAATTTGACTGTATCCTCATGGATTTACATATGCCAGTTCGTGAGTAATTTGCATTGTTCATTTAATGATGTGGAATTAATGATTGGCTACGTGTCACAGTCGACGGTGAAGGTGCTGCGAGATATATTCGAAGTACGAACAGCAAGAACACGAACACGCCTATCATTGCTGTCAGCGCCTATAGCAGCACGGACCCGAATGAGCTAAGTAATGTCTTTGCCGCTTCGTTAGCGAAGCCTGTGCAGAAGGTGGATTTGCTAGGTCAGTTGTTTCCGAGTATTCCATAAAGTTTTGTGATTTACGCTGTATCATCAGCTGCCATGCGACAATTAGGGTTTAAGACCTCAACGATGTCTAGCAACAATACAAAAGTTCTCGCTACCAATCGCCCACAGGCGAATATTCCTTATGCCCAATCTGTCAACGTTCATTCATGATTGTCATTTCAGTGGTATCCTGGTTTGATTTGATTTGGTTTCTTTAGGTTCTCGGTATGATTCAATTTGATTATTTCTTTCTTGCTCCTTTTTTTTTTGTTTTTCGTCAACTTTGTCGCTCTGATATACACTTGATCCGCATTTTTTCGTTTCACATAACCCATACATTATCTCAGCATACTATCGCACCATCATTGTCATGTCTTCCCTGCATATGTAACGTACTAGATCCCATATCCTATACTCATCATCCTGCTAGGTCACTCTCGGCCGAGCAATCACCATTCTTAATACGGCTGAGTCAGAGGCGGATATATGATTAACAGCACTGTCAGTTTGACTTATGATAAGAGGATTAACTCCAAACTGGGTTCGGAAGGCGGCAAGGCAAGTTGCACAAGAACCTCTTCAGTACTTGGATATCACGGATGACGATGTGTAACATGAAATGAGACTGAGGAGCATCGTCACTCAATCTGTGATCAGCGGAATTGTCCAATTGTCTAGTTTGAGGATTGCCAGAAGACTTGGTTTGGAATTTTAATTTCTCGACTGAAATTCCCTCAATTGGGCGTCATTCGGCTCGTCATTCGGTTCACTTAGGATCATGTAAGGTCCCAGGTACTCACCCTGAAAACTCAATGGGCGTGGGTAGATACGAGCGTCTGATACCATGCCCCGTGCCAGCAGTCCTGATACTTTCCTCGTAACTTCACATCGTTCCCAATGGCTGACCGTGTGCAAGCATACAACCGGTCTCCTGGTGAGTTTGTCGGTTGTTGATGTATCGAAAAGTCTTATGGGTCCCATCGCCTCAATGTGCAATTATTTGTTCGTCTTTGACTCAATGCCGTGTGAGCAGTGCCTCGGGCCACCTTACAAGGTGAAAGTAACAGGGAAAGACACTTGATTGACCACAGGCTGCCTCATCGAGCAGCAACTTCCCCATTCCCTTCAACTATGTCTTCGCAGGTGAATCCCTATCTGGGCCAGACTGCCTATCCCCCTCCGCCGCTCTATTCTGGACAACGCAACCCTCAGACGACACCAATGCCTAACACTTACTTCCCTCAGAACAAGAAATATACATACAATGATTCGTTTTACCCCACGGACGAACCTATACCTGGTCCTTCCCAACTATACCCTGCACACGAACAACAGTTCTATAGTGTTTCATATTATGGTCATCGCGAGGTGCAGATGCCAACACCTGAGCCTTTTGTTCCTGTACCGCCCAAACCTCTCGCACTCCAAGTAACGAGGCAGAATGGAGGACACGCGCTTTTACAGCCAACCTTGAGTCGATCACTGACTTCTCCGCCTGTACCACCAAAGCCCGTGCTACTATCCAAGTCAGAGCCTAGACCTGTGGTAATACCCACTGGTGCTTATCCTGGAAGTTCTTGGCCTGGAATTATGACATCAACTGCGGACGAGATCCCACGACCACCCGGTGCCGTTGCCACCGACCCACCTGTCGCCGAAGAATCAGCAAATCAGCAGCTCCGGGAGGAGGAAGATGGGGGAGATGACCTTGCCGTTGCGATGGCACTATCCAAGGATGAGTCTGAGAGGGAAGAAGAAAGGATGCAGGAGTTAGTGAGGTTAGAGGAGGAAGAGCTTGAGCGTGCTTTGGCTGCGTCTATGTTGACTACAAATGGAAACTACGATGATTTTGAATCCCAACTTCACGCTGACCCTCCCGATCTGGTGTCATCTGCGACTGGATCAAACTTTTCTGCTATTCCTCCTGATGTGCACCTGGAAGCTGGTCCTTCTGTCACATCATCATTATCTTTGGAAGCTCCTGCGAAAGATGCTTCTTCAGGGCCACTGGAAACAGATGAACTTGATCATGAAGATGGCGCTTTCCAGGTGCATGAAGGGACTAAACCCACTCCTGAGACCGTCAAAACATCTCCTCATCAGACGACAAAACGTTGTTCACTCGATGCTCCTTCATGCTCTAGGATGTCCTCTGATGATGATCAAGTTGAGATATACCCTCCTGCGGCTGTGGGCTCGACTTCTGCAGCGCCGTCATTCCCACCCACGATTCAGCCGAGAACCGTTATAGGAACAAATGATGGCGACGATAGTGACGACGATGGATTGCCATATCTCAAAGGTGCTAGGGAGAGTCGATCAGTGTCAATTCCTCTCCCGGAAAGAGAATCAAGACTTAGCCCTGTGTCTGCATCATTCATCGATCTCAGCTACGACGACTCATACATTGATGAGGATGAGGTTTTTGCTCGGAGGCTGCAAGAAGAAGAGAAATCTTCCGGGAGGCTATCGGAAGGAGAAACTGCCGTTCCACGTCAAAGTGAACATTTAGACGGCCAGGAGCCTCTTGAGTGTAATCTTTCCCGCAATTCTAGTGCAACGAGTGCGAGCACACGCCCTCATACTGAGACACCAAATAATCTTCCTATTTACAACAATGCAATGTCGCACAATCCGGGTCCAGCCTTGCGGGGGTCAAGCTTCCTTCCCTTGGTCACGGTTGATTCACCTACCTCCCCAGAAAAGGCCGAGCTAGTGCAAAATTCTTCCACGGCAGGTAATCCCATCGCAAGGGCTTCGTCACAACTCGCTGTCTCTTTTCCATCTAATAGTCTCAGTGCTGTTGCTTTACCACCAGATGGACCGCAGCGGGCCAGAGGGTCCTCTCTAAGTGCATTAATTCCTGGTCGTACACCAACTGAAAACGAGCTTCCCCTTTCGCCCGTTGATGATCTTGCAACACCCACAAATCATCTGTCATTGGATCTTCGAGCTGGTTACCCACCAACCACATCAATGAAAGGTATCAGCAATTCGAGTAATAATCCTACCTGTGCAGGTGTCTTCAACCCAAACCTTTTCATTGATACTGAATTGTTCCTTGGAGTTTGTTCGTCCTTGTCCTTTCTGATTGTACGTTCATACTGATTTATTTTAGCTATTCAATTCACGCCACCCGTCATTTCTGCTAGGCTTGAGCCTATGCAAGGTCAAATGCCGACACTCATCCATTTACCCTATGGCCGGTGTCCACCACTGCATTTCCAAGCCCCAAGCTGGCGTCGCATGTTGAAACTGATGGCTCGATCAAGTAGCACCAAGATGGAACCTTCCATCGAAGCCATGGCTGTGAACAAGAACGAACTACTCAAGCTTCGAACAGTCATTCAGTTCATCAAAGTAAAATTGGCCTTACTATGTTACAACAAGATGCTGATAGTTCTCACTTGTAGCCTCACCACATGTCAAACGAATGGCGAACAATCTTATGGTTCACGATTGATCATGCTGTCCCTCCAAACATGCCAAATGCTGCCAAGCACAGCTCTACCAACGTCAACAATCTGCCCTTCTCTTACACGCTTTCGAGCATTCCTGCATTGCTCAAAGATGCTTCAGATACTTCTCTTTCTAAGACCTACACGATACCAGCTACTGGTGCCGTTCCCTATCCTTCTCTTCCCATCACATTCCCGAACCTTGCATTATACCTTCAAGCCGCGCTTGATGAATCTAGAAAGCAGAGTGAATCTAGCCCCTTGCGAAAATTGGCAAAGATGGTGCAGACATGCTATCTCAGTGATTTTGTGCCTCAAGAATCGGACGAGCCAGAGAACTCAAGAGGTGTAAGCGGTCTCTTCAAGAGGGTCATCGGAAGAGGTGGGAAGAAGAAGGGAGGAGGTGGGAACGAAGATACATATGACCTTGTAACGCCTTTTGTCCCGGACGAATGGGGCTAGAAGTGATTTAAAGACAGCAAATCACCTTATATCTGCTTAATTTTTGTACCCACCAGCATCTTGAGTCCTCATTTCTGTTAGGAATGCATTCAGAGTTCGTTGTACATTTATGACAGGCCTACTTCTACAACAAGATGGTGATGTTCCAAGTAAGCCATATACAATAAGGTAGACGTGTTACTATAATTTTCTTCATAATATACCACTAAATACATCTCCCCTGCTTCCAGCGTGTCCATGTATATCTACTAGTTTTTCTGACTGTGCTCTGCTCTTTTGCTTTTATTGTGTAGCCTGTGTTGTTGCACTCAGCTCACTGCATTTTATTCTTCCATGATTTGGCTATTGTTATGTTACACAGGTGTCGCCAAATGGACTATAGAACTGCATAGATAGACCTATATATCGGTGTCAACTCCATAAGGGCGCCCAATTCTCACTCTCCCCTGACGAGCTTTCTTGCGTTCAATCGCGTCCATTGCGTGTCTGTATTCAGGTACACTATGATTTTCAGGAATCCCCGGTTCTTTGAGAGGGCCAAAACGCTCCGGAGGCCAGATGATTCTGATAAGCTTCGATTGAATGAGAGCCGCCGGTATAGGTCCATACAAGTTGCTGTCATCAGTACGAAAAGATTCATCGCCTTTGTCCAGCTCTCAGTTTAGGTCGAGCCAAGGAAGACAATGACACACCTTCCACCCAAACATGACCTTGTGGAATTTTGATTTCTGGTTCTGGACACGGCGATCGAGTTTTCACTGTATCCCCTTCCAGCGCAATTATACGCTTTATAAGAACACGATTCGGGTCATTTGGACATCTTTTTGATTCATCAATCAGATCATGAATGGCACCTCTTCATTTCAACACGCAACCTAAGCGTCACAATATCCTCTCTGTTGTACTCATGTTTAAGCTGTATAGTCATCCTCTCGAACAAGCAGATGTCCTTCCATGTCGATGTGTCGGGATTGAGCGTTGGCTAACTGACAATGCTTGGATGTGAGCAAATATATACAGTTGGACAGCCAGAGATGAAGACCTTCATGCTCTGACCGCTGATTTGCTTGACTTCCAAAAAGTAGGTAAGGGACAACGGAATTGGAGACCAGTACAGATATTTGCAAAACGTGTAAAACATTGACGGTCGACGAAGAAAAAGATTCCTGAGCATTTGAAATTCAGGCTAAGCGCTTGTTGTGTCGGGTTGAGCCAAACAAAGCTAATTCAACAATTGTCTGCCTTTTGCACTCCGACAACTCCAGCGAGGCTTGAGTTTCAAGTATCTTCATTAATTCTTGAACGTCAAAAACTTTCTCCAGTCAAGACTTAGGGTACCAGAGCTGGAGGATCAGTTTATTTACGCCAAGGCT
>Ga0153922_1000893_pt1 | contig 11169 bp, 5 predicted proteins | sample TSNJ006MetaG_FD_104723 | JGI IMG/M metagenome (GOLD analysis project Ga0153922, IMG submission 104723) | Attine ant fungus gardens microbial communities from New Jersey, USA - TSNJ006 MetaG | ecosystem: Host-associated > Fungi > Mycelium > Unclassified | place: USA: New Jersey, Brendon T. Byrne...
TCTTTTGTACATTCCACAAGGGAACATAAAAATCCGGAAGGCTAATAACCACCCTGTACACGGTTACTCCTGTTAGTATTCTATCAGTATCTCTCAAAGAAAGCAATTACTATATTTTCTTATTTCTTATCTACCCCTGTCTTCTAACTTTGTGATTGTCCGAAATATATTTCCTGTTTCGCTGTTTCTATTTTATTATTAACGCTTCTATGAATCACTTAGTCTTTCTGGGTTTTCAGGGTATCTTTTTCGCACCTCCTTATTTTGTAATTAATCTATATAAAAAACCACAGAGTGGCGTTGGTCTTACCGCTTTGTGGCTTGAATTATTACTATTAATTTGTTATTATATGTACATTCGGCTTAGCTTTCCATGGTGTTTATAATGAGGAACTCATTGAGTAATTACGGCTGTCATTTTTAAGATAATATAATATGCAATTAGGAAAAACGTATCCTCAAAGTACTATATTAAAAATTCCATTGCAACATGTACACCATGTTAAAAAACCAAGTTGTTGCATTTTTTCGATTTCCTTAATTTTCGGGTGTTTGTGCGTATTTGTTCCAACAGGAATTATTGAGATTGAATATTTGTGTAAAATGCGGTTCATAATAAAATTGTTCATAATTTCCTTGCGGTTTTTTCCAAAATCTTCAACGCTTATATCCCGAACCTTACATGTTTCACGATTAAGATATTTTTTGCAACAAATACACCCATAAAGACAAGAAGCCGAAATTTCAAGAGCACAGCATGTTCTTGGTTTTACCGGAAATCTTGTTTGTGGGAGAAAATAAGGGTTCTGGTTGTCGCTTCCGTGATGAGGCATTATAAAAACATCATAATGCTGACCATTGACGCAATCTGGTAGATTATCGTAATCACTGTCTCCCGTCAAAAGCAAGCTTTTGGAATTGTGAAGCTTTAGAGCAAGTCCATAATTATTTTTCCGTTTACTGCTTGTCATATCGTTAATTCCCTTTGTCTTGGCTATTGTCATATATGTATTCGAATGAATAATAGTATTATTTAAACATTTATCTACCAAATACATATACAAACCAATTCTTCTATCAATCCTTTCGTTTAAGCATATGCACACACAAAGCATTTTTGCGAAATCCGAAATATCGCATGCCTTTAAGTTGTTTATGTTGGGAGCTATCCAAAGCATTTTATAAATTTCATATGTATCATAAAACTCAATACCTTTTATATGATCTAAATCCCAATGCGAAAGTACGGTCATTTCTGGTATATGCAAAAATTCAGAACTGGGGTTTTGATAAAAGTTATCCTTATCATATTTAAATGATTTATCTTTTTTATGTGACATTGAAGCGCCAATATCAAACTTAACCCTAGTCATCTCACTTTCTGCGGAAATAATATTGATATTAGTGTTAAGTCCAGAACCAACATTGAAGCATATAAAATTTATTTCCTTAATGGCATTTGGAAAAAGATTGTCAACCCTGTCTGAAAGGTTATGTAGATTTTCATTGTCCACGATGTTGCTATAAGATAATTCCAGCCCATCATCGGTAATATCTTTTTGTTCGCAGATTATTTTTAGCTTTGCATGCACTTCCTTTGGTGTACTGGCACTAAAGAAAAGGTCGCCATAAATAAAATCATCTTGCAATTCATTCGGATTTATTCCAAGGTCATCCTCTTCCCCAAAAATAAGCTTCAGTTGAAAATAGTTTTGACGCTCATAACAATCCTCCAAAAAATTACGTATTTCTGCTGAAGCTACAACGTTTCCCTCTAGACAGAAAAGATAAGGTCGTAAATTTATCCGAATTTGTTCCAATGCCAGCTGTGGGTTCTCAAAAATATCAATAGTCAATTGATTATTTCTGACAAAAAAATTAATATCTTCTGTTCTTGCGTTATAATGCTCTCTCAATCTATTTCGATTCGTTTCTGAACGCTCATCTCTATATGATATAAGCGACGTTAAGAATCCGTCATTCGAAAAGAATAAAGCATTATGCTCTATAAGCTTTCTGTTTTTCAAGGATAAATCGATGAAAAGTGTGTCACCATTAGGAGCATCTTCTAATCTAGTTATCCTTCCCCATAAAATTCCTTTTTCAAATGGTGTGTAGTATTCAAAATAGTCTATTCGATCTTTATTCAAAAAACTCTCCCTCTGCTAAATTTTCCATTACGAATTATTAGTCTTATGTCCTTCTTGTCAAAAAACTTACATTCCCATTATATAAACAATCAACATTTGATTTTATGTCAGTAACTATTCATTATAGCCATAACCCAAGGTTATGCTTAACAGGATTATAAATATGTACAGCTACCTTAAGCAAAAAATTCTTTATCCACTTTCTGTTATCTGTTCATATATTATACCAAATCAAAACATTTACACCAAAAAATAAAAATTTCACTTATTAATTTGCTTTCACTTCCACAAAGTTCCTATAGGTCTTGACCATAACGGCAAGAAAGAAAAATTCCCACGGGTATAGCCATATCCCATGCATAATTATTGGCGATGTACACAATACTCAAGAATAGGTACTTATGTTTTCCGTAGCGGATGGTTTACAATAATATGCATTGCTACTGAATTGATTGGTATCCGTTTTTAAATGAACAGCAAATCTATCTTCTGCCCCCACTATTATCATACATCCCAATTTACATTCAGCTTCATTCCATTCCGTTATCACACTTAATAGTGACCTATCATCTCTGCTCATTGCCGTATCGGGTGTCGGATGGCTATGCCACTCTCCTATATAGTACAAATTATCATATGACAACTTAGAGATGGCTGATATTTTTTCAAGGAGAGAGTCACACCCGCGAATGTATGATGTTGGTGACTCAATACTATCGTTCGGAGAAAATATCATATCTACTATATATAAATACTTTCTTGAGAAATCGTAATGTCCGATTAGCACTCCACCTGTTTCATTAGGAATGTGTTCCTGGCGTTTAGAATGCATTTCGCTAATAAGAGTACAATTGACATAAATGCTCCATTGATCTAATTTGAGCTCATACCAAGATTCAGCGGCAAAACGCGTTGCGTTCAGACCATCTTCGGTGATTTTCCAGATTGCTAGTTGGGCATCATTCGTTTCCTGCAATCTTTTCAATTCTTTGCTTACAGTTGCCGCACTAAGCGCAATATCATCTTGTGATAGTCTACTTGTTATACTTCGACATGTGGCTGAATAAGCTGTCGTATCAGTGGTAAAAAAGTAATCTCTGTAATATTCATCTCTTGTTAATATTTTGTATAGCTGCATTTCTAATAAATCCAACGTAATACTTCGCTCTGTATCTTCTTTTAGCATAGCTAAACAAGTACCCGATTGATTAAGGAAAAATGATACCCTACGAGCTTTCGATTCAACACCTATTGCAATTTCCCTTTCTACGGCAACTGATGTCGATATATCGACAATAATGTCAGCCTCTGCTAAAGCGCTGACTAATTCAGTATTTTTCTGATTAAGCATACTGTCTACAATCGCATTAACTTCAGCATCTTCCAGAATGGACTTGGCATAATCGACCATTTCAAAAGCCTTTGACTTCCCGACCGCTGCTAATCCAAGGGAATGTCGCGCCAGGTTATGCGACCAGAGTTTGTCATTATCAATCAATGTCCATTTTCCATACCCAGCGCGAATACAGTTGGCAAATACCTGCGACCCTAAAGCTCCAACTCCAATCAGTGCAATTCTTGGGTTTTCGTAATTATCATCAAGCCCATTTAACTGTCGGGCAAAAGCGGTTTCAAAAGAACTATGCAGATTCAATAACGTCACTGGAATATCCTGAACTTCGCTACTGGCAATCGGTTCCAGTTTCTTTACCTTCGGATTTGAATTGAATCTGTAACCTATCAATTCCAATAACGAAGAATACGGCTTGTCCACAACAAATACCCTTAAATCCCTTAACGCTAAAGAGTTCGATTTATCGTCAATAACCGGAATATACAGCACAATCAAACATTTGCAGTTCAATAAGGCATTTGTCATCTGCCCAAAAATCTCTGCAAACAGTTTTTGGTTTTGTCTTACAAGCCAAGCAGTTTCAACTTGTTTGCGAAATAAGTCCAACATATCTACGTTCTTTACCAGTTTCAGAAGTTCCATCAACGTAGATGGTACTCTGCGGATAATATTATCAGCACTTGGAGGAAGTTGGAGTAATAATGTTATGTACCACTCGGAATTGCTGTCTTTAATCTTATCGTCAACTTGAAAAAGTACTTTTTGTTCTTTATTCACTTTCAAGACGAATTTATTAAACATTTTATTATTAAACCCCGATTTTACGATAGCTACTCCCTTGCTCCCTAAGAAGAACGGTTCGAATGGTTGGTCAGGATGGTGCAGATCGTTTCGCGCCGTTTTTACAAACCAATTGTTTATACACTCAACAAGAAACCGACCATTCATACGCAGTCTGAGTTCTTCATCTGCTACGGCTGAATAACAAATCCATTTTGTCTTACCGTCATCGGACATCATCAAGTGGGGAACCGCCGGAAAATCATTCCGAAGAACAAACACATCCGGCATGTGCCCTTCAGCAATTCTGATTTCAATTGGTTCAATTGGTTTGATGTCGAGTATCGGCTTTTGGCAAATACCAACAACCTCAAAGTCAAAAAGCATCGCTTCGTAAGGTTGATTCACAGAGCAAGGCAAAAATTTCTGTAAAGTCGCCCGGTATGGGTGTCCACGGCCGATAATCTCTAGTATCTGAATGGTAAGTTCGTATTTGGGTGCTGGAATATCTTTGGCCATCAACCAGCCCTCGGAGCCGGAGAAGTTATTATTGGATTTACAGAGTATGTCATTTCACTGATTCCTAAATGGTCTATATTGTACCTCAACGGTTTTGGAGAATTAGAGTTTGGATACTCCATCGTTGCCCAAAACTTTTTCTTGTCAGAGTAATATTCATAAGCACGTTTTGCTTCAATATGCGGAGGACTTGTTTCTATTGTCACCGGAACGCAGGATGCAACCATTACGCTATTGTCATTACCCCACGATAACAGTTCCTTGACTTGATCGGTCGGTATTGTCTTCCAATCGCCTTTATCATCAGCAAGTCCGGTATAACTACAATGATGTGGAATATCGTATATGTCCCAATTCAGATAGTCTTCGTTATTCTTGCTTTTGGAAATATCCACGACTTTATCCAGCACAGTATGAGGCGTGTCACCAGTCATCAGGATTTTCGTAGTGCAATTACCATTTTTTAGCCTTAATTGCAACACGATAGATGGTTCATTCTTATCGTCCACTTCTTCGGCATCAGCGGAAAAGGGGGCGTGTACAAATACTTCAATTTCGCCACTTAAGTCTGAGCAAGGCAGTAATGTTCCTGCGTGAATAATTAAGTTTTTTCGTTCGTTAGGGTCAATTTCATTATTTTCAAGCCACTTATTGAGTTTGTTTGGCTCTGAAAACACTTTTATGCCGTAGTTATTCTTTAAACGATATCTGGCTTCCTGGCGAATAACACGGGCATCTTCACTGTTTAGCTCGGAGTCGAGGATAAAGGCAGACGAAACCCATAACTCAGAGATTTTCTTTCTTGTGTCGTTTTGGTACTTGACTGCGTGGTCAAAATAAAAGAAATCCTTTGCGCCTTTAACGTGGTCATCGTGCGCATGGCTGAACAGGACGACATCGAACTGAGTATGCTTACTCAACTCGCTTTCAAGGTTGATTCGCTTGTCGCCGTTTTCTTCTGTGTAAGTATGGGCATAATCAAACAGCATAGTTTTGTTGTTTGAAAGCTCCAACAAACAGGATTCTGCATTTCCCAATGGAAAAAATGTGATTTTCTGGCTCATTTTATAACCCTCTTTTCTTTATAATAGTTTGGTGGAACTCGCCGTTTTCAAGGAGTCCCTGATAAGCATTGTTTATGAGTTTGTCGCCTCGCGTTCCAGTTCAGTCAGATATTTATTGACTGTCGTAATAGTCTTTTTAATATGACCTCTCGCCGTCAGTACAAACAACATGACGCAGAGCACACAAACGGTCAGAAGCCACCATTGCGCTTCTAACCCGGCTACTATTGCCAGTGCAATAAAAAGCGTGATTTGCGTTCTTGCATATCCATACTCTCGGGAGAACATTTCAAGTGACTTTGCTCCTGCCTTTTGCGCTGCGACATAATCCTTGTATTCCGCCCAACCAAACATTTTTTTGAGAATAGGTTCAATCAATGTGGCTCCAATTCTAAAGATAATGTAACCGACTTCATACGCTATAGCCAAAGACGCAACTGTCAGTAACACTTCAAGTCCAGCACTGCCGAGTGTGGTTATTGCCGATACAAGGATCTTGATTTTATCAAGGAACAGAAACGCACATGTTCCTATGAAAGTAAGTCCCGGAAGAAGAATATTAACTACGTTGTAGAAAGGTACCTTAATCTCCATATAAGCCTCCATTCCGACTGACACAGCCATAAATAGTGAATAAATGAAAGTGCCAAAGCCAATGTTTTATTGTTGATTTAGTTAAGGGGGAAGATAAATTGCAAAGCATATAGTAGTAATTCGTAGATTATTTTCTATATACAAAGCATAAAATACAGGCAATTGAAACGGTTATTCTCGTATGATATTTATAAGGTCATAATAAAAGAAGGTACGATTCCTGCTTTTATTATCCGTGTATAAAATCCCGGCTTCTACCAACAAATTCAAATACCTATTAATGGAAGCGGAAGGTATCTCTGTTTCTTTAGCTACTGTAGCGGCATTGATGACTGGATATTTGTATAAAAGATTGATCAATGCACTCATTTGGTTACTTCGTACCAAAGAACACGCAACTGCTGTATGTTCCTCATATAGCTTATTGATACATAAAATTGTCTTAATATACTTTTTGCATTGAACTGTAACAGTTTCTAAGAAAAATTTAATCCATTCTGACCACTGACCTTTGTTCCTGATATTGTTCAACAAAGTATAATACTTCATTTTGTCTCGTTCTAACGCTTCGCTTATGAAAAAGCAGGGGAGTTCTATTTGCTTTGCATAATAAAGATAGAGGGGTATCATTATCCGTCCTACACGACCGTTACCGTCCATAAATGGATGAATGGTCTCAAACTGAGCGTGTATAATTGCTGTTTTTACCAATGGTCGCATATTATCTTGGGGCTTAGTAATGTATGAAAGCAAATTGTCTATAAGTTTTGGAACATCATGAAAAACTGGCGGTGTAAATGTAATTTCGTGCGTTTTGTTCATTTTACCGATGTAATTTTGTTTACTTCTAAATGCACCTATTTCATCGCTGCTACACCTTACGTTGCCACTCATTAGATGTTTGTGAAGCTCCAAAATCAATTCTATGCTGAAATCATTACGACTCAAGTAATTATAGCCAAATAATGATGCACGGTCATAGTTTCGTATTTCGGCCAAATCATTGTCCTTGTCATCTGGCGATACTTGGTCAACGAAAACACCATCCAAGGTCGCTTGCGTTCCTTCTAGTAAAGAAGATGCCAACGCCTCCTTTTGCTGTAGAGTCGGTAAAAACCAGAATTGATTTAGTTTACTATCGTTTATTTTCGTCTTATAGACCTCTAGCGCAGTGTTAGCATCAATGAGCGCGTCAAAGAAAATTCTTACATCTATTTTATCATCACTTAGAGGAAGCAACTCTGGCTTGTATGCTTCTTGTTCTATCTTCAAAATTCATCGCCCCCTGTCTCCTTCTAAGAATAACACCGATAAAATCAAATGTCAATAGTTTTGATTGTATAGGCAATATTTCTGTAGATATACGCTCAATAATTATATATTGTGAATTTAATGTACATCCAGAACCTAATGAAAAAAAACGCCACCATGATTTCAGGCTATAGAATCCTATTTTGGATAAATCCTTTTGTTCATTTCCGAAAGTTTTGTTCAAATGGATTTCAAATTAACCTCTTCTTTTATCTGCGCCGATTTTTTCGTTATTTCTGTACATAAGCCGCCAGACGTAATATCTCGTTATTGCTTTTTTTGATTTCAAATCTGTTCTAATTTTCTACATTTACTTGCTTTCTTTTAAAATAGGAGCTGCACATTTCATGCAGCCCCATAAATCAACTATTTTCTTCTCTTTTTCCTCCAGAACAACAGTCCTGCACCACCAGCAGATACTCCCATCAATGAAAGCAACAGCCCGATATTGCTGTCATCCCCTGTCTTTGGTGTGGAAGTTGTGGTTGTACTTGGTGTATCCGGCTGATTTGGAATTTTTTCATTCATCACATCCAATGTATACTCAATAACCGGCGTCTTATCATCCACATACTCAAATTTCACTTTATGCTTGGTTTCATCCAGCTTGTATCCCTCTAAAGTCTTTGTTTCCTTTACGGTGTAAGTAAGCTGTTTCCCATACTTTCCAGACTTAAAGGTGGCAATCGGATATTCCTTGGATTCTGCGTGTCCGGCACTGTCCGTTACCAGTGTTTCCAACTCTTTTCCTCTGCTGTCATAAATGGTAAATTCCACGCCTTGCATCGGCTTCTGGGTATCCTTATCTGTTTTGTTCAGGATAATCTTACCCATGGCATGGGCATCTTCCATGGTTACGGTCTGGATTTCCCCTGTTTCTTTGACTTCAAATGATACCTTGTTGGAAATGATGTAGCCTTTTGGTGCCATTTCTTCCAAAAGTGCGTAGGTTCCAACTGGAAGTTTTTCGATGTAATGAGCCTCTTTTGTGGATACCCAGCTTTCAATCACTTTATTATCTTCATCCAGGATATATAACCTGGCTCCCTCTACTTCGGTACTGCCATCCGTCATATCCACCTTACTGATGCTTACCTTTGTATAATCATCCTTCATCTCTACTTTCTGGACTTCGCCGGATTCCTCTATGGTAAAGGATACATCCTCTGCTTTCACATAACCCTGCTCTGTTGGTGCCATGGTTTCACGAAGAATATAATCTCCTGCCGTCAGACCATACACGATGTGTTTTTCACCCGTAGAAGTCCATTCCTCCACGACCTCTCCTGACTGATCTAAAATCTGCAGCTTCGCACCTTCGATTTCCTCTCCGGTTGTAATGTCTGTCTTACTGATTTCCGTAATCGTAGGTTCATCTTTCACTTCCAGTGTATTGGCAATGACTTTTACGCCCTGCCCCTGATAGGAAAAATCGACTTCATAGCTTTCCTTATCCAGTAAATATCCCGGAGCTGCTTCCACCTCTTTCACATAATAGGTTCCCAGTGGCAAATCTGCCATAAATGCAATCTTGCCATCTGCATCAGTGGTTTCTGTTTTAATCAAAGCATCCGCTTCTACAAGAATATCTCCCCTGGCAGATATAATGTCCTCTTTGGCATACAGTCCGTAAGCAGCTCCTTCCACTGTCTTTTCCTCTTTGGTGGAAGTCTTAATCAGAGAAAGAGCTGTTTTCTGTCTCTCATTTTCAAAATCACTGTCATGATAGACAAGCTCTACATCCTGTCCGGCATATTCCAGGGTAAAAGCATCCTGCGTTTCGCTTAACACATATCCATGGCTGGCTTTGGTTTCCTCGATGTGGTATTTTCCAAGCGGAAGCTTCTCTGCTGCTGCTTTTCCCTCTTTATCCGTGGTAAGAATTGCTGCCACCGCACCTTTCTTAAGCTCCACGCCCTGATACTGGGCAATCTTACGGCTGCCATCTTCATTGGTCTGGTTATCGGCAGTATAAATATCCTCATCGCATATAAGATGGAATACACTGCCTTCGATTGGCAGATCTTCATAAGTAAATATCAGGTTTCTATCCTTTCCGGTAAATAGGCTCTTTACCAGTTCCAACAGTCCGCCCTCTTTGCTGACACTGGTAAGGGCTTCCCCATGTTTATTCAGATGCACGTTTCCATACTGCTGTGTGTTTAAGATTTCCACATCCACAACAAAATCTCCATCTTCGTCCGTATGGTATTCGCCTTTGGAAGTGACCGTAAATGGAATAGCTTCTGTCTTTACCACGTATCCAAACGGAGCCGTTATTTCGTAAACCTCGTAATCTCCCGGCTGCATCATAAGTGGTGTCGTAACCATACCAGTTTCATCGGTAATGAAAGTAGTGATATGCTGATTTCCCACTTTCATAGATACATCTTCACCTGTTTGTACGTTACGGATCTTAAAGGTAGTTCCGCCAATCTGTACGATTTCTCCCGTATCCACATCCTTTTTAATCAACCGGATATAGGCTTGAAATGGTGCATCGTTAAACACCCTCCAAACCTGTGGTGTACGGGAATCCTCAGATACCGTCACATAAAAGTCCTTTGTGGTATTCATATCTGCTGGTGTCCTGGTTTCTTTTACACGATAAGTTCCATAAGGAAGCTCGATGGATTTTGCATAGCCCTTGGCATCGGTAACCAGCGTGTCATAGGTCTTGGCATTTAACCATCCATTGGCTTTCACATCGCTCTCCAGCTTAACAGTAAACCCTGCCCCCTCCACCAGGGCAGTTTCCGTACTGGAACCATCGGTAGATATTTTAATGATTTCAAATGCCTGTTTCTTTACGGTTTCCAATACCGTTGTCCCCTCTACGACCACTGCGGTATTCTGGTCCTTATAAGTGACCCTGACCGGATACTCCTTGGTATCCAATAAGTAACCGACCGGCTCACTGATTTCCTTTACATAGTAGAAACCAAAATATAGATTTTTAAAAATAATCTCTCCGGAAACGCCAAAGGTCTGCTTTGCCACCAGCGTACCTGCCGGGTAAACTACGCCCGTATGTCCATCCGGATGCACGATATCCTCTTTTGCATATAAGCCATACACCGCACCTTCCATGGTGGCATCACCCTGGGCTTTGAAAGAACCTGTCTCAGTATCTTTTTTCAAGACTTCTATTTCTCCCTTCGCCGGTGTCTCCGTCATCGTTGCTGTGACTGTCTGCTTCACTGACACGGTTACACCCTTAGATTCCGTGCTGATCAGGTAATTGACCGAAGCGGTAATCTCCTTCACATAGACTTTATCCTGCAATTTTATAAATTCTACTTCTGCCGATCCATTGGCATCTGTTTTTGGCATAGTTTCAAGCAGCTTTGTGCAGGCCGAATCACTGTATACACCATAAATGGCTCCGGCGACACCA
>Ga0153922_1000894_pt1 | contig 11164 bp, 9 predicted proteins | sample TSNJ006MetaG_FD_104723 | JGI IMG/M metagenome (GOLD analysis project Ga0153922, IMG submission 104723) | Attine ant fungus gardens microbial communities from New Jersey, USA - TSNJ006 MetaG | ecosystem: Host-associated > Fungi > Mycelium > Unclassified | place: USA: New Jersey, Brendon T. Byrne...
GTCTTCGAATTCAACTCCAGAATTTGCTATATCACAAAGATAGGACTATTTAACCCTTGTCCGATGTTGAGCCCGGTAGGCCGCATGTTTTTTCGGCCACCTATCGTGAGGGCGGTCTTTGGAAACTTGGAGGATGCTATAGACTCCTGGACATAATCACCGCAATTCTGTTATGATTCGTGGGAAACAGCGGAATTGGAGATTGACAGTTAAGGTAAATGACTTTGAACGTAGCCGGGTACAAAAATGTTTCTATGTCTAAAAAATTGGCTTACACAAGTTCGAAGGAAATTTTCGGTTGAGTTTTACACTATCAAATTAACCCTTCACTCATGGACAAATGACTTTACCTCAACCTTCCCTGAAAAGTATATCGAATTTCTGACTCGCTGTGATTTTGTATCTGGATTTTCAGGGAAAATGGTTCATCTAGCCATACTTTGGACTGATGATAATGGTTGACAGATTACAAGACTGAGCACTGAGCAGCCGAAAAGCATTTCTTTCAACAATCCTGGATGAGTGGACCCCAGAGAAGCGACCCTAGTATCAAGTCACTGTGTTAGAATAAAGGGGTATTTTTCAGCTGCGGACGATAGTACAGGTCCGATTTGTAGCGTGGAATGATAATATCTCGCCTGAAGGCTCCTTTCTACCTCAATCTATCTCTCACACAACGGTGCATGTTTCATATCATTTTGAATGCTGTTCAGAGGATAACATCTTGGACGATTTTGGTCACGAGAGTTCCAGGAGGACATACAAGCTGACGCATGTGCCGATAGAGAAGCCTAAATCGTAGTTATTGGGCGCATACCGAGGGGATGTTGGACGAGAACACTGGCGAGTACCCAACCAGCGGCTTGAGTGCGGTCGAGATGCAAGAACTAAGTCATGAAAATTGAGATGGAATTTTAGCTAAGAGATTGCGAGCTTATTGTTGGGTCACCGGAAAGCGATCGCGGCTGTAGCTTGAAGTATGGTCTGAATAGGCTGACGCGTGCACAGTGACACGGAATGGAGTACTCCATTGCGTCCATTCTGACAGTATGGACCCGCTTACAATTGCATTCGCAGACCCAATGGCTCCAAGCATGGACGGGCAGGGACTCTAGTTGATAAATGAACTGTTCATTCTATTCCTCCTTCAGCCGTCTACAATATGTTGTGATGTCTGAGGTACTTATTGTATAAAAAAACCTAATATGATTGCGTCAGTATTTATGATTCATAGACCTATACTGTCCACTTCACCGGTGAATCTTTCTTTTTGAATCTACAATTTGTTACACGGTGCTCGATTGCAGTCCGTTACTCAAGGTATCTACCAATCTAGATTCAAGATCATATTATTTGAAACGTGAAGTGCAGTGACCAAGCAATTTTGACGATACCATACCTCTTTGAGAATTTACTAGTCCAAAACTAATTGTTCTCATGCTGCAAAATGTTTCACTTCTATTCTTACTTATTCAAATGTGATTGGGCAAATAAAACTCCTTTCACGTGTTGTATGGACAAGCTATTGTTGTTTGATCTTACAGAGCTGTTCAATTTGTACCATGATTTCATACACCTAGTATATCCATGTTCAAGACCGGTGAAGGGGTGCATGGTGCACGGTCGTTGATGGGATAATTTTCTTTTGCTCGTGCCTTATTTCTAAAATTATACTGATTGGTCCGGTAGATCACTGATGTCGGGTCGGGTGCAGGTACTAGGTGGTTTATTATTTGGCATTGACGTTCAAGCAGTCATGGTCGATCTGGAGTCTGGAAATCATTACCCTCTTTTCCAGACAGACCATCTCAAGATTTACAAGACTTACCGGATTTGAAAGGTGTTCGGTCTAGATTTCGGGTCGCTCTTTTCAGCTCAGGCGGTCGTCGGGATCGTCAGTGCAACATCTCCTACCACATTGAAACTCTCGATATTTTGCTCTAGCAGCATCGCGCATAGCCATCCTCCATTCCGTTGGACTCATCTGCTGACCACCTCTATAATGGTCTTCACAATCATCAGGTAGTGGGGTCCTGGTATGACTCATACGAGTCGTGCAACAGCAGCGATATTACGCCTATCGATGTAGAGCTGAGGTATTACACAATTCTGTCCGAACGGTACATTTTGGGAATTTATGCTGACAAAAGAAATTCTCGAACATTGAGAAGAGAAGATTCCGGATGAGCTCTTCAGATTTTGACACAATATTGATCGGCAAACCATCGCGGCAGTAGCCGAGACAAACATGGACAACCAACAAACGTCCGATGTAATTGTGTATACGTCCTGCGACGTCAAGACCGGCCTGCTCCCCTCAAAATATCTCCAATGGCAGTACGTCCGACATTCTTACAGAGGTTATGTCCAGGTCGCATTCTCCAAAAATAAGCGAAAATGTGTTGGATGCGAGATTTGGATTTGGATGACACACTTGACTGGGATCATATCTTATGCGAATGCGGTCTGGTTGGCCTGACCAAATGACTGCTGTGCTGATCTGTATTCACCTAGGAATCAAATTTTAAACGCTTCGTCGAGGTCGGCAGAGGTACGCACCTTGGTTTCTTGGAATAAATCACGCACTCATGAAAGTAAAGTTATTCTCATCAACGATGGCCCTTTCTCCGGGAAAATTGCAGTCATCGCAGAAATAATAGACCACAATCGCGTAAGTGCGACAAGAAGGGCTCTGTTATCACTTCAGTTAAATAAATTCTAGGCGATCATCGACGGTCCATCAACTGGTGTTCCTCGCCAGGTTTTCCCTTACAAGCATATCCTTCTCACCCCCATTAAACTCACGAAGCTTCCCCGTGGCGCAGGATCTGGTGTCATTCGAAAGCTCGTAGAACAGGAGGCCGTCATTGAGAAGTGGGACAAATCTGCATGGGCACAGAAGCGAGTGACCAGGGAGAAGCGCAAAGACCTGAATGATTTCGATCGTTTCAAGGTGATGCTAGCGAGGAAGCAGAGACGAGATCAGGTCCGAAAAGCCCTGAAGGCATCAGCATGAGTAGGCACTTTGTATCGACGCATTTATAATCATGTTTTTATCATGCTGGGCGAGATGAGATGCAATCTGATATGAGAGCAAAATGACAATGTATATATCCTAAAGACACTCAATGGTATCAATGTCTATCCTTTCTGTCTGAGTCTCGTGTGTTGAGATTCAGGAGAAGACAATTGTCATCGGACGTAAGAGATGTTGATGTTGTTTGCTGTTCCAGAAACCCTGAGGGAGTCGTCTCTATTGATAGTGGTTGCATTTCCGGTGACATAAGTGTAGGAAATACCACCAGACGGAGGGAGGTGCTGCTGCATATGATTGAGAGACGCCTCAATGCGTTGTTGTGCCCTTTTGGCATGGCGGACAGCCCTCCTTGATGGCAGTGGTTGTGTCAATGATGCTAGTTGTGGTGATGATGACGGCCCCATGTTTAATACTGCCAGTGGCTCTGATTGAGGTAGTAGCAGGCTCTGGGAAGATGTATTTCGCTGCGCAGACGATGAAACTTGCTTAAGCAACAGATCCATCTTCTGATGCATGACGGCTACTTGTTGCCGCAATCCTATATCGCTTTGTAACTAGAGAAGATAATGAGACATGATTTGCTGGGCGGAAATTGAAAAATGCTCTACACCAAATAGCTGCAGCACAAAGTTCAGACGATCTTTGCACTGCTGTACAACGTTGGAGTCGTCAGCATTGAAGACCATTCTCTTGAAAAGTCCACGTTTAGCGTGCTTCTCGACAGTACTTGCTATCTCTTTCATTGTGCTACAAAACCATTCAAACTAGGATATTAAAATATGATTCATCACTTACGCTTTCAGCTCATCAGCGTCCTTTTGGAGGTCTGCCATGTCTATGGAAGCGGTGGCACAGTGATTGACTCGGCGAATCACTACTTTCATGACCTCACACGCATATTTCCCGATGGCTATGAATTCGTCTCGGTTGCCATCTGCGGCCTGAGAAACAATTGAAAAATACGTCGGAAAGAAACAATATCTTGTTTCACCAATGCGGCGTTTAAAATCTCAAGAGCAAATGCCGCTGCCAGTCCAATTGCTGGAAACGGCACAAACTTGGATGCTTCCTTGAGTAGCTTCAAGGTTTGTTCGCCGATAACTGTAGCAAGTTCGACTGTTTTTATGATTGGTCAATTTACGGGATTTCTGATGAAAGGAATGATCATCAGACCTTGAGCAGAGTACATACTAGTAGAGGAGAGAAAGACAGAAACAATTCCGCTCAAAACCCGCCACAGGTAGACTTCAATGGCATCTGTAGCTGTGAGATGACAAAGATCACCTGTGCTATTTCTAAATATAAAACATTGCATTATATCATGTCATGCAACTACCATGACTCTTTTAGACAACACATTGACCACCTTTTAGCCAGCTACGCACAAGCCCATTTAATCAAGGACCATCATGAGTATACATTTTGTGTGGTTCAGTTGGTGGGTTTTTCAGAAATATACAACCATTCCGGCTGCCATATCTCCGGAAGCAGTTGAAGCCCTACTTCTTGAAATCAGTACCTCTAGTCGATCAAAGCGTCTTTACATTGCCTGTCGACCCTGTGGATAATCTCCTTCGGCTTACTTCAGTTGATCAACTGGCTCTCTACGAAGAGCGGTTCAGAGTGGACAAAAATGCGACGCGGATGATCAAGCAGCACCTTCAAACACGCCTAGGGCCTCTGAAAACAGACAGGATCGCAGGAAGGGATGGCTGTATGTTGATCTTATACACGTATATGCGACTTTATATGCTACCAAACCCTTCTAGACCCACTTATAGACCCTCCTGAGCCATTCTGGCCTGCCTATACGCGCCGTTTTCGCCAACAATGGTTAATATAATACCGATGAATTCCCCTGCTTCAGCTTTGCCACATGTTTCCTGTGGTGATACAGTGAAAAAACTAGGAATTTATCCTGTCACAGTAGAGGAAATGCAAGAAGCGGATATCCCTTATGAACAAACATTGTATTTCACCTCGGGTTCACATATGTGTACCTTCTAATCGTTTATTTGTACCATGCATCAGGAACATCGTCTTGTCCCTGACAGCCGAAGAAAGAGAAGAAGTGGGTAAGATATACGACAGTGTACCCGATATGCAACGCTCGCAGCTGGATTATTCGAATCATATCTTACACGCGTTCATCCTCGACGACGAGTCCTTAACTGAAACAGATTTTGTTGAGGAATTTATTCCATTCTTCCCGCGAAACCGCAGAGTAGGATATGGAGATGCACAAGGAAGACCTGACGTTCCCTTGAAACATGGTATCCGAGACCTGGCCAATGCCGTTGTGGATCGAGCCAGAATAGGTTCTGACGATTCAGATGAACAATTTTCTAATGCGACATTAGAGTTAGTGGATGGGTGGCGTAAGTCTGACCCTCTGTAGATCATGTTTGCCACTTCTGACACGCATTAGACACACTCAGAATTTCTTCACCCCTTTCTGTTGTGACGCCCACGAGCAGCCAGGAAGAGGGCAAGATTGATCAGTTACTTTCTAGGGACTCCCCTCTGACCGAACCACTGTATGGGATACAAGATGAAATGTTTGGTGAGTAATTCATCCAGTGTGCATCTCCTCCCGTATCATTGAACTTTCCTTTCAGAGGATATTGAAATGCCACGCTCACGGCGTATCGGAGGATCACAGGGCAAAAAAGTACATACTTTGCACGGAAAAACGTGGGTCAATTCACGTCTTTGACATCTGGAATTACGTCTCAATTCTCTGCCTCAGCCTTTCAGCTTTCTTATGTCCAGTGTTTCAAACAGATCATAAGCCAGGATCTGCACCAACTCAATGTCTTACCTCAAACCCAGAAATTCAGTCCTTGGCAGGTCAGGCATCTAATAATACCGATAGGGCAAGTGATAGCGATGATATCTATGATGGATGGGACATCGTGCAGCTGTGTCCAGATGAAGACCCAGTTGACATTATAATGAAAGTCAAGATTGAAAATAACGATTCCATGGAAGGTAGGGAGCATCCTTTTACGGTTTTACAGCTTTGAATCAACCTCAGGCCTTAGTTCCTTCCTTGCCTTCCCCCAATAAGAATAGTTATGCGGCTGCTAAGCTGCCTATGAGTCTTGTCGATCTCACACGAAATATCGATGGACAGTCTGATCGTCTGCCATTCAAGGAGATTGAAAGGGGATTAGCTGCACTGAGATTATCCCTCTCTTGGGTGTGAGTGTAGTCTAGTTGTTTTTGAGAAAAACTTCTCACTTTTTGCAAGAACTTTTACCACTGATACGCCACTACCATCACATGAAGAGATGTGCAGCGTCTCTGATACCATATCCTCTTTGACTGCTGAGGACCTTGATAAATTGCTAGCACTTGACGACATTTCAGCAGGCAGGGACAGATTGTCTATCTTACAAGAGGACATCGACTCGCCGCCCGCAGAATTAGAAAGCGATTCTATACCGCTTATTGCGATTTCCCGGAGGAGCTTGCATGTCCAAAGGGATGAACCTCAATTCCCATCGTCAATTAGATATCACAAACGGCCTGCTAGTGATGTTCAATCTTCCTCTCCAGGCATCTATTCTCTCGATATCAAAAGGCCTCGTATAGAGTCCGAGATTCGAGTGGAGCAGGAGCAGTTTTACGAGCCCTCCGTTCTCTGTTTCGAAGATTTAGTTGATACACGCATGTTTTACGAATTTTCTGATGTGAGATGTCTACGGTCAAATTTGTGTGCAACTAATATCCTGTCCATAGTCTCATCCAAGTCAATTGTCATCCACCGATATCACCATCCATGATCAACAAAACAAATCTGACGATGACTTTGACAGAAAAGTTCATGATAATATTCCTGCAGAGGACATTGAGTCGTCTACACTTGCTAGCCAGACCACTGACCCCCAACTTCTGGATATGCTCCCGAGCGCAAAGTGTACTGTGCTGGAACGGCCTATCGTCTGTGCAAACTCGAATATATCTTACCTAAATGCCTTCAGGAAGTTAAGAGCAAAGGGAATCGAAGAAACAGTTGAAGGTCCGATCATGCCTCCTAGTTCAAGTCCCGTAGTTCCTTCGTCAAATTTTGAAGAAATCACAGTAACCATGAAAGATAAATCCACTCTTTTGCTGCCTGGTGATGATTACACTCCTGCTTTGCCTCATCAATATATGGTTTCTATGGATCTTGTTCAACGACAAAATATCATTCGAGAATTCCGAAAACTTGACATCGATCTAGTGGAACGCACCTCTCTTGGCGGCATCGAACTTATTGTTGACCCTCTATCCGCTATTATTGTCTCTTCGTTGTTCACTTTGCCTTCTGTCGGAAAGCTCCTAGCGGATAGAATTGTAGACAACTCGTGGCGTTTCCAAAACATTCTTGTCTTATTGGAGGGCTATCCGGAGGCTCTGTCGTTTCGACAGCCCAAGTCAAAGTTGGACGCTCCGAATCTTTTTGCTTTCACTCCGCCTATCCTAAAAGCGATCAAAAAATTGAAGCGCGATGTGGCTATTGCAGAGGCTTACGGGAAGAAAGACTCGGGATGTTGTGTCAAGTACTCGTTTGCTAATAGTGTTTCTGAGACTGGTAAGCTCGTAAGGTACTTTGGAGACCTTTCTCAAGAACGAGATCAAACGGGTGGCATTTTATGGCAACAGAGAGATTGGTTGCATGAGGAAGAGTTACCGGTATGTAGAGTTTAAACTACATCGCTCGATGATTCATTGTTTTTTTAGGATGAAGAAGACTTATCCAAGCTCGACGGAATGAACCGCATGTCGGCCGCGATCCTTTTGTGTGAGGCATCTGCTGACGAAATACTGGATATGTCTCCTGAGGAAAGGGTAGCAATATTTGGACCTTTGATAGGGATAAGTGCTGTGGTACGTCAATGACATACTTATCAGGGTGGATATTGACAGGGAATGATAGAACTTGTTGAACAATGATCTCTTCAGAAGGTTTAGTACAATTGGAAGCACAGAGTAATGAAATATGAATTGAAGTGTTCGATCGCCTCTGTGTTGTTAGTTGCTAATAATGGACAATGGGTATACCCTGTTGAAAATCAATGTCATAATCCTTTTGACTGTTCTCTGGGTTGTTGTTATTGTATTGGTAGGATACCGTGCCCTGATAGTAAAAAGAAGTTCTGAACGACAGAAGTATATGACTACTTAGGTTTGTTGATCAGCAAGTGTAACGGCTTCTGCCTGTCGCTGGCTTCTAGTTTTTAGATGAAAGAGAAAGAGAGAAGGAAGACGTTTTCCCAATTTTACCGCTCCTATCATCACAATACACCAGCATATATATACAGCTACTAAGTTCATTGCGCCTTAGCACCTGTCTGCATACAAATACAGAACGCTCTCTCTCCTGTATCTGATGCCATCATGCCACTCTTGATACCGTCACATAAGCATTGCTATCACATCACCCACTATTGAACAGAACTACGTTGCTCTTCTACCCATGTCACTGTCGTCACCTTATTTGTTGCATTACGATTGTTCTTGCCATCGTCGTTACCATCATTATCCATTGTCGCTTTTTTTGGTCACCTCTTGTTGCTGCCACCCATCGTCACACGAGTGCATCAAGTCCGTAGGCAGTGCTCGGGCCTTAATGTAATCTCCGGAAGGAGTTTGACGGACCCAAGTCCTGTCAGATAGTCAGTAGTCAATATTCCTGTCGGTAGCCGGACCGATAACATGGTGCCGAAGACATCTGAATTCGCTCCCTCTTTTGCCTTGGGGTATGTATGTATAAATCTTGAACTATTGGAAAGGTATAGATGCCAATGTAAAGGTCTCTCACTTGGACATTTCCAGCTGAATGTATTAGAAGCGCCGTTGTTAATTTTCTTTTCGAAAGATGTACATTTTTTTCGATCTCCTGGCGGCATCAAAGAAGTCGCAAATCCGCCTTTTCTTCGGCAAGATTTCTCTTCTTCATAATGTTGTCATCTCATCGACAAAACGACATGTTCATGATCATACATGCGCACACAACACACACGCGCGCGCACACACACACCAGAAATATGGAAAAAGAAGAGAAGATTCTGAGATATTGACTGACACATGCCATTCCTTATCAAGAGTCCCACGATTCTCTTATCTCGTGAGTAACAAGCCTTGCTTCCCTTTTTTCCCTTCAACTTTTGTCCACCGACTCGTTCTCGTTTTTCTGATTTGCTACAGGTATAAATAAACGAAGTCAAGATTCCCACACGAATCAATGCATCTTTGGATAAGTGAGTGAGAAATTTGACATCTCGTGCCTCAAGGTACTATCTTTTACAATAGATAGATAGATAAGTGAAGACACCTTTTGGAATTAAATTGTTTAATTAGGGTTTGAGTCCTCAGGAGAGGGGAGAGTAGGAAGGATCATCATTTTGATAGCTCCACCAGCCAAGCCTCAGGTGTTTTATCTCTTTCCACAGTCCACCAGGGGCATCTTCTCTCTCTCCCAATCTGATGATGCTAACTTAATCCGTTTATCAAAGAAGTAAGGCTCAACCCACATTAGTTGTAGTGCTTGAGATTACAATATGATTCTTCTATTATTTGAAACATTGAGATGTATGTTGCACATTAAAATACTGACATTGTAGGTGGGTATTTGTTTAGATATTGGCCGAGTAAAATGCTTCCTGAAGTAGTCACCATTATTCTGTACCATTCTCATATCTCATTTATTTAGCATTGATGTGGTTACACAGCCTTGCGGACTGACAACGATGATAGGTTAAATAAGTGTTTGATATACTCACCTAATAGCTTGCCTCATACCAAACAATTCATGAACAAAATGAACAAAAGACATCAGTTGACGATCTTTACCTGAGTACAGTACAAAGATCAACTCTCTCAACAACGGTAAAAATAACGTGATACCATGTGATCAATGGCGCAACCTTGACTAATGATCAATGTCCTTCTCGCCAACACATGTGGTACCCTTGAATGCATAATTCTGTAAAGAAGAAAGAAGAAAGAAAAGAAGCATCTGTGTGGGACTGGGACTGCATAGGTGTTCAATATCCACTTCGTTCCTACGACACACACACACACACCAAACTTTTTTTTGCGAAGGAAGCTTTCGTTGTTTGGAGGGACCGTTGGGTTGGCATCATCATCGGTTTTGTCCTCAACAATGTGCAGTCTTGCCTAAAGACGTTGGTGATTCGTAAAACATAAAATTCATATCAGCGTTTCTGAGTGACAGATTGGAATCCATCCGCAATGTTCATCTTTTTTCGAAACGTTTGATGTGATATTTGGAGATACCCGCCTTGACGCTCTGGTTAGAATCTGGCTATTGAAGAGAAAGGGAGAGGGAGCAATGTGGAAAACACGATTTTCTTTTTGGGTCAACAATTTATTACACGGTGCTCGTTCGCAGTGGAAATGGACGATTTCCGATCTTCATGGACGATTTGCAAGCTGAAGATTTTTGTTTTGCAAAGTTGATATTGGTTCTGTTTGTATGTGCGTCTTCATCACGAAAACAAGCGGAAGTGATACGAGTTTGATGATGGAGTCTGTTCCAGAAAATCGGAGAACAAGCAAATGACTCTACCTCCCCTGTGACGCGATACCTCGCATTGTTGTCTCCAATTTCTCATAACTTTCCTGGCCGCGTGTCCAGTTACCATGACTGCACATATTCCTGATCATAGTTAAGCAGGCTTTCGTGAGTCATACACGTCCTTGCCCGTTACCTATTTGACGAGGGAGGCTTCATATGCGTCTGTTCTTTTTTGGGACTTTGTCGCGTTATTTTCATCTGCTGCTTGTTTTTTTTGTACATTTTCTGATTTAGAAATAGTTTCTAGATCGCACTTGAGTCTATCACTGGGTTCGCAAATCTGCATCATGGAATCCATGTGGCGAAGCGGCACAAATCTTCCATCGGAGTTTTTTCTGTTTTTTTTTCTTATAAAAGAAATTTAAGTTTGCCCGTATCTGTTTCTTACGGGGGGTACAATGGAATGGAATGACGATGATCTTACGTGTTTTACATTTTGTCAGATTTCTCTCTCTATCTCTCTTCGGCACCGGAGAGAACCACGGAGGAGGAAGGGAGGGAAAAAGGATTTTTTAGAGAAGAGTTTCGAGATCTGCGAA